>OLRE01000937.1_pt1 | contig 31316 bp, 22 predicted proteins | sample 1672461 | NCBI WGS metagenome assembly OLRE01 (sample SAMEA3136688, study PRJEB25190) | human gut metagenome | biome: human gut; feature: human-associated habitat; material: faeces | place: Austria | collected 2013
CTTTCAACTCGTTGATTTCAAACTTCGAAGTTACTCGTTCAATATTTACCATCTGCTTATTAATATTCTTATAAAGATCACTGTTCAGATCCAGTACATAAGCGACACCGCCGCTCATTCCGGCTGCAAAGTTCTTTCCAGTCTTGCCAAGAACAACAACGCATCCGCCGGTCATGTACTCACATCCATGATCACCAACACCTTCTACAACTGCTTTTACGCCAGAGTTGCGGACTGCAAAACGCTCACCTGCCACACCATTGATAAAAGCTTTACCACTGGTTGCTCCGTAAAGTGCAACATTTCCTATTATAATATTCTCTTCGTGTTTAAATGTAACACCCTTCGGTGGATACACGATCAGTTTTCCGCCCGAGAGACCTTTACCAAAATAATCATTGCCGTCTCCTACAAGTTCCAGTGTCAGACCCTTTGGAATAAATGCACCAAATGATTGACCGCCTGCTCCGGTACATTTGATCACATAACTGTCTTCCTCTACACCTTCCGGATATCTTCTTGTAATTTCTGATCCGAAAATTGTTCCAAATGTACGGTTGGTGTTCGTGACATCGACTTCCAGGCTTCTCTTCTGATGCTTTTCAAGTGCCGGAAGCAGTTCTTTTACAAGGACTCTTTCGTCCAGCGTCTTCTCCAGTTCAAAATCATAAATCTTCTTTGGATTATAAGTCATTGGTGTCTTTGTTCCCTCATAAGGGTTTTGCAGGATCTGGCTTAAATCCAGTGTTGCTGCACGATCAGATGTCGGCACTTCTTTGACTTTCAGAAGGTCAGTCCTTCCAACCAGTTCATCAATCGTACGAACACCTAATTTTGCCATATATTCGCGCAGATTCTGTGCGATGAATCTCATAAAGTTGATGACGTATTCCGGTTTTCCGCGGAAGTTCTTGCGAAGTTCCGGATTCTGTGTTGCCACACCAACCGGACATGTATCCAGATTACATACCCGCATCATAACGCATCCCATAGTTACAAGTGGTGCTGTCGCAAATCCAAATTCTTCTGCTCCGAGGATTGCTGCAATTGCCACGTCACGACCACTCATCAATTTTCCATCTGTCTCAATACGGACACGTTCACGCAGTCCATTTTGGATCAATGTCTGATGTGTTTCCGCAAGTCCAAGCTCCCAAGGAAGTCCTGCATTGTGGATAGAACTCTTAGCCGCCGCTCCGGTTCCTCCATCATATCCAGAGATCAGGATCAGTCCGGCTCCTGCTTTTGCAACACCGGCTGCGACAGTTCCAACACCTGCTTCAGATACAAGTTTTACGGAAATCCTTGCGTCTTTATTTGCATTTTTACAGTCATAAATGAGCTGTGCCAGATCCTCGATAGAGTAAATATCGTGATGCGGTGGTGGTGAGATCAGGCTGACACCTGGCGTAGAATGTCTTGTCTTGGCAATCCACGGATAGACCTTTCCTCCTGGAAGATGTCCACCTTCTCCTGGTTTTGCACCCTGTGCCATTTTAATCTGAATCTCTTTTGCGCTGACAAGATATCTGCTCGTTACACCAAATCGTCCGGAAGCGACTTGCTTAATTGCAGAACATTTTTCTGTATCCAGACGCTCGATTTCTTCACCGCCTTCACCACTGTTGGATTTACCATGCAGACGGTTCATGGCGATTGCAAGCGTCTCATGTGCCTCCTTGGAAATGGATCCGTAGGACATAGCACCTGTCTTGAATCGCTGAACGATTTCATCCACACTCTCTACTTCTTCAATCGGAATACCTTTCTTCGGATAATTAAAATCAAGCTGACCTCGCAGATTAATGTGGGCACCTTCTTCATTTACCATATCTGTGTACTGCTTAAACATTTCATAATTGCCAAGTCTTGTAGACTGTTGAAGCATATGGATCGTACGTGGATTGTACAGATGTTCCTCGCCACAGCTTCTGGATTTGTGTTGTCCGAGACTGTCCAGTGTCAGATCTACTTCCAGTCCAAGTGGATCAAATGCCTGAGAATGTCTTGCAAGATAATCCTGTGCAATCTCCTCAATACCGATGCCGCCAACACGGCTGACTGTATCTGTAAAATATCTGTTAATAAATTCTTCTTTTAATCCAATGGCCTCGAAAATCTTTGCTCCCTGATAAGACTGAATTGTGGAAATACCCATTTTAGAAGCAATTTTTACAATGCCGCTTAAGATTCCGTGATTGTAATCATCAACTGCAGCGTAATAATCTTTCTGCAGCATACCTGTATCAATAAGCTGACGGATTGTCTCATGTGCAAGATATGGATTGACTGCGCATGCTCCATATCCAAGTAATGTCGCAAAATGATGTACTTCTCTTGGCTCTCCAGTCTCAAGAATGATTGCAACGGAAGTTCTCTTCTTCGTGCGCACCAGATGCTGTTGCAGTCCGGACAATGCCAGAAGTGACGGCATAGCCACATGATACTCGTCAACACCACGGTCAGAAAGGATCAAAATATTCGCTCCGTCACGGATTGCACGATCTACTTCGATAAACAGGTAATCCATTGCTTTTTCCAGACTGGAATTTTTATAATAAATAGTCGGAATCTCTGCAATTTTGAATCCATCCTGTTTCATGTTCTTAATCTTCAGAAGGTCAACATTTGTAAGGATCGGATTATTGACCTTGAGCATCTTGCAGTTTTCTGCTTTTTCTTCCAGAAGATTTCCGTCTGCTCCGATGTATACAGTCGTGGATGTTACCACTTCCTCACGGATTGCGTCAATCGGCGGATTCGTAACTTGTGCAAATAACTGTTTAAAATAATCGAACAGGTTCTGATGCTTATCCGAAAGTACCGCAAGTGGTATATCAATACCCATGGCAGCAGTTCCTTCTCCACCGTTGAGTGCCATATTTTTGATAGAAGTTTCTACTTCCTCATAAGAATAACCAAATGCTTTCTGAAGTCTCTTAAGATCCTCTGGTTTGTAGGTCGGTACTAACTGATTCGGAATTTTCAGATTCTTAAGCTCAATCAAATTGCTGTCCAGCCACTCACCATAAGGCTGTCTGTCCGCATACATTTCTTTCAGCTCTTCGTCTCCGATGACACGTCCCTGAACCGTATCGACCAGAAGCATTTTACCTGGACGAAGTCTTTCTTTTACTATGATTTTCTCTGGTGCAATATCCATAACTCCGACCTCAGATGATAAAATCAACTGATCATCATCTGTAATGTAATATCTGGACGGACGAAGTCCGTTTCTATCAAGAACTGCTCCCATACAATCTCCATCACTGAACAGAATTGACGCCGGACCATCCCATGGTTCCATCATTGTTGCATAGTACTGATAGAAATCTTTCTTCTTCTGGGACATGCTCTTATTATTTGCCCACGGCTCCGGAATAGAAATCATAACTGCCAGCGGAAGTTCCATGCCACTCATGACCATAAATTCAATGGCATTGTCAAGCATAGCGGAGTCAGAACCTGTGGCATTGATTGCCGGAAGGACTTTGTGAAGTTCTCCTTTTAAAGCTTCAGATTCCATATTTTCCTCTCTTGCCTGCATCTTATCCCGGTTACCACGGATTGTATTAATCTCGCCGTTGTGTACAATAAAACGGTTCGGATGTGCTCTCTCCCAGCTTGGATTCGTGTTCGTACTGAATCTGGAATGAACCAGTGCAATGGCAGATTCATAATCCTTATCCTGAAGATCTGCAAAAAAGAGACGTAACTGATCTACCAGAAACATTCCCTTATAAGCAATCGTTCTGCTTGACAGTGAAGCTACATAAGTATCATCGCTGCTCTGCTCAAAGACACGGCGTACCACATACAGACGTCTGTCGAAGTCAATTCCTTTTTCAACCTTTTCCGGCCGCTTGATAAATCCCTGCATGATGCATGGCATACACTCTACTGCACGACTTCCAAGCACATCCGGATGTACCGGTACTTCTCGCCAGCCCAGGAATTCCATTCCTTCTTTTTCCACAATCACTTCAAAGATATTCTTTGCCTGATTTCTTTTCAGTTCGTCCTGAGGGAAGAAAAACATACCTACGCCGTAATCTCTCTCAGAACCTAAAAAGATGCCGAAAGGTTTACAGACTTTGGTGAAAAACTTATGAGAAATCTGTAACAGAATTCCTACTCCATCACCTGTCTTACCTTCGGCATCTTTGCCCGCTCTATGTTCTAATTGTTCCACAATCTTTAATGCATTCGCCACGGTATCGTGACTTTTCTGGCCCTTGATATTGACGATTGCTCCAATACCACAGTTATCGTGTTCAAACGAAGGACGATACAAGCCAGCATTTTTCTGTCGCTGTTGCCCGTTCATAATATCTGAGTCCTTTCTTACATTTTTTTATTTTTTCCTACTATACACCCATTTTTCAAATTTGTAAATAAAAACTTCTTTTTAAATTGTCAGATAATTAGACGTTTTACGATTACAAAAGGAGTAGTCTGATAACTACCCCTCGTTTTGGCTATTATTTTTAGTTGTATCTGTGTTCAATCTCTGAATCATAACATAAATACTTGATGTAATAAATGCACATAACACTGTTGAAATTCCGACACGCATCGGATCTTTGAACAACCAGTCGAACCATTGGAACTGCGTTCCAACCACTGACAGGATATTCGCTGTAATATGCGCAAGTATCGGTGCTTTCACAGAACCATATTTTTCATATACATAACAGAACATCATGCCCATGATAAAACCATAAAGTCCCTGGACAAGATTGCCATGGGTAAATGCAAATACGAGTGATGAATACAAAGCCGCTGCCCAAAACGGTGAAGTATAACGTAATCTTTTATAGACAAGTCCTCTGTACACCAGTTCTTCACATGTCGGCATCAAAATTCCAAGCACGAGAATCTGCACTGCAACTCCCTGTCCGTATAAAGTCTGCATTGTATCGGAATAAGTTTCACTCGCTGCTGACAGATCACTTAAAAATATCAGATTATTAAGCCCAAGTGCCATAACTGCAAACATCACTATAATTGCAATATATTTCCAAATTGACGTTTTTTCCGTTACAATCCCAAGCTCTTTTTCTTTTCTGCTGTCTCTGTGAAATAAAAATAACATGACTGGAATCGTAATCAGCGCTGCCACGCCCTCAATATAAACAGCCCAGTTCATTAGCTCATTTGTAATCTGATCATATAATTTGCCGGACTGTGCTGTACTCTGCGCAATCTGCATCATCGCATCTGCATCTCCACCTGTTATCTGCATCAGATGTACGCCTGCAAGAAGTGATACCGCCGCCATATATACAAGATATGCAATTCCCAGTTTGATAAGCACAGATCCCCAGATATACCAGAAGCCTCTCCCGCCTCTTGTTTTCTGTTCCATCTATTTACTTCCTTTCCTTTTGCTGCTGATCCACTTTTCATTGTACCTTCACCGAAAACTCCTCTATTCGGCACGATGTTAATTGTACTTCTTTTCTACAGCATATGCAATTAAAAAAGTATGAAATCTTCCAACGCTTCCCGACTGGCACTGTCGTAATCTGCCATACTCTGAGATTTCCGGATCCTTTTCAGCGCCTTCTTCGCTTCCGGAGCGTTCTGTCCCATATATGCCCACAGCTCTTTTAACTTAAATAACGTATTTTTCTCACCCATTCCCACTTCCAGATAATCACATTTAATCTGTTCAAGAAATGCATGGATTTCCTTTTTATATCTGTCTGCACTCTGCATTTTTCGTAACGTTTCTTCTTTTTTCCACTCAGTCACATCTATATCAGTTGTCTTTTTCACATCTGTTTTTTCTCTCATACGGATCAGATCAAGCAGAGCCGGATTCATTAAAATCCCTCTTCCAAGCATAAAGGTATCTACCTTCGGAAATTCCCGTTTCATCTCTTCATAACTTTCTGGCGTAAAAATATCTCCGTTATAGCAAAGCGGAATCTTACTTTCCTCCACCGCGTCATGAAACGCGCCAAGATTCGGTTGATTTTTATAAAAATCCTTCTGTACCCGCGGATGAATAATCAGTTCCTCTACCGGATACTGATTGTAAATATCAAGAAGCCGCGCAAATTCTTCCGGATCATCTTTTCCAATTCTTGTCTTAATAGAAATTTTCACATCACATTTTTTAAAAATCTCATCCAAAAACCGGTCCAATCCGTCCGGATCTGCAAGAAATCCAGAACCACGCCCTTTAGACACAACTGTCTTTGAAGGGCAGCCCAGATTCAGATTCACCTCTTCATAGCCATAGACCTTCAGTTTCTCAACCGTATGTAAAAATGACTCCGCCTGATTACTCATAATCTGTGGCACAAGATTCATGCCCGGACTGTGCTCTGGCATCACATCATTCTTCTCCTTCGTACTGAACCCCTTCTTCGTATGTGGTACCAGAAAGGGCGTAAAATACTTATCCATCGGTGCAAAATGCTGATGATAAGCCCGACGATATATATAAGTTGTAATCCCCTCAAGCGGAGCAAGGTAATACTTCATAAAAAATCCTTCCCATTTTTATTCACAATGCACAAAGGCGACACCGCAAATCAATGATGGGGACGTAGTACTTTAACATTTCACTACATCCTTTGTTAAATAATTGCCCATCTCATTTTCGTGCATTTTGCGCGTGGATTTCTTGCGCATTCCTGTGCTGATGGACGAATCACGTCTTTACAGATTTCGCTGTAAATTCCTGCTTTTTTTCCTTCTTTAAAAGCTCGTTTCACAAGTCTGTCTTCCCCGGAATGAAAGGTCAGGATTGCAATTCTTCCACCTGGGTTCATGACTTGTGGCAGTTTATCTAAGAATGCATATAACACTTCAAATTCCTGGTTCACGTCGATGCGAAGTGCCTGGAATGTTCTCTGACATGATTTCTTGACTGCCTCTTTTTTCTCTTTCTCCGGAAGAAATGTCAGAGCTTCTTCGATTGCTTCTTTTAATTCTGTTGTAGTTTCCGGAGATTTCCCGTGTTTTCTCCAATTCATCAGCACTTCTGTTATCTCTGCTGCGTATGGTTCATCAGAGTTTTCCACCAGCATTCCTTCTATTTCTTCTGCGTCCATGCTTTTCAAACGCTGTGCCGCGCTTTCTCCTTTTTGTGGGTTCATGCGCAGGTCCAAAGGTCCGTCAAATTTGTAAGTAAAACCGCGTTCCGGGTTATCGATCTGCATAGAGGATACACCAAGATCTGCCAGTACAAAGTCAAACTTTCCATGTTCTTCTGCCACTTTGTCAATGTCTGCAAAATTGCATAATTTCACAGTCAAAATATCTTCTCCATATCCAAGATCACGCAGTCTCTTTTTTGTCTTCTCGGACTCAATCGGATCTACGTCAAGACCATAAATGTGACCATGTCCTTCCAGCTTTTCCAACATCTTTCTTGTGTGTCCTCCATAGCCAAGTGTTGCATCCAGTCCTTGCTGTCCCGGTTTGATGTCCAGAAAATCCAGAATCTCCTGCACACAAATGGAAATATGCATACCTGCCGGAGTGCTGCCCTTTCCTATGACCTTTTCAATCGTATCTCCATATTTTTCAGGATTTAATTCCTTATATTTTTCTTCATACTTTTTCGGATGCGTCCCGGAATAACGCTTTCTTCTCTTATGAGGCTTTTGCCCCTGTTTTCCTGATTCTTGTCCGCTTTTTTGTTCTTCCATATTCACATTCTCCAACAAACTGTTACTTTCCCTAAAATCATTCAAGTCAAACATTACAAAACGGGGGTCTTCAAAAAAGGGTTACCCTCTTTTAAAAACCCCCGTCCAACAAACTCAAAATCTACTTCTTTGCTTTTGGCAGAGTTAAGTTTAACACAATCGCTACGATAGTTGCAAGAACTACCGGTGATTTTCCAAATATAGTCATTACCCAGTCCGGGAACTGTGCCAGTGATGCACTTGCCTGAGTCACACCCATGCCGACTGCAACCGCAAGTCCAACAACTGTTGTATTGCGGAAATCCATCGGCTCTGTTGTAATCAGCTTCATACCTGTCATTGCAATTGATGCAAATACAGAAATTGTTGCTCCTCCCAGCACGCAATAAGGAATCGTAGTCAGTATTGATGAAAATTTCGGGATCAATCCGGCCGCCATCAGAATCGCAGCAGCAATTCCAAGCACTCTGCGGCTGATAACTTTTGTTGTAGACACAATACCTACATTCTGGCTGTAAGTTGCTGTCGGAAGTCCACCGAAAAATGCGCAAAAAATATTGCTGATTCCATAGCCTACAATACCACCGGATAATTCCGTATCTGTCGGCATACGATCCATAGAACCTGTTGTAGTTGCAGAGAAATCTCCAATTGCCTGCACAGAGTTAATAGCAAACAAAATACCAAGTGCTACGCAAGATGAAGGCTCAAACTTAATTCCAAAATGCATCGGCTTCGGAAGCTGGAAGATTGCCGCTTGTGCAAGGGAAGAAAAATCTACCATTCCAAAACAAAGTGCTACAATATATCCACCAATAATTCCAATTAAGATAGATGCCAGTTTCCAGATACCTTTTCCAAAATGATTAAGTGTCGTTACAATAATCAATGTAATAATTGCTACGAGCCAGTTCTTCCATGAACCGTAATTTTCACTGCTGGCTCCTCCAGCCATATAATTGATCGCGGTCGGATACAAAGATAATCCAATAGAAAACACTACCGTACCGGTAATAAGTGGCGGGAAGAACTTGCGGATCCTCTTAATATTTAATCCCACTAAAAGTGCAATGATACCACCAACAATCTGCGCTCCAAGAATCGTTGCAATATCAAAATCCGCAGCAATTGCCTGCATACTTGGCACATATGCGAAACTGATTCCCATCATGACCGGAAGTCCTGCTCCGATAGTGAACCATTTTGTCTTAATAAACGGAAATAACTGAATCAATGTCGTCAATGCAGACATCACAAGTGCTGCCTGAATAAGAATCACAGAATCTTCCTGTGAAAGACCTGCTACGCCTGCCACGATAATAGAAGGCGTTACGCAGCCGACGATCATAGCCAGTACGTGCTGTATCGCAAGTGGCAGTGATTGTCCAATGGAAGGCTTCCCGTAAAAATCAAACAATGCTTTGTCCATCTGAACAGACTGTTTTGCTTCTTTTGTATTCATTCTTTTCCTCCTGAGTCATTTTTTCAACTCATATATTATATAATGCAACGCTTCTATTTGGGCACCCTCTGGCTCATTACTTTTTTAATGTTATTTTTTAGTCATACTTATTTTTCAATTACATTATCTGTCATACGCCTTTACATAGACAAAATTATCATTGGTACGCTCCATACTATATTCCGGATTCAGAATTGCCTCGACAAAATCTCCTCCACCAGATTCTATTGGAATAAGCCGCATTCCGAGCATCTGTTCCACGTCTTCCACAGTCCAGTCATCCAAAAATACCCTTTCTCCGGTACGAAGCATGTTACATGGAATAATGAGATCTTCTCCTAATCCATGCACATTTTTATCAGCACTTCCTATGTTATCCACAAATTTCTTCGCATCAGAGATCTTTCCCACAAAATGTTTCCTACTATTCTCCTGGTACTCTTTTATCTGAGCAGTCAGATCCTGTCCGGTAATCAGTCCGGATACGGTAATTGTCTCACCAAAGAAATCATTCCTTATGGCAAATACATGGAGCTGAAGTCCCGGAAATGCCTCCATCATACGCTCTGCAAATGAACAAATGGTTGCGTAAGTCAATTTTCCGGTCGCGATTGTGACCGTGCGCTTCACTTCTTCACGCATTTTGAGATATCCAGGATTGCTTTTCACCTGCTCAAGCGCTTCCGTGAATTCTGTAATGAAAAGCCGCATCATACCGACACCATTTTCCAACTGGATATATCCGTCATACCGCTCTTCTTCCGGGAAATCACGTCCAGCGGTAATATACCATTCATCGCTTGCATGCATAAAATGAAGTCCATATTCTTCATAATATTTTTTCTGACGGCTCTCGATCATATCAATAATCTCTCCAGCCTCTTCTTTCGTAAAAAGTTCCAGCGGATAAAGATTGTCTCTGTACTTCGTGATACCCGCAGGCACAACAGAGACACTGCGCATAAACGGAAGATATTTTGACAGATCGTCCATCGTGCGTTCCAGCTCTTTTCCGTCATTCACACCTTTACAACACACGATCTGACCATTCATCTCCACATGACCTTCATAAAGCTGATCTAAAAATTTCAACTTTTCTCCTGCAAATCGGTTATTCAGCATTTTACAGCGAAGTTCCGGGTTCGTAGTCTGCACGGAAATGTTGATCGGCGCCAGCTGCATCTTGATAATGCGGTCTACGTCCTTTTCTTTCATATTAGTCAGCGTAATATAATTCCCCTGTAAGAAAGAAAGTCTGGAATCATCATCTTTAAAATATAAGGTCTCTCGCATATTCGGCGGCATCTGATCAATAAAACAAAAAATGCATTTATTGCTGCATGATTTGTAATCACTCATCAACTGATTCTCGAATTCGATGCCAAGATCGTCATCGTAATCCTTGTCGATTTCCAGAGCCCATTCTTCTCCATCCGGTTTGCGAATAAGCACTTCTATATATTCGTCCTTTATCATATAACGATAATCAAACACATCTTCAATTGACTGATCATTGATCGACAGCAGTACATCTCCCGGTTCAATCTCCAATTCTTCTGCGATGGAGCCCGGATAGACTTCCTTAATCAAATGTTCTACCTTCTTCATATGGATTCCATCCTCCTTTCTTCGTTATTTATCATTTATAATCTGTTGTCAACGTTTATCTTTTCATTTTCAGCTTTCGCATTTCTTGCACTTTTTATGTGCTCTGCTTCGTTGATCTGCTTCAGAGCCCTTACATATCCGCCAATCAACATCAATGTCATAAAAATCCAGATAATCGGCTCTGTATAGATAACTCCAGTGTATCCCAAAACTGGCACGATCCAGATCGTGGATACTATTTTCAACACAAGTTCCAGAATACTGGACGCCACCGGAATGACTTTATGTTCCAGCCCCTGAAGAGAACAACGCAATACAAACAGTGGTCCAAGTACAAAATAAAATGACGTATTTCTTGTCAGATAACGGTATGCCGTATCCAAAATATAGGTATCATTACTGCTTGTGATCCAACGAATCAATGGGTGTCCAAATATCCAGCAAAATGTGGTAAATATAACTCCCTGCACAAGTACGATCACAAATGCCTGATGGATTCCCTTTTTTATCCGGTCATATTCTCCTGCCCCCAGATTCTGGCTGGCATAAGTCGTCATAGCCATGCCTGTACACAGCATCGGAACATTGGTCAGTTCCTCGATTCTTCTTGCCGCAATATGAGCCGTCACAATCTTCGTACCAAGTCTGTTTACTGCAGTCTGGAAAATCACGGTACCGATACTCACAAAACAGGACATCATACCAAGTGAAATTCCAAATACGGTCATCTCCTGATACTTTCTTCTCTGTATCTGCCATTCCTGCCCCTTTGGCACAAGTTCCCGGAACCTAAAAAGCAAGTACGCCATACACAGAACTCCTGCAATACACTGGGCAATATTGGTCGCATGCGCTGCACCGCGAAGTCCCATGGAAAATGTATGCACAAAAAGAATATCCAGAAAAATGTTCAAAATGACTGCAACTGCAAGGCATAAAAGCGGAATCCGGCTTTCTCCGACCGCTCTCAATATATTGGCACTGTAATTGTAAAGAGAAATGAATGCTGTCCCCATAATAATAATGCGGATATATTGAAGTGCCTCTTCCATAATATCTGCCGGTGTGTCCAATATATGCAAAAGCCCTTCTATCCCAAGAAGCGCACCTACTGTAAGAATCAGCGTCATTGCAACTGTCATAATAAAACTTCCTGCCACATAACGTCGCATATTCTTATAATCTCCTGCTCCAAAACATCTGGATATCGGAATTCCAAATCCCTGGGTCACTCCATTCACAAAACCAATAATCAGATTCGCAATAACTGCTGTTGCACCAACTGCTGCAAATGCCTGTGTCCCTACATAAGTGCTGACAATTTTACCATCTGCCAGATTATATAATTGTTGTAAAAGATTTCCAAAAATAATGGGCAGGGCAAAGGTCATTATGACCTTTGCCGGACTGCCCTTCGTCAATTCCCTCATAGAATAACATTTACTCTTTCTGCTAAGACCAATTGTATGAACTATCTCTGAACTCTTGCTCCTGCACCACCCATGATAGCTTCTACTTCTTTCTTGCTAGCCATAGTTGTGTCTCCAGGTGTTGTCATAGCAAGTGCTCCGTGAGCTGCTCCGTAGTTAACTGCAAGCTCTGCATCCTCTGTTGTCATCAGTCCATAGATAAGTCCTGATGCGAAAGAGTCTCCTCCACCTACACGGTCCATAATCTCAAGTCCCTTGTAGTCTTTTGCTTTGTGGATTTCTCCATCTGCCCAGCAGATAGCACTCCAGTCGTTCACTGTAGCTGTCTTAACCTCACGAAGAGTTGTTGCAACAGCTTTGAAGTTCGGGTATGTCTTAGCTGCTTCATTGATCATCTTCTTGTATCCGTCAAGGTTAAGCTGCTTGAGATCTTTGTCGTTACCCTCAATCTCAAATCCGAGGCATGCTGTAAAGTCTTCCTCGTTACCGATCATAACATCTACATATTTTGCGATCTCTTTGTTCACTTCCTGAGCTTTCTCCTGTCCACCGATTGCACTCCACATAGAAGGACGATAGTTCAGATCATAAGATACGATTGTTCCATACTTCTTAGCTGCCTTGATAGCTGCAAGTACAGTCTCACATGACTGCTCGGAAAGAGCTGCATAGATTCCGCCTGTATGTAACCAGCGAACTCCAAGCTCACCAAAAATATAATCAAAATCAAAATCTTCCGGTGTTGCCTGAGCGATTGCTGTATTCGCACGGTCAGAGCATCCTACTGCACCACGGATACCAAATCCACGCTCTGTAAAGTTGATACCATTTCTGCAGATACGTCCGATTCCGTCTGTCTTCTTCCAGTTAATTAAAGATGTATCTACTCCACCCTGAAGAATAAAGTCCTCCATCAGTTTGCCAACTTCGTTATCAGCAAATGCTGTGATAACTGCAGTCTTCATACCGAAGCATCTTCTAAGTCCGCGGACAACGTTGTACTCTCCGCCGCCTTCCCATGCACGGAAGTTTCTTGCTGTACGGATTCTTCCCTCACCCGGATCAAGACGAAGCATAACCTCACCTAATGATACTGCGTCAAACTGGCACTCCTCTTTTGGTCTTAAATTCAGATTCATTTTCATTTCCTCCTAGGATTAAATTATTAAAGTTATAAGTAATCCATATATCACCATCGATACTATTATACAATCAACACTCTGGAAAATCCAGCACGAAATACTCGAAAGTAGGGAAAACCTGCAAAAACCGTGAATTTCTATAAAAATTAATGCTTTATAGCAAATCTTGACAGCAGTTTCTTCCGCTCTTTGTAATCCGGCATATACTTCTCCACTTCTTTCCAGAATGCTTTCGAATGATTCATAAATCTGCGGTGTGCCAGCTCATGGATCACTACATAATCCACGATCCGGTCCGGCACAAACAACAGTCTGCAATTAAAATTGAGATTTCCTTCACTGCTGCAGCTTCCCCACCTGGTCTTCTGATTCCGCATAGTGATCCGTCCATAACTGACACCCATAACAGATGCGTAATGCGATACCTTTTCTTCTATAAATGTCTGTATACGCTCTCTATCGCTTTCTTCTGTCACTTCCGGAAGATACACAATATCCGGGCGGTTGTCTTTTGAAAGAACCAGTTTTCTCTTCTTAAATATCCATTCTGCATGTCCCTCAATAAATTCCTGCACAGCATAATCCATCACCTGCATCGGAACTCTGGCACAGACCGTCCCATCTGCTTTCACCTGAAGTCCCATCGAACGTCTGGATGAGCGGATGATCTGTACCTCTACCGGTTCTTCATTTTTCTGTTCTACCCTATATATTTTCATTTGATCCATAATTCACCACCATATATCAGTGTCACAATCACACAACACATCTATCGTCTTCCTTTTATTATTAAGATAAGGTTCTCTTTTTCTTCTCATAATCATACCAAATCTGACATTAATTAACAATTGTAGGATAGATTATCTTTTCATATCATGGTATGATTATGATGCCTGATGGGATTGTAAAAATCCATTCAAGAATGCCTCGGCATTCTTGCTGCGAGGTGCGCGTCATGCAATTGCATGACATACTTCTACTGCGCACCTCTGCAATCCTGCCGGCTAGCTACATACATAATTTTGGAATTATGTATGCTGTATTGATAAAAGAAAGGAGCATTAAGATTTTGAGACCTATAGAAAAACTCATTGAAAAAAGAAAAGAAGAATTCATCCGCAACAATCTGATGTCGGATGAGTTTATTGATTTTATACAGCAGAACAAAAAACCAATGGACAAACTACTCTCTTACTATGCCTGCGCAATTATGGAAGTAGAGACAAAATTCCGTGTTCTGGATCATCAGTATTCTCTGGAATATGACCGCAACCCGATTGAAGACATCAAATCCCGTGTCAAATCCTGGGAGAGCCTTATAAAAAAAGTCCGCCGGAAAGAAATCCCTCTGACACTCTCTTCTATTGAAGAGAATATTCACGATATTGCCGGAGTACGCGTCGTCTGTTCTTTTCCTGATGACATCTACATGCTTGCCGACTGCCTGTTAAATCAGGATGACATCACACTGATTGAAAAAAAGGATTACATAAAAAACCCAAAACCGGGCGGATATCGAAGTCTTCATCTGATTATCAGCGTGCCAATCTTTCTTCAGGACGAAAAGCGCATGGTTACTGTAGAAGTTCAGCTTCGAACCATAGCCATGGATTTCTGGGCAAGTCTGGAACACAAGATCCGCTATAAAAAAAATATTCCGGAAGACAAAGCTCTCTATCTCCAGAATGAGATGCTGGAATGTGCCGAAATCAGCGCCGACCTCGACCGCCGTATGCAGAATGTCCGTGATGTTATCTCAAAAAATGTACCAAAAGAAGAAAAAATCCCATTTCTCGGAGAGATGATTTAGACTTGATTTCTCCAAATGATTCCGATTACCTTTATATCATAGTTGGGGGTTTTGCCCCCAACACCATTTAATTGTTCAAATACTATTCATCCATCCCTTCAATTATAGTTTTATCCTATATCTAAATATAATATTTATTAATATCACCAATATGTTATCTGGTATTATTACACAAATCTATTTGATATTTTTTACTTTTCCCTGTACAATATGCCTTGCATTAGAAAAACACGTTTTGATCAAGACTACTTTTTTAAACAACAACAAAATAAGGTTATTTTAAAGGAGAATTATAAAATGGAACCAAATCAGAAAAAAGCGAACGGTCTGGCTCTCATTCCTTTCGCAGTATTTGTAGGGGTTTACCTGGCCACAGGAATTACCTTGAATGCAATGGGTGTTGAGATGGCATTCTATCAGCTGCCTACTCCAATTGCTTCATTTATCGGTATTATTGTTGCTTTTGCTATGTTCAAGGGAAAATTTGATGACAAGTTATCTGTTTTCCTTCACGGTTGTGGAGAAGAAAATATCATGATCATGTGTATGGTCTTCTTGTTTGCCGGAGCATTTACATCTGTTTCTTCCGCAATGGGCGGTGTTGACTCCGTTGTAAATCTGGGTATGACTTTCATTCCTCCACAGTTCATCGCTGCAGGTGTTTTCGTGATATCATCATTCATTTCCATCTCAACAGGAACTTCTGTTGGAACGGTTACTGCTGTAACACCAATTGCACTTGGACTTGCACAGGCCGGTGGACTCAATCAGTTCCTCGTGGTAGGTGCTACGATCGGTGGATCTATGTTTGGAGATAACTTATCCATGATTTCCGATACAACCATCGCTGCCACACGAACACAGGATGTAGAGATGAAAGACAAATTCCGTGCCAACTTTAAGATCGCTCTTCCTGCTGCACTTGTAACATTTGTTTTATTACTGATTTTCGGTCGTCCGGAAACTTTACCTGCAGTACAGGAGTACTCTTACAATATTATAAAAGTTCTGCCATACATCTTCGTACTGGTTGCATCACTGCTCGGTGTCAATGTATTCGCAGTTCTGACTGGCGGAATCCTGTTCTCCGGTGCTATCGGTCTTGCAACCGGAAGCTTTTCCGCACTGGAACTTGCCAACAATGTTTATAACGGCTTTTCCGGAATGTTCGAAATCTTCCTGTTATCTATGATCACAGGTGGTCTTGCTAAAATGGTAGAAAAAGAAGGCGGCTTAGAATGGCTTCTTCAGAAAATCAGCAAAGTTATCAAGAACCGTCAGACTGCAGAGCTCGGCATCGCTGTCATGACTTCTCTGACTAACATTGCAACAGCCAATAACACAGTTGCAATCCTGATCGACAGTACAATTGCAAAAGATATCAGCAAAGAATACGGTGTGGATCCAAAACGTACCGCCTCCCTTCTCGACATCTTTGCCTGTGCTTTCCAGGGAATCCTGCCATATGGTGCACAGATTTTATTTGCCTGCGCTCTTATGGAGAATCTGAACAGCCCGTTCCAGGTAATCACGCAGTGCTGGTATCAGTTCATCCTGATGGCATTTGCAATCCTGTCCATCTTCTTTGCAAAAGGTGTAGATATGAAAAAAGCAACAAACTAATATGTGAGGTTATAAAAAAATATGATAGAACAGTACTTAAAAGGTCTGAAAGTTCCAAAAGATGAACTGACCGCAATTGAACGTAACAAATTGCTGAATGAAGGAAAAGACGTAGACCGGATTATGTGCTGCATAGATTCAGGGGAGACATTGGCTCCCCTGATTGGCTGTACTCTTCCGGAATATTACTTTTCTGCCGAGAAAATGTGTGAACTCGAGGAATATATCTATAATAAGTTCCACTCTGACGGAGCCGGTCTGTCCACAACCTTGCGCGGCATGGCTGAGGCTATGGGATCAAAAATCAAATATTCTGATTACAACATTGCCCAGCTCGAGACTCCTGCCATTTCAAGTCTGGATGAAGTAGACAAATTAAAACTGATAAATGTAGATGAAGACGGACGCCTTCCTATTATTTTAAAAGGTCTGAAAATGGTCAAAGAAAGACTTGGAGACAAAGTCCCTGTGAGCGGGACTGTCACTGGACCATTTACCGTTGCCTCAATGCTTGTTGGAACAGAAAATCTTCTGAAAGGTATTGTAAAACAACCGGATAAAGTCCTTCAAATGATGGACATCATTACAGAAAATAATAACCGTTACATCCAAAGACTCCTGGACATGGGCGTAGGAATTGGATTTGCAGATCCGGTAAGCTCCACCTCTCTTCTTCGTGTGAAACAATATGAGAAATTTTCACTTCCATTTTTCCAAAAGAATGTAGACTTTATCAAAAGCCAGGGTGGGGGATGCGGTCTTCATATCTGTGGTACAAGCCGTAAATTATGGGAACTCCTTATTCCGACCGGAATCGGTACATTTGGTCCGGACAATGTCGAGGATATGGCAGAAGCCAAGGAAATCCTCGGACCATATATGTGCATTCAGGGAAATGTCCCTCCTGTAGAAGTCATGCGTCTTGGAACTCCTTACGATGTTCTTCGCGCATCCAGAGAAAGTATCCGGAAAGCTTATGACTCCCCGAAAGGTTTCGTGCTGACATCCGGATGCCAGACTCCGATGTTCACACCAGAAGAAAATATGACTGCACTTATGGATGCAGCCCGTATCTTCGGGCATTATCCGATCAATCAGGATTTATTAAGGATGGAGGATTAATCCTCCATCCTTTTAAAATTCAAAATCTGCATAATCTTCCGGCAGGAATCTGTGATAAATGATATGACAGCCTTCATCTTTAAAGCAATAATAGTATCTGTCCTCACTTCCCTCTGGAAATCTCACATAGAAATCAAACTCTCCGTTATTCATCTCTTCTGTGATTGTGTTTTCACTGTACTGACCAAACAATTCCAGAATCTTTTTCTTCGTGCAGCCATGTTCCCTCACCAGTTCAATCAGTTCTTTGATAAATTCATTTTCAGCGGTATGCTCATGCACATACTCACTTCCCTGCTCCGGAATATGGAAGCAGAAACGATCTTTTTTATGTGTTACAGCAATTTCTCCAAGTCTTGCTTTCATATCTTCCGGTAAATGTGTCAGTCTCTCTGCCATCTCCTCCACTGTATCCTCAGTATCAAAGAAATGATTCAGCGTGCTGAGTGGATAATATAATCTTACATCTTCTTTTCTATATCCCAGCTTTGCCTGCTCTTCCTTTACAATATCAATCAGGCTCTGTTCCAAACGTTTATATTCCATCTTACCAATCTCCTTTTTACTGCTTTATTTCTTATCAGACACATAGTTGTTCCTGCCTGCTTTCTTCGTATATAAATGATACTTACGGAACATTTCGCACTTCCACAATCCCGGCTCATTATACTACATCCACCTGTATTGTACCATTCTTTCTATAACATTTCAGGATGAACTGCAATTATTTCCATGAAGTTTGACATGGGCCCTGTCTATCCCTTATACTAATTTACAGAAATGTTCCCGGTATTCCATGATGCCTGTAAACTCATTTATTACATTTGAAAATATGTCGGGAATGATACGAAATTCATACATGACAGGAGGATAATAATTATTATGATTATAAAAAATGGACTCGTCGTTGATCCGGCTTTGGGACTTTCCGAAAAGATGGATCTTGCGATTGAAAATGGAACAATTCTGAAAATAGAAAAAAACATTGATACAGATCAAGTTTCAAATGATACCGAAGTCCTGGACGCCACAGGACTTGTCGTTGCTCCGGGACTGATTGATACTCATGTACATTTCCGCGATCCGGGATTTATTTATAAGGAAGATCTTCATACCGGTGCACTTGCTGCTGCAAAAGGCGGATTTACAAGTGTCATCTGCATGGCAAATACTTCACCGGTCGTTGACAGTCTCCCTGTGCTCAAAGATCTGATCGACCGCGAGAAAAACGAAGACATCCGTATCTTCCAGGCAGCTGCCATCTCCTGCTCTCTGAAAGGAAAAGAAGCTGTCGATATGGAGGCTATGAAAAATGCCGGTGCATGTGGCTTCACCGATGACGGAATCCCGCTCCTGGACGCTGATTTCTGTTACCGTGCTATGGAACATGCCGCAAAATTAGGGGTACCTGTAAGTCTCCATGAGGAAGATCCTTCTTTTATTCAGAATAATGGAATCAATCACGGTGCTGTATCTGAAAAGCTTGGCGTCTATGGTTCCCCTTCCATTGCCGAGGAATCGTTGGTTGCCCGTGACTGCCTTCTGGCACTTCGCTCCGGCGCAGATGTTGTTATCCAGCATATCAGCTCTGGTGTCTCTGTAGAAATGGTCCGCACTTTTAAAGCCCTCGGTGCTAAAATTCACGCAGAAGCAACACCGCATCATTTTACTCTGACTGATGAGGCCCTTCTGACTTACGGAACGCTAGCCAAAATGAATCCGCCACTTCGCACCGCAAAGGACCGCCAGCAGATCATCGAAGGTCTTGCAGACGGAACCATTGACCTCATTGCCACCGATCATGCTCCACATAGCATGGAAGAAAAGAATAAACCTCTTACAGAAGCACCAAGCGGAATCACTGGTCTTGAGACTTCTCTTGCACTTGGCATCACAAGTCTTGTAAGACCTGGGCACCTGACTCTGTTACAACTTCTGGAAAAAATGACTGTCAATCCGGCAAAGCTTTACCATCTACCATACGGACAGATCAAAGAAAGTGCTGCTGCCGATCTGGTTATCTTTGATCCGGAAGAATGCTGGAAACCTGGCGATTACGCTTCCAAATCCTGCAATACCCCGTTTACCGGACAGGAACTTTTCGGAAAAGTAAAATATACGATCTGTGGCGGTAAAACTGTTTATTCTGATAAATAATGTAAATAATCACTTCATAAAAGTCAAAAGACAGGAAAAAGAACTTCCATACTTACACAAAAAGTTCTCTATTCTGTCTTTTTAATAATCACTTTGATATTAAATATCTTCCATCAAGTGCTTTAGCAATTTGCCCCCCCCACACAGAAATATTCTCTGTTTCTGAACGATGGCTGCCCGCCAGCTCTATGTTATCTTCCGCATCAAAATTATCTACAAAGTCCGAATTCACAACTTCTTTCAAATGATCCTGAATATCTGTCAGACATTCCAAAAGAACCGGATTAAACGCACCACATTCTCCATTCAGAATCATCTTCACAGCCTGTTCATGAGAATAAGCTTTCTTGTACACACGGTCACTGATCAACGCATCATAGGCATCCGCCAGTGATACGACCTGAGCAGAAATTGGAATTTCCTCTCCCACAAGCCCATCCGGATATCCTTTTCCATCATAACGTTCATGGTGCCAGCGGCAAATCTGATAAGCAACTTCCAACAGTATCTCTCCTTGATACATCTTGAGGTTCTCAAGCATGGCGGCTCCAATCAACGTATGTGTCTTCATAATATCAAATTCTTCTTTTGTAAGCTTACCCGGCTTATTCAGAATCTTCTCATCAATTCCTATCTTACCAATATCATGAAGTGCAGATGCCATAGAGATCATATACTGCTCAGACCATGACAGTCCGTACTGCCCCGTCTTTTGGACGAGACGCTCCAAAAGTAATCTCGTCAAAGTCTGAATGTGTAATACATGAGGTCCACTCTCTCCATTACGAAATTCCACAATCTGGCTTAAGATTCCGACCATCATCCGGTTATTCTTCTCTTTCTCATAAATCTGGTCAGCAACAAGAGAAATCAATCTCCTCTGTTTTGCATAAAGCTTAATGGTATTAAACACTCTTTGATATACGATTTTCGCGTCAAATGGACGTCTGATATAATCTGCGATCCCCATCTCATATGCCCGGCGTATATAATCCTCAGATTCTTCACTGGAAATCATAATGACCGGGATATCATCCATCCAGTGCTCTCTTGCCATAGCCGCAAGGACCTCGAAGCCATTCATGACCGGCATCACAATATCCAGCAACATCAGTGATATGCCCGTACCATACTGCTTAAGCATCTTCAATGCCTCTTCTCCATTCTCAGCTTCCAAAATTCTGAAATCGTCCTGAAGCATCTCTGTAAGGATTTCCCGGTTCATCTCCGAATCATCCACGATTAAAATCTGCTGCTTAACTTTTAATGCTTCAAGTGCAGTTCCATCCTCACCTTCCTCATTCGCAAAATCTTTCTCTGTAACGACTGTGTTCTTTCGATTCTTCGCAAGATACATAAACTTATCCGCTTCCATTACCGTCTCCTCGACAGTCCTTCCTGCAGACATGACTCCACCGATACTTGCTGATAACTGAAGCCTTGAATATGTCGGAACATTTGCATTATAAATTTCTGTCCGGATCTGCTTAAGCTTTTCTCTGAACATCGTCTCGCTGATTCCCTGCAATACAAGGAGAAACTCGTCCCCTCCATAACGGATCAGAGTATCGTTCTTTCGGATACAATGACGAATTGCTTCCACTGTGGTGATAAGTGCCAGATCACCGGCATTGTGTCCATATGTATCATTATAGATTTTAAAATCATCCATATCAATCATGGCGACCCCGACAGATGCTGTCATCTTCTTGATCCGATCCTCGTAATAGCGGCGATTATATACACCGGTCAGCGCATCTTGATACAGCTTTTCATTATATCTGCTCAACTTCTCCATTAAACGATCACGGTTCTCCAAATCAACCAGGAATTCCTCATCCATCTTCCTGAGCAGCTCCATAACGTATGGCTGTCCGTCAATCTCCACATAACGCGCTGTCACTTGATAAATATCTGAATCCAGGTATTCCAGCTTTGTCCGCACTGACTTCTCCTCGAATGCCCGGGCAGCAATACAATTCGTACATGGCTTTTCCTTCTTCCAGAAATCATAACAATGGCATAATTCCATGTCTCCGCCTGGATTGTCGTTCTCTTCCAGCCGGAACTCCCGCTTATCCAACAGTCTTACAACCGTAAAGACCTTTTTATACAATTCCATCTCCATCTGAGCCTGCTGCATTGTCATAATATAATCTGAAGACATGATTTTAACCCTCCTGCACGATTCAAAAATCCGCGCTTTATCGTTCTGGTAAACATATTTATTTTACCAAATATAAATAAAATCTACAAGTTGTTTAGCCAGAAAGATTGTCAAAACTTTGTCCTACTTATTCAGCTATGTTTATATTGACAACTGCTAGTTTGATTGTAGCCATTCTGAATTTTACGCATAAAAAACAGACGCCCTGACTTTGGTAGAGTGAACGTCTATTTTTTCTTAATTTTATTTTTGTGGGTGGCAAATTCACTGAATCGCACTGAACATAATCGAGAAAACGCCTAGTTACGCGATAGTGAGCAAACAGTTTCGCAGTGATCGCAGAACGGGAACATATCAACCGGTTGAATCTTTTCCACCTTATAATGATGCTTTGTCAAATATTTCAAATCTCTTGCCAACGTCTCCGGATTGCAGGAAATGTAGATGACTTCCTTCGGAGATAACTTTACAATAGAAGATAAGAATCTCTCATCACTTCCGGCTCTCGGCGGATCCATAAATACCACATCGGCTTTTTCACCTTTTGCTGCCATCTCAACCATAAATCTTCCGGCATCTCCCTGATAAAATGCAGCATTCGTGATCTTATTCTCTTTCGCATTGATTCTGGCGTCTTTTACTGCATCTTTGTTTAGCTCCACGCCAATCACCTTACCGGCTTTCTTCGCAGCAATCAGCCCAATTGTTCCAATTCCGCAATACGCATCAATCACCGCCTCTTTTCCTGTCAGACCGGCGTAATCAATGGCAGTCTGATATAAAATCTCTGTCTGCACCGGATTGACCTGATAAAAGGACTTCGGTGAAATACGAAACATACAGCCGCATAATCTGTCTTTAATAAACCCCGGACCAAAAATCGGCTTTTCCCGGTCTCCCAGAACCATGCTTGTCTGTCTGTCATTTACATTTAACACAACGGTCGTAATCTCCGGATGCGCTTTTCTAAGCGCTTTCACAAAATTATTTTTCGACGGAAAAATCGGTGAACCTGTGACAAGGACGACCATAATCTCTCCTGTAGAAAAGCCTCGGCGGATCAGCACATGACGCAGGAGTCCATAACCTGTGTCCTCATCATATGTCCGGATTTTAAATGATTTCAGCATTCCACGAATCGTCCGGATAATCTCCTGACTCTTCTCGTCTTCAATCAGACAATTCTCCACAGGCACTACTCTGTGTGTGCCTTCTTCGTAAATACCGGAAATAATATTTCCTTTCCGGTCACGGTCAAATACCGCATGCACTTTATTCCTGTAATAATATGGATTCTCCATTCCGATGATTGAACAGACCTTCCCGTATGCTCCAAGAAGACTCTGTTCTTTTTTCTGCTTTTTCTTAAGCTGCTCTTTATAAGGAATACCCTGAAACTGGCAGCCACCACATTTCTTCGATATATTACATTTCATAATTTCTTACTTACCTGTTACCATTCATATATATTCTGACAGTAACTCTCCTCTTTCATCTATAACTGTTCAGAACCCCACCACACAAATTCGCAAAACCGCACGATACTCGTGCTTTCCCACTGCTACGCAGCTAGTTTTGCTCATATGTGGGGTGGTAACTCTATTCGAGTCACCTTGAAATAAGAAAAACCGCTACTTACATGCAAGCATGACGCATCAATTTTTCTTATTTCAAGGGGTTCTGAATAGTTATCTTCTATTATAAATTGTGGACATTTTCCCTGCAACCTTTTATAATCAAATCATGTTGTTATTTAAAGGAGAGATCAAATGAGTACTAATCAACACAATCGCGAATCTTTTGGCAGTCGTTGGGGCTTTATCCTCGCCTGCATCGGCTCCGCCGTCGGCATGGGAAATATCTGGATGTTTCCAACCAGAGTGTCCCTTTACGGAGGCGGCTCTTTCCTGATTCCTTATATATTTTTTGTTGCCCTCATCGGCTTCACTGGAGTCATTGCAGAAATGAGCTTTGGCCGTGCTACCAGATCTGGTCCGGTCGACGCATTTGGCTGCGCCTGTGAGGCAAACGGCAAACGAAAACTCGGAGAGGCCCTTGGCATGATTCCAGTTCTCGGTTCCCTTGCAATGGCAATCGGATACACCGTCGTTATGGGCTGGATTTTCAAATATGCAATCGGTACCCTGACCGGTTCGACTCTTGCCCCAGATAATGTAGAAGAATATGGAAATGCTTTTGGCAGTATGGCTTCTGCATTTGGAAATAATGGATGGCAGATTGGCGCTTTGATTATCTGCATGTTAATCCTCATGCTCGGTGTCGGGGGCGGAATCGAACGTGCCGGTAAAATCATGATGCCACTTTTCTTCTGCCTGTTTGTTATTCTGGCAGTTCACGTTGCATTCCAGCCGGGAGCCATTAATGGATACCGCTACATTTTCCGGGTGGATCCGGAAATGCTGGCATCCCCGTCTACATGGATTTTTGCTCTTGGGCAGGCATTTTTCTCCCTGTCTGTTGCGGGAAATGGAACTCTGATTTATGGTTCCTACCTGTCAGATAAGGAAAATATACCCGCTTCTGCCGCAAAAGTAGCACTTTTTGACACCATCGCCGCAGTCCTTGCAGCCCTGGTCATCATTCCAGCTATGGCAACCACCGGAGCACAGTTAAATCAGGGAGGACCGGGACTATTATTCATCTTCCTGCCGAATCTGATTCGTTCCATGCCGGGAGGCCGGATCATTGCAATCATTTTCTTTGCAGCCGTATTCCTTGCAGGGATGACATCACTGATCAACTTATACGAAGCACCAATTGCAACGGTACAGGAAAAACTACATTTATCCCGCGTACCTGCATGCGGTGTCATTGCAGCAATCGGAATCATCGTTTCACTTCTGATTCAAGGCATCGTCTCCACATGGATGGATATTCTTTCTATATACATTTGTCCACTGGGCGCGGGACTCGCCGGAATCATGTTCTTTTGGGTATGTAAGAAAAGCTACGTCGAAAAACAAGTCAATAAAGGCCGGGAACGGAAATTCACCAAATACTTCATTCCTGTCTGCAGATACATCTATGTACCAATCTGCTTTATCGTACTGATTCTTGGAATCGCACTTGGCGGGATTGGCTAACAAAAAAATCGGGATACTCTACATGATAGAATATCCCGATTCTTTTTCTACATATCAAATTCTATGATGCGCTTTCTGCTTTATCTCCAACTCGAAATCTTGCCATGCAGATCAAAGTCGCCACTGCCACAATCACTCCACCTGCAAATCCAATATCCTTCAGTGAAATCTTTGTATACACTGTTCCGCCAAACCAGGTTCCGCAGCCAATTCCCAGATTGAAAATTCCCGAGAAGATCGCCATAGCAACAGATGATGCAGCCGCAGAGACACAACCAATCAACTCTGCCTGAAAGCTTACCTGAAATGCCATAATCGCCAGTCCCCATCCGGCACATACCATAATCACGGTATACATATTGACAGAAGCTGGATATAAGAGCAGCAGAGCTGCCACAACACCAATCATAACAGTCTGAACAAAAGCATACCGATGATCATCATAATATCTTGAGAACAAATAGCTTCCTCCAAGCCCCGCTACTCCGAATAACATCAGTGCCATAGTTACCCAGTTACTCGGAAGCCCTGCTACTTTCTGCAAAAACGGCTCGATATAACTGTAGCTTGTATAATATCCGGTCGCCACAAGAAAGGTAATTACATAAATGCTCATCAATCTTGCATTTTTGAAAAGCTCCGGAAGCTGTCCCACGGAAAATGATTCTGTTCCTTCCAGCTTCGGAAATACAAATGCCAGATAGCCAAGTACCAGAAATGAAACTATCGCCACACATAAAAATGTCATTCGCCAGCCGATCTGAAGTCCGATTATTCGGCCAAGCGGCATTCCAAGTACCATGGCAATTGATGTTCCGGTAACAATTGCACTAAGAGCCTTTGACTGATGCTCTTTCGCCACAACCCGAACTGCAACCGGTGATGCGATCGCCCAGAAAATGGAATGTGCACACGCCACACCAATACGTGACAATACAAGAAATGTAAAGCCACTTGAAATTACCGACAACACCTGACATACCGCAAACACACTTAACGTTCCAAGCAGCAATTTCTTCGGCTGTATCCTGCACACTAACAACATCAGCGGCAGCGATAATAATGTCACAGTCCAGGAATAGGCTGTAATCATCACGCTCGCCTGAGCCTCCGTCATATGAAACTCATTAGAAATATCTGTTAAAAGCCCAATCGGCATAAATTCCGAAGTATTTACCAAAAACGCTGAAATCGTCATACCGATCAACGGGAGCCACTCCCGTAAAGTCATCTTCGTCTTCATCTATAATGTCCTCGCTATTCTTTAAAATCATTATTTTGTCCGCGGACAATTATAGTATAATAGCTAAGTAGTGTCAATAAAATTAAACAATTATACACACTGTTGACTGCTTCTAATTCCAGATAATTTCGGATATCATCAACATCTCTTTGTATACTTCGTTCATTTACTCCATATTCATTGGCTTCGGCTGCTTTATTTACAATGTACCCGTTCAGTAGTTTCGTATAGATTCCGAGAACACGCTCGATTTTGCCATTCTTGTATTCTTCCATATTGCTCCTCCGTATTGGCTCATTTCTTATGCCATTATACGTTTTGCAAATGTCAGAAACTGTCTCTCTGCAAAAGTTTTTCTATAAAATTGCTATTTTCTTCCACCTTAATCAATCAAATCGTTCTGAAATCTGGACAAATGTTCATATGGCAGAATGAGGCGCCCACGATACAGTCCGCAGCTGTCGTTAATCAGGCTGTTATTCATCGCTGCGAACATATTAACATCAAGGTCTTTTAAATCTAAATTAAAAAGTTTCATTCCGCGCTCGTATGCCTCATCGAAGTAAATGCATTCCCCTTTTGGAACTGCATCTCTTCTTGCTCGTTCATGCTCCTGACGCTTCTCATACCCCAAGTGATTCGCCGGTCCGATTTCCGCGATGTCGTCCATTTTCTTTGTTCGAAGCTGCACTTCCATATAGCTTCTGGACGTATTATCATAAAATGTGATATGTAATGACTGATAGCCGTACATAGTCGGATTGGTGATGAAATCTCTGTAATATGGCTTTACTTCGCCGTCCAGCAAGTCTGATTTACTCTCCCGGACTCCTTTTGCCGGCTCGGCTGTAAAGCCGCGTTCTTCCAGAAATCCCGGCAGAGCATTGGCTATCTGATAAAGATATTTCTTCTCTTCCTCTTCAAGATTCTGTCCCGGCTTCAGATGACATTTCGGCAATGCAATTACAATCCGATATGCGATAATATCCCGAAAACAGCTCAGTTTTTCTTTTAAATCTGCCACAGCCGGATATGTTCCATGTTCCTCATAATAATTATAAATGTATTCTACAATGTAGCCGTTGAATTTTTCTTCTGTACGTATCAAAGATTTGATTCTTCCACGAAATGTAAAGGCGAGAAATGGAAATTCTTTTGCCATGTACTTGTAAAATTCCCGGATTTTCTGTGACTGGGAAGTCAGGAAATCGTTGTGCTCCAGCATTTCCTGTACTTGAAGGAGACAATTGCTATGCACAAGGTCGATTTCATTATGTGTCCGCTTTGCTTCTTTTCTCAAATCTGTCCTATAATTTTGTATAATTTTAAAGATCGTATCCCCGGAATATAAATAATCGTTTAATGTAACCATCTGTCAGTCTCCTTTACTCGTCTGGATTCAATGGATAAATGCTGTATCTACTGAATTTCTCATCATCAACCGAATCTCTTCATCGGTAATTCTATAATGCTCCTGAATAAATTGCAATTCTTTTGTCATGGTTGTGTTGCTGACGGTCCGGTTATCTGTGTTGATCGTCACCTTGATCCCGTTGTCCAGGAACTCCCGAAGCGGATATTGACTTTCGCTTTCTACAGCTTTCGTCTGAAGATTGCTAATCGGGCACATCTCGACACCAATTCCTTTTTCCCGGATCATTTTCTGGACTTCTGAATTACCTCGCATGGCGATTCCATGTCCGATTCGAAGTGCTCCTGCCTCTACGGAATCCAGAATGTTCTGCACGTTTCCACACTCCCCGGCGTGAATGGTAAATGGCATTCCAAGCTTTTTTGCTTGTCCAAATAACTTCATGAATTCTGACATCGGATAGATGGCCTCAGCTCCTGCAAGGTCTGCCGCGCACACACCGTTTCCAAGGTATTCTCTTGCTGTCCGGATCATACGGAGATTCTCCTCATAGCTGTGATGGCGCATGGCACAGGTAATAATGCCATAATCCACACCGAACTCATTTTTTCCACGATTCATCCCCCGAATGACTGCTTCTATCACCTGACCGCAGCTTAAGTTTTCATTTTCTGATAAAAGCGGGGCAAACCGCACTTCCGCGTACCGGACATTTTCCTGACTCATACTTTTTAATACGTCATACCCTGCCAGCTCCAGTCCTTCCTCGTCCTGCAGACACTGTCCCGGAAGATCGAATTTCTCCAGATATTCCTGAAGGCTCTGGCAGTCATCAGATACATGAATTTCAGAAGGCTCTACTTTTCTTCCAAGACGGCTTTCCAGAAATTCCCGACTCAGTGAACCGTCCAGGTGACAGTGCAGTTCTATTTTCGGCAATGCTTTCAATTCTTCCAATGTCATAGCTTATCCCACTTTCTTTTATCATCTAACATAGCCTCATTATAAAACAAAGGCTATCACTTTTCAGCAATAACCTTCATTTTTTCGACAATTACTTCTACTGTATATGCCGCTTTTATTTACATTTTCAAGAAGATTCCAGGATCTCTGATTGCTGTTATCGCTGGAATTGTTATGGTAAAATTTCTTCCATGAAAGGCAAATACCATCGGAGATTTATATACAATCAGTAATTCACTCCCAGCTTTCCATCTGCCGAAAGTAAACTTAGAAATCATCGGACAGTCTGCTTCCGATGCATTTACTATTGCGATACTAGCTTCCATTGAATCACTGATCTCCTGTGTCGTTGCCGACGGTATGATTAACGGAAAGCACTGCTCCGATATGGAACTGGTCATCGTTCTTGTGGTTCTGATGCCATATGCCGGGCTGATTCCGGTGCCGCTGACGCCATTGAACATATCGTTGTAAAAGACTTTACAAAATGTCTTGTCATCCGTATGCGAAGTGTTCCGGCTCTGGACTTCCGCCCAAATATCTCAGCAGCACTGAATCGTGTAGAAGAAATTATCACGATTTCATAATACCAGCTGATTGCTTCATACTAACATTATTTGTCAACCATTGTGTTGCACATGGTTGACAATTGTTTTTTTGCATGTTAAAGTATGTCTTGTATAAAATTTCAGAAAAATGAATTACTCAAGGAAAGAGAGGACTTCTAATGATTTCAAATCAAAATACATCTACGGATCCACAGCTTTCACGTGAAGAAGCAATTGAAATACTCAACACGCCGGATGAAAATCTGGATGAGCTGATTGCCCGGGCTGAAAAACTGCGTCGAAAATACAAAGGAAATCATATAAGTATCCACATTCTTACTAATGCCAGAAGTGGAAACTGTTCTCAGGATTGCGCTTATTGTGCTCAGTCCTGCCGTTCAAAAGCTGACATTGATAAGTACAAATGGGTCGCAGATGAGAAATTATATGCAGACAATGACTTTGTCAACGAGCATCATTTATCACGCCACTGTATCGGACTTAGTGGGATGAAATTTACCGATGCAGAGATTGAAGAATTGGCTGAAAAAATTCGAAAAATGAAAGAACAGGGAACACACCTGTGTTGTTCTATCGGTTTTCTGACAGAAAAGCAGGCATTGATGTTAAAGGAAGCCGGACTTGACCGCATCAACCATAACTTGAACAGCAGCCGTGCTTATTATCACAACATCTGTTCCACTCACACATTTGAACAACGTGTTGCTAATATAAAAATGCTTCAAGGGCTTGGTTTTGAAATCTGCAGCGGCGGCATTATTGGTATGGGCGAAAGCAAAGAAGACGTGGTAGATATGTTACTGGAGCTTCGCGAGATTCGACCGGAGGCACTTCCAATCAACTTCCTTCTTCCAATTCCGGGAACGCCTTTAGAGCACGCCGATATGTCCGCTCTCACAACAGCTTACTGTATGAAAGTCCTCTGTCTTGCAAGACTTTTAGTTCCGCAGTCCGATATCCGCTGTGCCGCAGGACGTGAGATTTATTTTAAAGGAGAAGAAAAAAATCTGCTCCGCGTCGTTGATTCCATATTTGCCTCAGGATATCTTACCGCTGGCGGACAGGGAATCAAAGATACAATCCAGGCAATTGAAGACGCCGGATTCACTTATGAGATTGAGTCCGCTTAATAAGTTTAACGTCTTTGCACATCATTAAATAATAAGGAGAGTTTTACTATGACACATGACAATACAAATACACAGACATTTCGAAAAACAAGTACTTACGCTATGGTCGTAACCGCACTTATGGCAGCTGTGACCTGCATTCTCGCACCATTATCTGTTCCAATTGGTCCGGTGCCAATTTCACTTACTAACTTTGCGATCTACCTGTCTCTCTATCTGTTAGACTGGAAAAAGGGAACTTTAAGTTACCTGATCTACCTGTTGCTCGGATTGGTAGGGCTTCCGGTATTCTCCGGATTCACAGGCGGACTGTCTAAACTGGCAGGTCCGACCGGCGGATACATCATCGGATTTATTCCAATGGCAATCATCGCAGGTATTGTCATTGACAAATTCACTAACCGTGGAATCCAGATTCTCGGAATGATCGTCGGAACTGCAATCTGCTACGCATTTGGAACAGCATGGTTCTGCTTCCAGTCCGGCTATACAGTAGGCGCAGCACTTGCAGTCTGTGTCATTCCTTTCATTCCTGCGGATCTGTGCAAAATGGTCATCGCAATGATTATCGGACCGATGGTTCGCAAAAGACTTGGAACTGTAGCACAGCAATAATTACACCAGATGATTTTATAAAAGCATACAGATAAAGATATAAAAAGAGATTAGAGCACCTATCAAAATGGCAGGTGCTTTTCTTATGCTCATTTTACGGAAAGGAAGAGCGCATGGCAGGGCTTATTTTAT
>OLRE01000940.1_pt1 | contig 31281 bp, 28 predicted proteins | sample 1672461 | NCBI WGS metagenome assembly OLRE01 (sample SAMEA3136688, study PRJEB25190) | human gut metagenome | biome: human gut; feature: human-associated habitat; material: faeces | place: Austria | collected 2013
CCATCGGAAGGTATATCTACACCTATAACTTTGAAAGATGCCATCAGTCCATTGGAAACAAACGACCTGCTGAGGTATACTATCCGGCAATGCTTCTGGATGCAGCCAGAGCAGCCGCATAATATAAAATTCTAGGAGATGCTGCACTGCATCCCCTATGTAACCCGTCAATATATCAGTTCATTATAAAAATATCAAATTTTTGTCTTGACAACTGAGCCATTATAAAACTCACTATGTCTTAATCGTCAAATTAATTATATACCATCTCAAACATTTTTTTTGCTATTTCCTTTGTTCTATCAAATATCATCTCTTTCGTCCATTCATCGTTATTTTGATACTGTTGCACAAATTTCTCCACGGTTTTATATTGAGATGCTGAATATTTTTTAATTTTATATTTAAAAGCCTTATCCATTAATTCCGAATTTAGTTTATCTCCTAATGGTAACAGGTTCCCAATCATTCCACATTCTTTATTATTTGTAGATTCAGGCATGATATGTTCTATCGTAAATGATAAAGGCTGAACTTCATTCGTATTCATATTATAAAACTCATACTTTTTAATAATATACTGTACTAATTTTTTATCTTTTGCAAAATCAGAAGTATATCGTACATTAACAAAATTACTAACAAATATCTCTTTTGCTGGTAATCCCTCTTTTAATGTAGCTATCAACTCATCAATACATTTTTTTGTTTCATTTTTATCTTTACATATTCTTAATTTTCGAGCATAGCTCGAATACCTTCTCTCTAAACCTGAAGGACGCATAGAACAAATAGAATTAAAAACAAAATGATACTGCTCTAAAAATTTAATAATTCTTAAAAATTGTTTATGAGATATCATCTTTTTTCTTTTTACATCAAACAACGCCAACAAAAATATTCTAACTTGCGTAACATCAAAAATATCGCATGCCTCTAACGCATAATATATATCTATTTCTTCCGGCTGAGACCAATCATTTTTATTCGGATAAACTATTTTATAGTAATCTTCTGACGCCTCAACAAGTTCTTTTAAAAAAATAGTATACTCAGACTGATTTTTTCCTATCTTGTCATTAAATTCTTTTACTAACTTCTTCGCTGTCGAATATCCATATTTCGATAACCAATAATGTCTATAAAATGTTTGAATATCACATTTACCTACTGTTTTTCTTTTTATCTTTTTCCAACTCTCCTCAGCAAAATCTACCGGTTCAGTTTCATTTAAAATTGAGAATAAAGAATTCTTTATTATATCAATTGGACTTAAATCTTTTCCTTTTGCATTTAAAACTTCAAATATTGCATAAGCATCATCAAAACTTTTTACTGTCACATATATTACCTTGCAATGCAAAATCTGATCTCTAAATAGTTTTAATAATTCAATATAGTCCAATCTATTATCGTCTATGCGATATCTTTTTTTATTTCTTGTAAAATGTTTTTTCTTGATAATTTTCTTTCAAAATAATTATATGCATTTAATATTCTCTTTTCTTCATCTGTATTTGGTAAGATATTTTCATTCTGTTCTCGTTTTTGTATTCTCATTTGAAAATATGGTTTAGGAGTCTCTGTTTCCAACTTAGCATACTCGACACCATCAGCATCTTCACCCATTATATATGAATATACTTTATTTGCTAAAGTTTCTTCTTTTTCCATAAGAAATAATTTTCTTATGACAGAAAATGCAATAGTTATTGTCATCAATCTTTGTTGACCATCAACGACCTGTCTCTTTATATTCATATTATCATCGTCATCACCTACTAAAACCAACGTTCCAATAAAATATTCATTAGGATATAATTTACCATTATGCACTGTAAAACAGTCTAACAAATCATCCCACAATTCCTGTAATTCATCATTTTCCCATGAATATTCACGCTGAAATCTAGGAATTACATATTTTCTTTTAAGATCTAAAGTATCTGCTATCGTTCTTGGTACTGCTTTAAATTCCATCCTTTTTCCCTCACACTAACTTTCTTTTTATTACCCCATTCTCCATATCATCAATACTATACATAGTATCCAGTACTTCGAATGTCTCCCTCAAATTACCTCTTGCACTCTTCCAGCCAATGCCATCCGTAAACCATACAAATGTAAAGCCATCGATTGTATCTGCCTCTTGTGAAAGCATTTTATAACTTCTTGCCGTTTCATTTAGTTTAGAACCTCCACTCGCATAGAAGTTTGTTTCAATTGCATAAATCATCTCATCTGTCTTGATTACAAAATCAAATCGTTTAGCAGCCTTACCCTGATTGGAAAGTGCAGACAAATCAATATTCCATTTTTCTTCAATATTCTTAAGATACATTTCCTTAAAATAATTTACATTCTTCTCAAAGCCTGCTGCCACAATATACTTTTCAACCAAAGCTTCCATCTGGTGGCCTCCACGATTCTTGCGCCCATTAGAGTCCAATCCGGTTTCAATACCCAAAGCATAATCCACAAGATTGTTTACCAAATGATTGGCAATCATATCAAATAATCCGGTCTTATGCATGAATACTCGGTATTGCTCTACACCATAATTCATCTTTTTGAAATTATATAGGAACGCCCCCTCTTCATCCTGTGCATAAATCTCATTACCTCTCACTGCAAGAAGTAGCGGAATGCATTTTAAAGTTTCCGGATACTTTGTCACTATCTTTTCAAACTCTTCTTCGATATTTTTAGAGCCAATCAACGAATTCAAGATATTTAATTCTACCTTGATTTCTTCCACATTTCTTACCACTTTTTCAAAATCAATATAGTAATTATAGCTTGATATACTCGGTCTGAATTTACTCAGCCACTCATCAAAATCTCTCTCTGCCATCTGCCACCTTCTCCAATCTTTTTTTCGATATCTCCAAGTATTCTTGGCATATATCTATTCCAATAAACTTCCGTCCAAATCGTACAGCCTCCACCCCAGTAGTTCCAGAACCACAGAAAGGGTCCAATATAACCTGTCCTTCCTCCGTAGATGCCAGCACAATTTTTTCCAGCAAGTATTCTGGCTTTTGTGTAGGATGCTTGCCTTCTTTTTTTTCCGAAGGTTTTGTCAGCGAACCTGTCCACACATCCTTCATCTGTTTTCCGCCATTCATTTCCTTCATTTTCTGATAATTAAAAAAATGCCGAGACTTCTTATCATTCTTCCTTGCCCATAAAATGGTTTCGGTTGAATGTGTGAAGCATCGACACGCCAAGTTTGGTGGCGGATTCGTTTTCTGCCAAGTTATGTTGTTAATTATCTTAAAGCCCTCCTGCTCCAACGCCATACCAATCGAGTAAATATTATGCAGCGTCCCGGATATCCAAATTGTTCCATTCGGCTTTAGTACTTTCTTACATAACCTAATCCACTTTCTGTTAAACTTATGTTTTTCTTCGACACTAGTCCCACTTTCCGAAAGTTTATCCCATGAGCCTTTATTTACGGAAACCATCTTTCCACCTTGACAGGTAATGCCATCATTGCTTAAAAAATAAGGCGGATCTGCAAATATCATATCAACAGATTCTGGTTCCATTTTTGTTAGAATTTTAAAAGAATCTCCCAATACCAATTGTGATTCTTCCGTCTCGAAATATAATGGCACTTTTTTAATAAATAAGCTCTCCATTATCTCGACTCCTTAATAATTGCATATAATTATTTCTTCACCAACTCGCTTAGATGCATCTGAATTAATCATACGCTTTACACTTACAACATCCCTTCTGTATCCTTTTCCACTATACAACTCATTTATCAATTCAGTATTATGATTTGTGAGCATACAGTAGCATCCTCTGTTTGTCAATTTGTCAAATAGATTTGACAATCGCCTATGACTTTCAATGTCAAATCCTTCTTTTGTATATGACTCAAAAGAAGTGGGATTCAATGGCGCATAAGGGCTGTCGATAAAAACAAAATCTCCTTGCCCTGCTCCTTCACAAGCTTCCTCAAAGTCTCCATCCATAATCGTAATTCCTTGAAGATATCTGGAAACCTCCATGATAATACTTTCATCTACGGAAGTTCTACGACTATTATTATATGGAACATTAAATAAACCCTTGCCATTTACACGATACAGTCCGTTAAAGCAGTGTTTATTAATAAATACAAACAACGCAGCCAACTCCACATCATACTCTGCTTTCATCAATTTATCATTGTAATGTTCTCTAAGTGAATAATAATATTTCTTACCGTCTTCCCACATAGCTTCATCAAGTTGCTTTACTGCCGCCAAAAATGCCTCTGGTGCATTACATATTTGCCTATATGCATTTATTAACGCCTTATTAATATCATTTATCAAAGCATTTGTCGGCAACAACTCAAAAATCACTGCTCCACCACCTACAAACGGTTCAAAATAACTATTATATTTTTCAGGCATTCTCTCCTTTATCTGTGGAAGCAGCTGACGCTTTCCGCCAGCCCATTTCACAAATGGAGCAACACTTGAATTACTCATCTTAGTTCCTCTTCTCCAAATACCTTTAAAGGCAAATTTTATATTTCCATTATACTTGCTTATTTCAAAAAAAACAACTACTACATTGTTTTTTTGTTAATTTTTGTGAATCAAACTACTTTTGAAACACAAATACATACTCGTGAGCTAACAGAAGAAAACCATTATTCTTCCTCTTCCAATAATCTGTAAAACGGCAATTATGTTGCTCTTTAATAATAATTTCCTGATTTGTGAATCCTGCTTGCAAAAAGCACTCCATCAATCGGAACCCTAATGGGATGACTTTTCCGTGTTTTCTCACATCCCCTATCATCACAGCACACATTTTGCCTTTTTTTAATATGCGAAAAAGTTCCTCAGCCACCTTGTTTATTTCAGTCAAAAAATCGTCCACTTCAAGCAGCGAAATATCTCCTTCTATTCCATTACTATATCTAATAATATTGGCATATGGCGGATGTGTACATATTAAATCAATACTATTATCTTTAATAAAATGTAAATTTGCAGCATTCCCATTGCATGTATAAACTTTTGAACTCGTGTCACATTGGAATTGTAAATTCGCATCAGAAATTGAAACAGATTGCGGGTTGATGTCAACACCTACCGCATTACGATTCAGTAGTTTTGCCTCCACTAAGGTTGTTCCACTACCCATAAATGAATCCAATACCCAATCACCAGGGTTAGAATAACGAAGTATCAGATTTCTTGGCACATATGGCGACCAATTTCCACGATATTTTCCTGTATGGGTTGCCCAGTTACCTCTGTCGGGAAATGACCAAATTGTCGTTGATTCAAGTTTAAAATTGTTGGGTTGTAATCTTATAAGTCATACCTCCTTTGTATTTTGATTTGTCTATTGTAACTCAATTCCGAAATAAAATCTACCACTTTTCCCTTTCACTATAAGTGAATTTCAAAAGAACTGATTTCATGTAATAATATTCACAAATAGTGAAAGAGGTAACGATATGCATTTTAGTAATGATACTGACCTATATCGTGTTATAGGTGCAAATATAAAATATTACAGAGAACAAGCAAATTTGACGCAAGTACAACTTGCCGAACAGGCTAAAATCAGCACCAGCTATCTCTCCAAAATCGAAGCTGCTGGATGCAATAAGAGTCTATCTATTTCGGTGCTTAATCAGATTGCAAATGTACTTGGTGTTGAGATTAACGAATTTTTTAATTAAGGAGGTATAGCATATGTCAAGAACCCCAAATACCCATGGTGGCGGAGCCCGCACAAACAAAAACGGCTTGCACTTTGAACAAACCACATCTTTAGATAATGCATTATGTAATGCTGGCTACAAGGTTACTAATTATGAGGTATATCGAGGCTCCCAAAAAATCGGTATGTCTGTTCCTCAGAAAAAATTATATACCTATTTTCTTAATCCACATGGCATCCAGTACGCTGACTATAATTCCAAAGAATGGCGACCAGACGAAGCCTTTATTAATTTCGAAAACAACACCGTCTATATCATAGAAAAAAAATTCCAAAATTGCGCCGGTTCCGTCGATGAAAAATTGCCTGGTTGTCATTTCAAAAAACTTGAATACCAAAAACTATTTAATCCATTAGATTTTAAAGTAGAATTTATTTATCTGTTTAATGATTGGTTTTTAGACAAACGATATCGTGATACGCTAGACTACATAAAAAGTATGGGATGCCATTACTTTTATAACGAAATCCCTTTAGCCTTTCTTGGATTATAGTTGCCTTATATTAATATAAATTTTTGTTATCGTCCAACCTCCTTAAATTTATCCAATATATTCTCCTGATAACTGGCAACACCATACTCTTTCATGAGGTTAGCCACGGGAAGTAATTCTTCATCTTTAATTCTTTCTAATATTTTTTTTCGTTTATCAGAAATATATTCTTGAGAAATGCCTTTTCTATAATCCTCTAATTTCATATGCCAATAAACAAAATTTCCTCTGTAATATTGCCGCAGTTTTTGTGCAATCAAGAGTCCCTCCGGATCCAAATCTCCGGAATAATAGATTTTGACATTTGATTTAGCAAGCAAGTCAAGCACAAGAATACTGGCAAGCCTTGGCTGCCCATTCATGCACATACACGATTTTTCTTTGCAAATAGCAGCAAACACGGATGGATTTTCCACTACATAAATTTCGTTATCAATACACTCAATGGATTCCCACTCCGATATTATGTTTAATGGAACTTGCACCATGTTTTTCTCTGAGAAAAATCCCAACATTCCCTGATGTTCACTTCTATCTTTTTTCATTGCCCTGACCTGATAAAGAATTGCATAATTTGAAATATCATCGATCAGGATACCGGCAAGCAGATAACTTTTCTGCCTTTTGTAAGCAGGAAACAAGTCAGATGATTCAACTACTAATCCTCTTTGCTCCAAACTAATTAAAATCACCTGATATAAAATATTTCCTTCTGTTGTTCCCATATCAAACGCATGTGGATTCCCGGATATCTCTGCTGCAAAAACCGGCAAATATATTTTTTGATTTTTCCGGTATGGCAAAGCATTATATACTTTTGCACAAAGCCATAAAAGCCGGTTCCATTGCTGCAAGTTGTTTTTCTCATATGATTTCAAAATCGCGTTAAACAGTGCAAAACATTTAACCGCAGGCGTTTTGGCAAACTGTGCCAAGAAATCTTCTTCAATCAGCTTTTTCTTTTGCTCTTTTTGTTTCACTTCCTCAGTTTTTCCTAGAAGTGTTTTCCCAAAAAAAGCAGTTAAAATTTCTTCTGGTGTAACCAAACTATATTTACTGTTTTTTAGTGCTTTTTCGAACTTTTCTGAGGAAATCGTCACGCTTTTTTTACCATGAAAACTTTCTGCAAAAAAACCTTCTAATTCTTCAATTTCAGAACAAGACAAATTTTTAAGCGTAATCCTGCCGGAAAATTTCCCGTAAGAATAATATTTTTTTTCAAAGCCCAAAAAGAGCCTTTTCCATACCGCATTTTGTTTAAAATACAAAACACACTCATTTAGTATGTTGTTATCATTTTTCTGATTTCTCAATTTCAATTCCTCTTTGCTCTACTTTCTCTTCATCATCCAGCAATTCTTTACCCTTTCCATTCCATAAGTATGGCATTACAGTTACAAATTTTGCATTTTCCGGGCGAATCAGCTGATAAATAGCCAATGCATCCAATGTATCACAGTCGCCCCACAGTACTTGTGAATTAATAATAAAATCAAATTGAAACTGTGTCATAAGACGGAACATATCGCGGATATTTCTATTATCTACACCTGCAAATGCCTCGTCCAAAGAAATGAGCCTTGGTGCGTCATCCCTGCCACCTTGGTATTTTGCGACAACTGCTGAAAAAAGCGGCACATACATTGACATCGCTTTTTCACCACCACTGAATGTACCGAACACACTATTGGTAAGTTCTTTTTGCCGTTCCCCACTTTTTTGTGAAAACAGCTGAAATTCAAACCATTTTCGATAATCCAGCGTTTCTTTCATAATCTGATAAAATGAAATCATCCCCGCGCTATCTCGTGCATTGCGTCTGGCTTCCTCAACTTTTGAGCGGAAATGAGCCGATAATCTTGCTGCTTCCCCTTCACTCATTAAACGATAGTCTTTCTTTAAAAGTTCAACTAATTCTCTTGTATCCAGCTGTTCTTCCTTTTCTGCTGTTTTGCTTCTCCACCTGAGACTTAATTTTAAGCCACTTGATGTATCCATACCGTTCATAAGTACATTCATTTTCTTCACCCAGGCATTGGAAGCATTTATTTTGCCTCTGATTTTACGGCTAACCGTATTTGCCAGAATATCCTCAAACAACTCACGATCACCATCCTTAATCAGGCTTTCTAATTCACTAATATCCTCATCTAAATACAAAAGCAAACTTGAAAAAGAAACCTTTACCCCCTGATACCGTGCGGTGATATCCAGACGTTTGGCTAAATACTCATCCGGCTTCTGCTCCCCATCGGATTCAGCAAATAACTCGTTTTGTGTCAATTGATACTCTGTAAGAAAACCTCTGTTTTCAAAGTATACCCTGTTAAGATCACGTACAACATCATCCTTTTCCACATTTTTGACATCGGTTATTAAATACTCGTATACATGTTTTGCATCTTCTAAAATTTCATCCGGAACAGCCACATACTGAAGTTTTCTTTCTTCCTCATAGCATTTCTGATAATACTCCATTTTCTTTTCATACTCTGCTATTTTATCCGCATTGTTTGTCCGGCTTTCTGTCAACAATTTTGCTTCATCGATCTTTTTTGTCTTTTCTGCAACACATTTCTGCAATTTTTCCGGATAAGAATGTAACCAAAAAACACAAGCATCCAATCGCTCTTTAATTGATTCATAATCCGTTAATTCCAACTGCTTTTGTATGGATGTTTGTTCCTCTTCTTTTATTCGAATCTGCTTTTCGATATCTGCAATGTCATAGCGAAGGTTATCCATATCATAATCCAACATTTCCAGATGCTCTTTGCGCTCCTTAAGATATTCCACACTGCGCAAAAACATCTCATGAGCGGATTTTAAAACCGTTAAATCTTTATCATATCGTTCTGCCGCCTTCTTTGCCTGATAGAAAACATCATATGAACAATGCAAATACAGTTTTTCTGCAATTTCCAACACCGCTTTTTTCTTTTGTTTTAACTCCTCTAGAAAAATTGATAATTCCTCACCCAATTTATCATTTTCTTCGTGAAGAATCTCATATTTTCTCTCTTCTTCCAAAAGAATTTTTACCGCGTTACGCATATGGGTATCATCCGGAAACTGGTCAAATTCACTTTTAAGAACATCCTTTCTTGTCTCTAAAAGCTGTTTTTGCTGTTCCAGCAGTGCCCGCCTTTCTTCCAATTGTGCTATTTGATTTTTACACTCGTCAATCTTCATCCGACGCTGTCTTTCCCGCGCCCTTCTTCCTAAAAAGCCTGCCTCATGTTCGCCTGTAATCGTCCCTGTCAGTATGCCCATATGGTAAGTACCATTTGATGAAACAGACAATATGTTTTCTTCATCGTAAGCGATATTTTTAAGAATTCCTGTCATACGATAATTGGAAAAAATATCATTTACTTCTTCATTTAGTTCTAATACGTCAAGCAAACTCTTTTCAACCGATGATTCACTGGCAAATAAATAGCAGTCCTCACAACCTTTAGCCGGAACAAGTACTTGTTCTTTGTACTGCTCATCTACTACAATCGCATCCAAAATCCCCATTTTTAGAAGTGCCTCTTCCAAAAAGTTGCATGCTTTCTCATCCAGCTGTTTTCCAAATTCTATGACTTTGTAAAACTCCTGATAAGGAATTTTCGCATCAGCCAATCGCTTTCTGTTCCGCACTACAGCTTCACTTCTTTGTGGCGTTGGTTCCTTTTGATTTTCCCATTCGTTTAGTTCACTTTCTGTTTCTTTTATTTCCTCTTTTACTGCCGCATATTCAACAAGAGCTGCACTTATTTTGGTCTCAAAATCTACCTTTTTTTCAATCCATTTGTCTGCCACTTTCTGGCGAATACCGGCAAAATCCGAATCCAAATGATAAGAATCTGCAAACACACTAAACTCACGCAGCATATCCTTTTCAAGTTTTAATTCGCTATTTTCTTCATTCCATTTGTATAGGGACTCTTTCCATTCATTTTCGGCCTGAACAAGTGCTGCCTCACATTCGGATATTTTTCTTTGAATAGAATCCATTTCGCGAATCTGACGCTCTCTTTTCTGAATCATTTCCTCTTTTTGACGATCCAGAATCTGCAATTTTTGCAACAAATCTTCTCCCTCTGAAATCTGTTCAAAGGTATTCTTAAACTGCTCCTTATGAAGTTCAAATTTATAGGCATTTTCAATATTCCCCTGTAATTCTTCTGCCATAAATGCAAACTCCTGAAATCCCATTGTATCCGCTTCTTCCTGCATATCTTCCAGCAATGAGTTGATTTCTGTTTCTTTATCAAACTTTCTATCTTCCTCATCTTTTATCTGCGTTTTTGCATCAACATACTGCTCTTGTTTGGATGCCAAAAATTTCTCTTTGTCATCCTTATTTCTTCTCTGTTCTTCCAGTTCCTTAGAAAGCACGGAATCCCTCATTTTTAACGCAACCGCATCACTCTTATTTAACGATTCTTTTTCTTTCTCCATTGCTTCCCTTTTCGCGTTAATCTGTTCAATCTTACAAGTAAGTTGTTCGATTTTTTGAACACACTCTTCATGATTTCTTTCATATTTTTTCTGCAGTGAAACAATCTCCTGCAATTTTATCCTTGTCTGCTCATATCGTGCTGCTTTATCACAAAGAATAATCTTGTTATATTTTGAGAAAACAGCATTGATTTTTTCTGCTGCTGCTTTCGCTTCTTTTCTACTTTTAAGATTCATACTCATGGTGTCCATATTTTCAATTGCTTCTGACATCGGACGCAAATCTTCATCAGAAAGCGGCTGCAAAGAATCACTTAATATATCATTAATTACGGACGGCTTAAAATCTTTTGACAATTTGGGCGTACGCAGCTGAATGAGCAAATCAACCATTTCCTTGTATTCATCCACAGTTTCAAACCCAAAAATCTGTTTATTAACATACTCCATGTAATCAGCCTGACGGTCAAATACTTTCCCTCCCTGTAAAATGCGGTTTTCCAACTCTTTTTTTGAAAGGGTAACTTTTTCACCCATTTCTTTATACAAAAAGAAATCCTTTCCAATACGTCGTCCATCCGTAAGACTAAAGTACCATTTATCCAACGGTTTTCCACGTCTTGCACGAATTCCCATTCCAATTGTAAGATAAGTTTCACTATCTTTTCTCCTGAATTCTAAATACAGATAACCGGTTCTCTCTTCCCTTCCATCGTTTTCTTCTAAAAGGTAGCTGCTCATTTTACGGTCTCTTGAACCAAAAGGATCCAGGCGCTCCGGACTCATATTTCCATCTAATAAAAGTGGCACAACACTCTGCATGGTTACTGATTTTCCAGATCCGTTGGAACCACGAAGAAGCATGCGCCCCTTCACAAAAGGGAACTCCTGCTCATCGTAATACCAAAAATTTATAAGACCAATTTTATTTGCCTGCCATCTTCGATTCATCTTTGTCACCTCCTAAGTAATCCTCCGGGTAGCCGCCTTTTAACTTTCCAGCCAATGGGCATACACGCACCTGCTGGGTATCTTCCTCACTCTTTACAAACATAAAACGAGTCATCTCATCGATTACATTCCGAACAAATTCGCCCTCCGGCATTTCTCTGTACAACTTTGAAAATCCCGAACCATATTGTTTCTTTACTTTACAAATCAGTGCTTCAAAATTTACTTTATCCACTACACACATCTCATCCTGGCGCAGGTTCCATTCTTTATTTTCTATTTTCTTCCTTATCTCACCAAAACACAAAAGCAAAATATCCGCCAGCGAATTATTACCGGGAAAAACTGCGCCAATCCTGCATTCTTCACCAGACAAAAAATACGCACTTCCACGATGAATATGAATATGACAGTCAAACATCTGCTCTAAGTCTTCCATTAATCGACGCCTATAATATTTTAGGTATTCAAAATCCTCCTCCGAACCATCTTCCCGATACATCGCCGGAGCAAATAAAAGTCTCTTATATACCCTGTGTCTTCTTGCAAATCCTCTGTCCTCATCCACTTCATACCAGTCACTTTCCATAAAATCTGCTGCACATGTATAATGCATAATGTCTTTTGTAAAATTTCTCATAAAATACTTTGATGCACCTGTGTTTTCATATAAAACCTCTCCACTCACATCGTCCATAAACAAATCATCTGTACCATCTGTCACCGTCACCATTCCCTGTCCGACAACATATCTCAATACGCGAATCAATCTTCGCCGATTCGTGTATACTGTCCAATCCGTAATCTCCCCCGGCATTACTGCTGTCATATATTCTGTAAGCTGCGAAAGCACAAATTGCTCCTGTGCATCTTTATCTTCCAAAAACATAAGTAGTATGCATAAATACACATATTCCTCTTTCGATGTAAATGACTGAATCCCCATAAACGTCTCCGGAATAACCGGTATTTTTTCCATTTTCACTAACATCGAATTATCAATAATCTGGCAGCCGAGTTTTTCTGTTGTGTACTTACGTACCTCACCAACTGCATCACGAATCTGATAATATAAATCTTTATCTTCCGACTTTAACACCCAGCGGCGATTAAAAAGTATTTCTAATGCTTTCATATCGGTTTCTCCCCAAATATCAGTCTCATTTTTGGCATTGTAAAATTACCATCTTCACAATGAACGGTGCATGTTTCACCACCACTTGTTTTTTCTAATTGATAAGTTCTTCCATCATCCGTTCGTGATGAAAAATCAACGGATTCCATCGCATCTGAAATCCATTTTAACAGAATTTCCCGTATTCGCGGTTCAATAACCGGAAGTTCGGAAAAATCAATCACACCATCTTTTTCAAGAAGTCTTATTCTGTTCATTTCCTCTTTTTGCTGTTGCAACATCTTCTTTCGTATTTCCAATTTTTTCTCAGTCGATTCCACAATAGAACTTCTCTTTGTCTTCATGCGGTAAGCACGAATTCTTGGTTTCAATTCAATACAAATCGGTTCTTCTTCATAAACACCCTGATTCATGCTATCTGTTACCCTGTCATAATCACCTGAAATATGAACCGGCCGCTCAATTCCAAATACCATTGCCGACATTTTATGTGCCTCATCCACATCCTCACATTTCATAAAAAGTTCCGCAACTTTTTTATATTCCTCTTTTCGATTTGCCCCCAGTGAATTTTTTTCGCTTAACTCCGCTGCATATCTTGTTATTCTTCTTATGATTTCGTTCGTTGCATCAAATAGCTTAGCTGCTTCATTTTCGTGTCCATCTGTTGCCACAAACCAATTATAAATACTTTCAAAACGACCAATTACATTTTCTTCAATCTGTTTTTTTGACAATTCAATGTCTATTCTGGGAATTGCAAATTGATACGCTGTAACTTTCTCAAATACTTGTTTTTTGGCCTTTTCATCCAGCAGCCGCAAATATTCTTCAATCACTCCCACATTGCGCTGTAATCCCTTGATAAAACTGCGTAAATACTCAATCAAACGATCCTTAAAAACCATAAATTCTTTTGTATGCATCATTTCTTCCGCACGAACACTGTTCAAATCACGAATATAATCCTGGTAATTCTGATTTAGTCTTACAAAATCACTGTTCAAATCATTCCACCACGCATTTACATCTGCCTGTTCTTCTTCAACCATCTTGGAAAATTTTTCTACGTTTCTCCGAATACGCTCCAAAAGTGTTGGTTCTAACGATGCTCCCTCAACCAGTAGATTTTCCAAGCGAAGCACCAAACGCTCAATCTGAACACTATATTCTGAAATCTGATAGCGATACTTTTTATTCTTAAATTCCTCAATAGAAGCAACTTTTTTTGTGTCCTGCATTGTATTCAAATTTTTCCATTCGACAAGCGAAGCCAAATCCTGCTGGCACTGTTCAATCGTATACTCAGACCAGTAAGAATCCTTTTTCATTTCCTCATATACATCTTCCTGATATAACCAGTAATTCAGTTTTTCGTTATTTTCATAAAAAATGCGCATAATACAGCGATATCTGCTAACATTATCCGCATTTAAATATTTTACTTCAGTTAATGGTTTTAATAATTTATCTGATACCTGCACTTTTTCTATATTCCCCTTCTGAATGTGACAATGTCTCATTTTTTCGTACTTTTATTATACTTAAGCAGGGGAACATACGCAAGGGAATTTGCGCAATTTCCGAAAAATTTTTTCTACCATGTAAGCTCCCTTAAATTTCAATTATGCTAAAATCAATCTCTGTATATCCCTATGTTTTTTCAAAACATATCAATCTTCTTTTTCTGTATCCTGAATTAAATTTTGTTTTAGTGCTTCTATAGTTTCTTGATTTTTCCTAAGAATTTGAAGCTGCCTGTACGCCTTTTTTCTCAATATTTTCAATCTTTCAATTTTCGGCACATCCTGCCTTATTAAATCGGCATTTGTATCCTCCAGATTGATGAGCACAACCAATTCTTCCGCTGAAGCAAAATCTCTGATATTAGGAGTTTTTCCTTTTACTCCTTTTTCACTTCTCCATTGTGCTGCGGTTTTCCCGAACAAAGCCATATTTAAAATGTCCGCTTCGGAAGCATATGTATATGCCATTTCCTGTGGAGATAATGTGGGAGTTAGCAAAAATTCCTTTACAGCATCTGTATGAATGCGGTAATTGATTTTGGAAAGTTCTCTCTTTACATCCCAACCAATTGCTAATCGGTTTGCTTCATCTTTCTTTAATCGCTGATAATCTTTGATAATATAAAGCTTAAATTCCGGCGAAATCCAAGAAGCAAACTCAAAAGCAATATCTGTATGAGCATATGTGCCACCATATCGTCCCGATTTTGATACAATACCAATTGCATCTGTTGCTTTTATCCACTGCTGCGGTGTCAACGTAAAAGCATTATCTCCTGACTCTGCCTTAAACCTATCGAATTCGATAGGTTTAAAATTAGGATTGTGAATCTGTTCCCACAATCCTAAGAATGAAATTGTAGAATGGTTACGCATCCAATTGGCAACTATAATAAAAGCATTATCCGGATTTTTATACTTTGCAATATCTGTAAGAGAAATATATGCTTCCTCATTAACAACATCGCCCATTACTCTAATTTCTGTTCCGTTAGCATCTATTTTCATATTCTTCATAGTTCCTCTTCACCCCTCTCATGTTATTTTTCAAATACACTCTATACTTGTGCTACAAGTATAACACACACAATTTCATAAATAAATAATCATTTTCAATCATGGCACCTGCATCTACTGCATTTCCTTAAGTTCTTGCAGACGCATAAGCCATTTCTTGACAGCTCCAGATTTTATCATTCCCATAATAGCGCCATCACAAAATCTCTCGGCTCGCACCATGCCCATAAGTAACGCCATGATACCTTGCGCATCCATATTGGAAACATCGGCATTCTCCATTGAGCGTTGTCCCCATTCGAGACCTCTTTCCTTAAGAAGTTCTCCATATTTTGTCAACTCATATTCCGGATTTTCATCTTCAAACTTATAAACAGCATCTATTAACTCATTAACCACTTCTGTATACTTTGGGTATGGAAAGTGTATAGGATCGTCTTCCGTTCCCTTGTGCTCTTTATCTATTATCCATTCTCCAACACTATCAGTTTCCAATGGTTCTAAAAGCCCAATGAGTTTGTCAAATTTTGTATTTGTCATCCTATTCACCTGCTTCCAATTTGCCTTTAAGTTCTTCTACACTTTAAACATTATCTTCAACTATCCGTTTTAATTCTTTCAACGGTTACGTTGTGTCATACCTATTTTAACTCATCCATCAAGTCGGGGTATTCCTCATTTGTCACGTATATATAACTTAAAAATACACTTTTAACCGCACCCGTTTCCCATCTCTATCAGTGTAATTATTTATAATATCTACCAACTTATCAAACTGACACATATTATCTCTTACATTATTATTTGCTCTAAGTTTATCTATTGCTTCTGAAAGAGTTTTACCTTTAAAATTCTTGCCAATGATGGTATTTACCGCTTTTACCTGACTAGCAAATGGTTCTCTATCCTTGAACCTACACACCTTTTCTCTAATCTCAAAAATTGGGGTATTCGGTTTTACATCAATAATAAGAAAAATCCACATAATAGCATTGAATAATTGTTTTGCTACTGGATTCCATACCTCTTCCTGCCTTCTTCTACCATTATTCCCTATATTCCCTCCACCATAACCTCCTGCTCCACCTTCTCCATGTAAGGGGTTGAATAAAGGTAAACCTTTGTGCCCTATCAATCTCAGAAAATCTCTTGCTGCACCCATGCCACATTGGATAATTTCTTTTCCCACTTGCCTTATCGGTCGCATAAATAAATAATAATCATTTTCAATCATGGCACCTGCATCACTATGTTTGGTTTGATTTGCTAGTAATTGAATATGTGCTACCGGCACCACATCATATTTATTAACAATCCATTGTCTTCTTTCTGTACTTCTACACTCCATAAGAATCTTCTCCTTTACCTTAAATCTTGTTGCTTATATATCTCTCTATTTTTTTAAATTCGTCGCTTTTTTCGCCGCTTTTTTCGTCGCTTTTTAAGCGACGAATTATTTTAATCTATACTGCTTCCCTTTTGTTTTTCCATCATCAACAAGTTTGTCCAACGAAACCAATTCCTTTAATAACTCCTTTGTTCTCGTATCTTTAAGTCCAAGAATTTCAGTAATCTCCGATGTCTTATGCCATTCTCCATCTGCCATAAAATTTAAAATCAAAGAATATTGTTTCATCTTCTTAGTAGATTTTTTTATCGCTTTCTCGGCATTTTCTATTACCCCATTATTTTTCTCCAAAAACGCCGGATGAACCGGAATTCTAATCCTCATAGCTCGCCTATCTTCATCTGTAAAGAATTCTGCTCGTGGAGAACCGTTCTTTAACCTGCTTTGCTAATCTACTACCTGTTTTTCTCAAATGATCTTCCAAAAGGACAGGTGAAATGTCATCAAAAGCAGCCTTATGATTCGCTCTGCAATCATAAGGAGTCTGGTCCGACATGTTAATCAATTCCCTTTCCTGCTCAGCATTTGCCTTAACAGAACTAGTTAGATAACGAATATAATAATTATACTTCTTGTCCTTTTTACCAATTTTCCTATAAAATCTCTACAATTTCAATCTGGAAATTTAACTCTTTTCCAGCCATCTCATGGTTCGCATCAAATGTTATCGTGCTTTCATCTTTGGCTGTAACTTTTACCGGGAACGGCTGTCCGTACATATTTTGGAGATATACCTGCTGTCCGGCCTCCAACGCCTCCGCTCCTGGCATCTTATCAATTTCCACTGTAAATATCGCATCGGGGTCCGCTTCGCCATACGCTTCCGACGGTTCCAAATGAACGTCCGCAATCTGTCCAACTTCCATATTTGCCACTGCTTTATCAAATCCTAAAATCATCATTCCCGCACCGCAAACGAACTCCAGCGGCTCACCACGATCGTAGGAAGAATCAAACTGCGTTCCATCATTAAATGTACCTTTGTAATGTACCCTCATCGTCTTTCCGACATTCTTGCCTTCAAAAGGCGGTTTACTGTGACAGCCGCCACAGCCGCCCCCACATGCAGAACCACATCCGCCATCTTCGTGTCCACCACAAGAACCTTCCTCACCGTGATGATCACAATTGGCACCGGTAGAAGTAAGTTCCCCTTTGATATATTTTTCTACTGCCTCATCTGCCTGTCCACTAACACCGGCAAACAGCTCAATTCCCTGTTCTGTGAGTGCCGCCTGTGCGCCCTCGCCAATGCCTCCGCAAATCACAGTAGAAACCGCCTGTTCATGCAAAAAATCTGCCAAAGCACTGTGACCTTGTCCATTTGTTTCTACAATTTCAGATGACACAACTTTACCATCCTCTATTTCATACACCTTGAATTGTTTGGTATGACCAAAGTGCTGAAAAACCTCTCCATTTTCATAAGCTGCTGCTACTTTCATTTTCTGTCCTCCAAATTTACATTATGCCCTTGCCGTTCGGAAAGGGTTTCTCTCATCTTTACATGAATTGATGGTTTTGTCAATGGGGAAGGGCCTATGTGTCAATCCTCACATCCCTTTTGCAATCTTATCTACCAAGGTTACATCCGTAGGTAACCAATCAACCGAATCCAACTGTGCCCTTGAAAGCCATTTTGCGTCCTCATGCTCATTTAATACAACATGCTCCGACTGCAATTCACACCAAAAGCAGTCCATTGATAAATGAAAATCCGGATAATCAAATTCAATCGTATCAATCAAATCCCCCACAACAATATCTGTATCTAATTCTTCTTTTATCTCACGAATCAATGCCTTCTGCGAAGTTTCACCGACTTCAATTTTTCCGCCGGGGAACTCCCATCCACCTTTGAATTCACCATATCCTCTTTGCGTTGCAAAAATTTGTTTGCTGCCATTTTGTTTTCTTTGAATAACCGCTGCAACTACTCTTATTATTTTCATTCCTAATTCTCCTTAATTGTGCTCTGTAAATAACATAACAAATCATCCATCACTGGGTGATGCATTTTCACAACCACTTTACAAATTTTCTTTAAAATGCCTTTGTTATCTTCTTTTTGGTCTTCCTTAACATCTAAAATATCAAATGTACCCATATAATAAAAATTAGATTCTGCATCGCTTTTCTTTACCAGCAAATGTTTTCTAGGTGCTGTTGTCACCTCTTTCTATATACTGACTATGAGGCGTTTACGTTGAAAATGGACAGGGCTGGTGTATTTTGATGGATTTGCACCAAAAATTGGTGGGTTCTAACCAACAATTTTTGTATCAAGAAAAAAGAGCGCCGTCACACAACGCCACCCTTACAAAAATAAATGTTTATCTTTTTTCAAGGTTCACTTTAATCACGGTGTGCCCTGAATCCCCTTAATGTACTCTACAAATCTGGACACTGTCCAAATTCTATCTTGACGATCTCTCGGATAGCAAGAAATATATGGTTTAGGAACCACAAGAATAACCTTTTCCGCCTCCATCTCATCCATCTGAGCCGGAGATACACCTTGTTGTAATGTACATAAGTATTTGTTCTCATCTTTCAAGCGATTTGCTTCATTCAAAATCTGACGCCATCTATCTTTACAAGTTGTTTTGGCTGCTAAAGTTGCCAATTTATCCACCGGATAAGACATATCATGATATGCCGTTGCTGAAGGGAAAAGAAAATCCGGTTTTTTCTTTCCTTCTGTAACTGCTTGAGAATCATATACAATTTTATTAGCATCAAATATTGCTTCCAAATGATGTTCTAAACTCTTCCCAGCTCTACTTTTACGCCTATTCAATATTGAATTAGCAACACTTACAAATTCTTCAACAGATACAAATCCATCCTTTACTATATCTCCATATCGATATTCTTCTATTGCTCTAAACAAAGCATATTCCATATTGGTCCATTCGATGATTTTTTTATCAGGATTTGTAACTAAGTATTCAACATGATTATAAACTGTATCTGATATAGTTCTTGCAACCTGCGACATAGCTTTTGTTTCTGGAAATTCCACTTGTAACGATGAAACAAATTCGTCTATTGCTTGCTGTTCTACAATGCTTCTTTGCACACCACCAACTCCAAATAAACAATTAGTTTCTGTGGCACTAATCCCAAATGTGCTTAAAAACTCTTCTATTTCATCTTCAGTGTCCAATATAAACGCTGAATAATCATCCCATGATTGCTTTGTTAATACAAAAAGCGCACCCGTTCTATCAGGATTAATAACGTCAAATCCCCTTCCAAATTTAGTAATTCTTAATTCTCTCTTACTACTATAGTAAGTAAATGCACTTTCTGTAATTATCTCTCCTTGCCATTTTATTTTTACATTTCTCTTTAAAATATCATTATCTGGTATCTCTTCATTAAAAAGCATTCTACTTGCAGATACAGATACAAGCACGCCACTTTGATGCCCTCCTGTAGCACCCGTGTCATTTGCTACTAAAAACTTACAGAAAGATAATTCACTTGCTACAGCAGATTCTATTGCTTTACTTATTATTTCTGTTGACATTAAATCACCTTCCTTTCTTTCATATCAGCATTCGCTTCCATCAAATTAATCTTATCCACTATTAAATTAGCAACATTTTCCATTAACGGAACTACTACCGAGTTACCAAACTGTCTATATGCTTGCGTATCAGATACCGGTATCACAAAAGATTCAGGAAATCCTTGCAATCTAGCACACTCACGTGGTGTTAATCTTCTTGGATTCTTCCCCCTTTGAGCTATCAATATTTCCGAGCCATCTTTATGATATCTTGCGCTAATCGTTCTTGACACTCCATTCAATGGTGCTATTCCATATCCAAAACCATTTCCAGCTGCTTTATGTTTAGCAGCATAATTTTGAAGATATGTCCACAAGTTATCAGACAATGTATATTTTGAATCAACTTTTTTTTCTAAAATATCTTTCATTACAGGTTTAGGTTCACGCGGAGTAATATCAAAAGCAAATTCGATATCGTTACCATATCTTTCCATATCAAAACCTACAATTATAATTCTCTCTCTATGTTGTGGAACAAAATCCTGTCCGTCTAAAATAGCATAAAAAACCTTATACTTTAATTTATCCAAAGATTCCAGAATAGTTTTAAACGTCCTTCCTTTATCATGGTTTTTCAAATTTTTAACATTTTCGAGCATAAATGCTTTAGGTCGTTTTTCTTTTAATATACGACAAACATCAAAAAACAACGTACCTTGAGTTTTATCTTCAAAACCAGTTTTTCTTCCCATGCTTACCTTTTTAGATACCCCAGCGATAGAAAATGGCTGACACGGAAACCCCGCAACTAAAACATCATGATCCGGAATAGTTTTTGCATCAACTTGCGTAATATCACCATCTGGTTGTTCTCCAAAATTAGCATAATATGTTTGCTGACTATATTTATTCCATTCGTTAGAATAAACACACTTACCACCTGCATTTTCGTACGCTAGTCGCATTCCACCAATACCTGCAAAAAGATCAATAAACGTAAACTGCGACTTTATGTCTAAGTTTAATTTCTTCTTTTTATCCGTAATATAATATGCAACTGCTTCTCTTACGCAAGATTGCATTGATTGATCCGTCTCAATTGAATATGTATTAAGTTCCTCATATAGTGCATCATCCACTCTTAAATGCATCTGTTTCATATAATCGCCTCCGGGAAAAATTGTGTACCATTTCTTTCCCAGTAATTATACAATACATTCCTTGAAAATGCAACTATTTTCCCGAATATATGTTCGCTATTTTAATTTCCATTTTTTAGTAGTCGTATCTCTTTCAACAATCCCCTCACCTTCTAATGTTCTTAACAATCCAACAAGCCAAAAATTTTGCTGAGTTGATGTAGCAGTAGGTTGCTCGCCCCAATCCAAACCACAGGCCCTAAATAATTCTGCTTGCCTAATTCCCTCTGCACCTGGTTGACAATCTTCGCTTTGTTTCATAAAAGCCAATATCAATTCTCGTGTCTGTCTTCTTATTTCTTCTCCTGTTTTTTTAAACTTACTCTTCATATGTTCCAACCTCCATTGCAATGTCAAATATTGCTTCCTCTATTACTCTTACGCATTCATCTGTACGTTTCTTTATATCAGATCCCCAAAATCTAATAACTGTCCAACCCATAAACAACAATTTCTTATTAACTTCATCATCACGTTCTATATTTTTTGAAATCTTATTTATCCAAAATTCGCTATTGTTACTATTTTGTAATTTGAGCTTGAGCACTTCCCAATCCTTTCCATGAAAGAACTCTCCGTCACAAAATATAGCAATTTTATACTTTATCAAAACAATATCCGGTTTTCCAAGCAATTTCCTATAATTTTTTCTATACCTGATACCCTTTGCAAACAATGCCTTTCTCAACATTACTTCTATTTGAGTATCTTCCGAACGAATATTTTACATATTTTTTCTACGTTGTTCTTTAGTCAAAACATCCATAGGAATCATCCTTCACACTCTAATAACTCTTTAATTTCAATTACCTGCATAAAAATAGCTTCCAAAACATTTACAACTATACTGTTTCCCGCCATTTTGATTAGTTTACTTTCCGAAAATAATTTTCTGTTTTTTGCAATATCGAAATTGTTATTCATAAGTATTTCGTAATCACTTTCATCGAAGCCCATTGCCAAAAAACATTCTCTTGCAGTTAAGTATCTCCAATTTGCTTTTCCTTCACATGGATTAACATACTCTATTACACCTGAATTCGGATTCCTATCTTGTTTAGTTGTTATTGTCTTCAATACATCAATGTAACAGCCATCTTTCAATATCTTATCATTCTCATCAATAATTTTCTGTCTAGACGGAGTATCATGCAACTGACTCAAACAAGCTTCATTCTTATAATCAGGTCTTTCATAATTATTTTTAATAACATCCTGAACGCACTTTCTTTTTAACGGAAGACTTTTTGTGTATTCTTCACTTTCCAAATTGTGCTCATGAAAGTATCTCTCTAATAAATCCCTTTTTTCTACATCTTCGCCAACAAAGATACTTAACATAAATACTCTTTTTCGAATCTGCGGAATCCCAAATCTACTTGCATTAAGTCTATAAACCTTGCTATGGTATCCTATTTTTTCCAAATAATCAATCCATTCCTGAAAGTTTCCCATATGTCGTGGAGCCATAATATTACTTACATTTTCCATCAACAAGAAACGGGGTAATTGTTGTTTCTTTTCGACACATTCTTTTAATATACGTTCCACTTCCCATAACATACCAGAACGATTATTGGCATCCCTGTCAATTCCACTCATATTGCCGTGCCATACTCCGGCAATCGACAAATCTTGACATGGAAATGAATACGTAAACAAATCCAAATCTTCTGGTATATCTTTTGATGTCATATCTGTTATACTCACTAAATTATTTGTTCTTTCTATGGCACACAGCAATCTTCGTAAAACCTCAATACTAGTTCTGGACAAAGAACCTTCCTTATATGGTGTTTTACCATCTGGACTCAAAGTATATTTTGATAACATAGATACCAATTCTTGCTTGGTATATTTCAAATACGGATTTAAATCCTGCACCCCATTATGAATAAGATCATAAGCCATAATAGCATTTATATCCCAGTCTACAGTTGCTACAATATCATAATCAATATTCAAACGTTCTAGTGCCTTTGCTTGCGCGCCAATACCACTAAAAGCTTCTAACACCTTTATCATCTCTTTACTTCCTTGTCTTAAAATTGTAGCGGCATTCCATCTGCAATCAATCGTTCTCTTGCCTTAATAACAACTTTTGCTTGCTTACTCGACGGAATACGCCCGGTTATCTCCATATTAATCACCAACTTAATTATCGATAATTCCATGTCAGATAATAAACGTCTGCTCACACCCCAATCCATAGCTTTCTGCCAGTAATCTTTTCCGGAAGCTATAATAAACTTTAAATCATCTACTTCATTTGCAACTTTACGTTCTTCCTTTGCTTCCTTTTCTTCTACTTTCAGACTTTCTTGTGGAATCAAAGTATTTCTGAACGAATCTGTTATTGTCCATTTTTGTTTTTGAGCCTGTTGCCAACAAAGTTCTCTTTTACACCACTCTGTTACGTTCTCGATTGGTCTGGCATCATCCGTTATGTATTCATATACTTCTGTACACAACACTTTTATCTGTTCTGACAGTTCGGGATATAACCCTTGCAGATTCCAAACCTTCATAAAATCTAGTTCATATCCCTTAGCATTTTTCCTAATGTAATCAAATATAATACTCATTGTGTATACAATAACATTCGCTTTATATGAATGCTTTTCTTTATACCAATCGGTTTGTTTAACGATATCGTCCGCACCCTTGTAAATAATAGCTAATGCACATACTCTTTTATAATAAAAATCATTGAATTCCGCATCTGACTCTGCCCATTTGCTTCTAATATTTTCAGCAAACACTTTTACGATTGCTTGCTTTCCCTTACTAACCTTATCCGGTGCTCCTTCATAAATTTCCATATATTTTGCAAGATCAACCAGTTTAATTACCTGGCTCTCCGGATATCTTGTCTCATATTGCTTCATCTGACTAGACTTCGGTTTAAATTTCATCTTTCCCTGATTATACTGACCTCTAGTTCTTTCGTAATACCAATACTGTTGGAACTGATTTCCATTTACAGCCGGTGCCGGTGTCTTTCTAGAATAATCTTCCATACGTATATGAAAAGGATGATTTGAAAAGAAATCCGATGCATCAACCTTATTCTGAGAATTTGAATATTCCGAAATTTTAGGAATGATTTTTTCTGACATCGTATGCTCCAAAACTGATACTTTCATCGGAACATACAATCTCTCAATATCTATGTTCTCATCCTTTCTTGCTGTTAATAATGTATTAGCTATTGACGCCGTAGTCTGTCCTCCATTAACAATTTGCAAGTCTTTAATTCTTGTTATTTTTAAACCTTCTGCTGTCATTTCTGTATCTATTTCACTTGCAGTAGCAGCAATACCATTATTATAGGCAAAAAACATCTCTGGATAATTTTTAATTGTGTTCTGAATACTCTTGTTAACTTTTCCCCTTACACTCAAAAACGAACGAACATTTCCTTCTAATAATCTCGAACCATATTCCAAGTATAACTCGTTTAATATTTTTCCCGGAACAACTGCCAAGTACGACGTATATGTAATCAGATTTTCCGGCTTTTCTTCCCGCTCATCGCCTACTATATCATCATACTTCGGCAACACTTCTATATCAGCAATCACATCTTGATACTCTACCGCTTTTACACACGGTATACCTGAATACCCCATATCTGACAAAATAATTTCAACGCTTTCTTTTTGTGTCTTCGAACTTACAACATCAAAAATACGGCTAACATCCCAAACATTAAGCTCAACTGTTTTTCCACCAACTTCGTCATCCTTAATATTCTTTGTGCGTTGGTTATTGTATGCATCAGTTAATAAATAAAATCTAAATTTACTTATTGACTCAATATCATAATGAAGCATTCTGGAAAACTCATATACCTGAGTACTTTCCTCTAACTCTTGGTACAATTCATATTTTATAGACTCATTAACAAAAAATCTAATCTTTCTAAAGCAACTATCAATAGCCTCCTTATTTATGGTATCGCTTTCATACGGACCTCTGTAATCAGATATAAATACACAACAACTTCCATCCGCGTCGTCCATAGCGTACCCATCTATTCTCATATTTGCTTTACGCCTTGATATTCCTTCATAATAACACTCTGTAAAATCATCAAATTCTTCACCTGAAATCAAGATATCTGTTACATAATCCAAAAATTCATCTGCGACATTAGACATATTTGCATTTGCAGCTAATGCAATATCTTCATGTAAAACTTCTCTGTATTCCTCTACATTCATCGCTAGTCCTCCTTGAATTCAGTTATTCCATCCAATAAAATTGTATATTTTACGTTACCTATTGTTGAAACAATCTCGCTTCTTCTTAATCTTGGGAATCTCTCATCAACACAATATCTCTGCGTTCCCTTGTACAAAAAATTATAATTATCATATTCTGCATCAAATGAATATCCAACATTATCTAATTTTGTACGGAACACTTCCAAAACATCTGGATCAAATATTTTTTCTGCCACACTTATCATAACATCATTCAAGTTAATTGAGCAACCCGAAACAGAACTCGTATCCTCCAGTCTTACAACAACTAAATATCCGTTTACATCTGACTCCAATTGTTCCAGTGAACTAATTGTAACTTGTATTGCATTTTCGTTTACACTCTTCACCTCATACCAAGTATCATCTATTTCAAAGTCTTTGTGCCCTAGCAGTGGTCCCATCCAACTTTCCACTGCTGTTTCCACATCCCATTTTTTCATAAAAAAATCTCTTAGTTCTAACAACTCCCCTATCAAGCCTTTTATTTCTGACTTATCCAAAACATTGGTCTTTTTCTTACCGAACATTTCCTTCCAATATTTCCAACGCATTAATCCATTGGATATCGCCATTTCACTTCCCGCTTTTTCACAGGTAATAATAATATCCTTGCAGAAAATCAAAAACATGGATTTATATGTATTGTCCCGCAAATCAAAAGATAATGCTAACTTGCCATCTTCTCGACGCTTTAATTGAACACTGATAAATTTCGAAGATTTTACCGGTGTTACTCTCCCATTTTCAGTTATTACCATAGACATCTGTCCTTCATCGTTATAACCCAAAAAGATATCCACCTTATAATCACTGTCTATCCTTTGGTATGTATGTGAGAGCGCCCCTTTTTCAAATTTCTTCAGCAATTCCATCAATCATCACCATCCTCATCATTAGCATCCCAATCGTCCATATCACCTTCAAAAATTTGCTGAATAGCAATTTTATTAAGTATATATCTTGCATACTTTGTTTCCTGGTCTGACAATGTAGGAATTCCAACACCAAATCCCATCACAATTTCATCCCTGCATGCATTCTGTACCTTAATGCTCTCTGCCGACATATCACCGACTGCATCTTTTAATTCCACAGCATAAATTGTCAGCAAAGGATTTCTGTCAACATTAATAAAGTAGTCTTTTTGTGGAATATTCTTCTTCGAACTACGTTCTATTATCATTTCCAACTGCTTATCTGTAAGACCAAACTGACCGTCAGCAGAAGTTCCCAAACGCCTTTTGCTTCCAGATATTTTTAGAATTTTACCTCCATTTTCTACACTGTACTTTCTGGTCGGAGCCTTATAACTAATTTGCTCTGAGAACGAGATTTCTTTATCTCCTTTACCAGTAGCAAATGCAATATCCCATTCCTTTAATTCACTTCCCTTATAGTTACGAATAAATTTTTCTATTGCCTTTACATTGAATTGTTCATTTTTAGGGGATACATCCAAACGTTCCAATAAATCCAGCACTTTGACCGTAGGAATCCCCTTAAAACCATATTTGACAGTGTCTTTCTTTTTAAGTTCTACTACCTTGTATCCCTCCGCAAGAAGTTCTTCTACGAACAATCTTACAGTTTCATAATTTTTTCTATTCTTGTCAATATCTGAATATATCTCGGGTGTTTCTATATGCGCACCACTTAGACAAATAACACACTCTCTACTTTCTGCACTTCGCATCTTATTTCTGGCCGTAACAATCAAAGATGTAATATCTGAACGTACTCTCAAACCAAAATCCATTGGTGTAAGTCCGGTATCTTCATATCTCTTAATTTCATCACGCAACTCATCTGTTGCTTGGCTAATATGCCTATACCACTCAATACTCTCATCAGACATCCAAATTCTACAAAGATCATCATATCCTTTTCTATAACCAAACCAACGTCCCATCTGCATCAAGGTGTCATACATTTTTGAATTTCGATAAAAATAACTTACAACCAATCCCTCTAACGTAAGACCTCTAGACAAACTCATTCCTCCAACAGCAATCAAACGTAAGCCATCTTTATATTCGTCATAACTAAGATTTTTACCATTCCTCTGGTTAATTGTTTGCACAAGAATTCCAGCACAAGAATTATGCAATTCATGTTGCACCGTTTCCCAATCCAGTGTTATTTCTGAATATATCGTCTCATATGTATCTTTCAATTTTGCAATTCTTTCATCCTGAATTGCCTTATCCACATCCAATTTGCAATACAAACGACATGCACTTTGCATTTCCTTAACATATTCATTAACTAACTCTGCCACCTGTTCTTGCACCGCTGTAAATCTACTTACATTTATCAACATAGAACGATGATTTTTTTCCATTCCGCGAATGTCTTCTATTGTATTTGCCAACATAAATGCAGCTACTGCTGTTTTTAAATCTTCCGGAAGCTTCCTTACCTGTATTGTAGATTTATGTCTAAGTGGCAAAATAAACGCTATACTTTCCGGATTGTCAATATTATCATCTATTTCTTCTAGCATATAACCAGCTTGTCCATCTTCATCAAATATGTTTCTTGCTCCAATATAATTTGATGGTGCATTTAAAGAATAAATATAATCTTTTGGAAACAAATCTTCTGCTACCATTGCATTATAATTTTCCGGATCGATAAATATATTTGCAAAAGGTGTTGCTGTAAATCCGACATAACTAGATTTTGAGAACATCTTTAACAATTCTCTTATCTGTCCATTAATAGCTGTAGGCGTATCTTCTGCATCAGCTTTAGTGTTGACTGACGCATTATCTGCCTCATCATCAATAACCAACACTGAATTTTCAATAGGCTTTTCTCCATTTTGATTAAATGTCCTTAACCATTTATTCAATCTCTTCAATACAGCAGAATTTTTCTTTACCACAAAAATTACTGAACCGTTTATATTTCTCAAGTCAAAATTAAGGTTACTTGCATTTTGCTGTTTAAAATCATCAGAAGTAGAAGTCAATACCATTGGACGGATTGATGAGTCATATTTACCAACACCAATAATAAGACCTTTGTCCTGCTGTTTCATCATGGCATCACTATCAGACCCAACAAATCCTTCATCTATTCTTTGCTGTGTCTGCTGTCTAAGTTTTTCAATTGTACCAGTCAACAATACTACTACTTTATAACCCGCATCGACACCTTTACAAATTAAGCCCGTATAATTTGCAGTTTTTCCCGACTGAACATCTCCAATAATAAGACCTCTTCTTTTATAATATACATCTCTACTCGGATCACCCAATAAATCCGTAAGCGTATCTAAGACATCATCCATTGTATTAACAACCTTTGTTGAAAATCCCTTATCTGTCAATAAATACTTCTTGTATCTTTCCCAATATTTCATTTCCAATTGAGCTTTCTTCGCTAAAAACCATCGTTCATGTCCTTGCTCTTTAATCAAAATACCTTTATCTAATTTTATTGAAAATTCGGATTTTATTGTTGCTGCAACTTCTTTAATTTCATCTTCTGATAATGCCGCAAACATTGGCATTCCCTTCACTTCATTAAGTCTTGCATCAATCGAATGTTCCTCTATATCCACATCATTTGCTATTGAAACAATAACCATATCCTTTAACATCTTCTGTAAATTATTCATATTTTTCTATTTCCTCCTGTATTCTCTGTGTTATCTCCTTATAGTTACAATAAGGCTCCACCTTCATGAACATATTGTAATACTCTAATAAATGCAAATGATTATTCTTTACATATTCCATCTGTACTTGCAGTTCATTCCATAAATAATCGATAACTTCCGAATCATCCTGTTTCTTTTCTTCAATATTTCCCTTGGCAGCATCTACATATAATGCACTTACCGGGAAAGATTCTTCTAATGTGGCAATTATTCTCTCCAACATTTTTATTTGCTTATCATCCAATGTCTCTTCTAACATTTTCAACTGTGGAATTTGTCTGTTGATGACATACTCATATCCGTCACGTACTTTTACTCGTTCCCAAATATAGTCAATGTCATCTTTCTTCTTCTCTTTTCGTCCTCTATATGTATGTACCGACTCACTACTTAAAACAGATTCATATACTGCATTGTACATATTCCTTCGAATTATATCCGGCAAAGTAGCTGTACTCTTTTTTATATCGATAGACCACATATAATCTAACGAATTAGGAATATCCACCATTACCCTAGCTAGTTTATTTAATTCGTCTTTTCTTTCTAGTCTAAACCACGTCCCCCAAATAATAAGTCTTTTATTACGATACACATAAAACCCCTGATCGCTTCTTAATCTGTCTTTGCCCCCAACCTTATCCAAATCGTCCTGTGACAGTTTTGACAAATGAGGTAATATATATGGCTTCAGAACTATTTTTTCTCCATTAATATGAAAAGAACTTTCCCTCTTTCTTTGGGTAGCGCTATGATTTAACAAAAACGGATCTCTGCTTTCAATTTCAACTCCATTCACAACAATTTTTAGTCCTTCATCAATATAACGATGAAATACTAATGCCAAGTGATTAATCATATCATCCAAACATTTATTAAATGTTTCCGATATATTTCCAGTACCTTCCTTAATTCGATCGAATTCGCTTAGATAAATGTAGGTCCCATGCTCAACATCATTTAGCAGTTCACTATGAGGATATTTATAAATCTCCTCATCACTGAATCCTTTTAACATCCATGACTGCTTCTCCATAACATAATCCAAATCCCAAGAATATCCACATACCTGACCTTCTTTTTTACTAATAACAACAAGCTTACGGCACTGTGATAATGAAGCTGATTTTAATCCAAGGCCAAATCTCCCTAAATCATCTTCTTTCCTTTCTTCCAAAGGATTACTGCTACCATATCGCATTGCCTCATATAATTCATTTTGATTCATTCCACAGCCATCATCAAAAATAACTAACGAAGGATTCAAATTGGGTTCTGCTACAATTGTTATTTTCTTTGCCCTTGCACTTATACTATTATCTAGCAGATCAGCAATCGCAGACGGAAATGAGTATCCCAACGATCTCATTGATTCAATTAATGACGGTGCAAATGGCACACATTCTTGTTCAAACATACCTTCTCTCCTTTGTATATAAAAAAGACTCTTATGCTACAAATTAATTATCCCAAATTTATTGTCCCAAAATACGGACTTAGTAACCCATTTTATCTCGTTTTAACCTCAATTCCATCGAACTATGCATTTTCCCCCGCATGTCCCTTTAAATATTCACGTATCCACAACCCTATTTCAACAGAAGCAGTCTTTCCTTGCTCATGCAATAAAAACATAAATTCTTCCTTTACATTAGGTTCAATTAATATTTCAATTTTAGCTGTATAATGGCTCGGTTGTCAAGACAAAAATTTGATATTTTTATAATGAACTGATATGTTGACGGGTTACATGGAAAATGTGTGAAGCATCTCCCGGATTTTTATATTATGCGGCTGCTCTGGCAGCATCCAGAAGCATTACCAGATAGTATACCTCGGCAGGCCGTTTGTTCCCAATGGACTGATGGCATCTTTCAAAGTTATAGGTGTAGATATACC
>OLRE01000943.1_pt1 | contig 31161 bp, 25 predicted proteins | sample 1672461 | NCBI WGS metagenome assembly OLRE01 (sample SAMEA3136688, study PRJEB25190) | human gut metagenome | biome: human gut; feature: human-associated habitat; material: faeces | place: Austria | collected 2013
GACGTTGTATGAGTGTTGATTTTAGCTTTATATCCTAATTTATTTAATGTGTCTTAAAAGGAAAAATAGGAACATATATTCCAATCCGAAATGAAGTGGATGTATATGCAAAGTTTCGTGATGAATTTGATTTATATATACCTAAGATGTTAGATGATACTACGATTGCCTTTTATTCGGATCGAGAAGAAAAAAGTAAGGGCCCATTTTCAACAATTGAACCCATTGGGATGCATGAGGTAAAAAATTTAGATGTGATTTTAGTACCGGTCGTTGGATTCTTTGGTACGTATCGAATGGGGTATGGAAAAGGCTATTATGATCGGTATTTAAGTAAAAGTTCTGCATTGAAGATTGGGGTAGCATTTGATGTGCAGGAAGTGGAATTTGATGTAAAACCAACCGATGTGAAGTTAGATATGATCATTACAGAATCGAGGATATTACGATGAAGATATTATTTTTTGGGGATAGTAATACGTGGGGCTATAATGCCAAGGATGCGTCTAGACAACCAAATCGTTTTACGCAGCTTGTTAAAAAGGCATTTAGTGAACATGAAATTATTGAGGAAGGCTTATGTGGTCGAACATTGTGCTTAAATGATCCGTATGATGCGGATCGTAATGGAGCTAAAATGATTTCGATGGTTTTAAAAACGCATGCTCCCATTGATGTTGTGTTTATTATGTTGGGAACGAATGATGCGAAGCGTCAATTTTCAACGAATTCCATTTCTTTAGAGAAGGGGATTCGTACTTTGATGTACAGAGCCTTAAATCCGGAAAACTATCGTGATGGATCTAAACTACCTAAATTTTTTGTGGTGTGTCCACCTAAAATGAATGTGGATGGCTTAAAGAATGAAAGAACAGCTAGTAATTTTGGTCAAGCTGGATTTGATATTTTAGCGAATACAAAGCCATACTTAGAAAAAGGTTGTTCTGGTTTGAATGTAGAAGTGATTGATACGAGTGCTGTAGCTGGAAGTTTGGATGGAATCCATATGGATGAGAAGGGTCATAAACTTGTGGCGGATGCCTTGATATCTATGATTAAAGAATTATAAGAAGGGAGATCATCAATGAGTGCTTATACAAATGGTTTAGCGTTCTGGAAGCATTTTGAAGAAAAACAGGGTGCAATTATTAATTGTTTAAAGGCCGAACAATATGAAGAATTAAACGAATTGATTCAAGAATTGGATGAAGAGGTAATGGAAATTAGTGGTGCCCATTTCTTTGTCGAAAGCTTTTATGATTCTTTTGAGATGACCTTTGACACAGGTCCAAATAAGACAACGCAATATTTGTGTCAGATGCTTTGTGACATTGCACCTAAGAGTGTGAAACAAAACTGGATCATGAATGCGACTTTACCGCCTATGTCGCAAAAGGCGATTCAGGCCATGGTTCAAATCAAAAATGAGGAATATACTTTAGCCGATTTTCATGTATTCTATCAAATTGAAAATGATATGTTGGATTGTAAAGTATATTGTCCTGGATTTAATTTGATTGGTAATCCGGAAAATAAAAAAGAAATGAGTATGTATCTTATGGAGCTTGCGATTGGTCAGCTTGCGTATGAGGCATATATTTGTCGTGTTGATTTTATCGATACGCCAGACTCAGATATGAAGTTCTGTCAAATGATTGATTTTTATGAAGTGATTATGGCTCTTGTTGAGAAGAATCATTGGAAAGTATATGATAAGCCAATTGATATTTATTCGGTATATCAGCCAATTCAGGATTTTGCGCACGATGCCTTAAGAAAAGATATGAAGCTTATTTTTACTACGCATCCTTTATTGGTGGAACAAACGATTGAGGAAAAGGAAGAAGTGCTTGCAGATCTATCGAGTAAAGATGGTGAGTTTGGCTATGTGTATTATTCGAATCCTTTCCATAATAAAGAAGATGCTTTGTATCGTCAAAAATTATCGAAACAATTGGATGAAACTATTTCTAAGGTGCATGCAGGTAAAGTGGTTGGGGGAGCTATTGGTAAGAGCTTTTCCTATATTGACTGGATTGTGTATGATAAAGACGTATTTATGAAGGTGTTTAACCAATTAAAAAAACAGCTCGATGCGAGTGTCGAACTGTATTATCAAAAATTTTAATGACTTTGAATATCAGCGCAGGCGTTAAGCAGGCGCTGTCTTTTCATTCCTGTGATTTCTTTTTCGGGATTTTCTAAGAAACGAGCTAATACGTCAGCGTCTTTTAAGGCTTCACAAAGTGGTGAGTCAAAAGATTCTTTTTTGGAATGTTGACGAATCGCATAAGTAATATCATCTATTTCTGTAGTTTTAAATAAGCCACTTTCTTTTAAGTACTTATAGGCGTGAAGACTTGATAATTTGGCATGTTGAGAATGTGGGCAGTTGTCAATAAATTGAGCGTAGTCATGAAATAGAGCAGCTACTTTAGCTCGTTCTAGATTGGTGCCTCTTGCCATGGCAATAAATGTAATGGAAAGGTCCACACTCGCAGTATGGGTAAGGGCGGCTACTTTTAAATCTTCATTATAAATTTTGGCATATTGAGAATATACATATTCTTTTACTTTTTCATATCGCTCTAACATAAAATCCCTCTCTTTCATGAAAAAAGCGCACAATGTGCGCTTGATTCGAACAAATTTCTACGCAGCTGTATCTACAACTGTGACATTGTTAGCCTGTTGTCCACGATCGCTTTCAACAACGTCATAAGTAACAGTTTGTCCTTCTTCTAAAGTTTTAAATCCTTCAGAATTAATTGATGAATAGTGTACGAATACATCTTTTCCATCTTCACTGGTAATGAATCCATAACCCTTTTCAGCGTTAAACCATTTTACTTTACCTGTGCTCATGCCTATACCTCCTGGACTAAGCCAATATCCTTTGACCGTTAAAATAGAAAGTATTTGCATACAATAGCATTTATCACAATCAGAATACGAGTCTAATCCTTAACTGCTTTCATTTTAGCATTTTCTAACAACATTGTCATTAAAAAAACTATTTTTATATAGTTATTATGTTATATTTTGATTATAATGAATATATAAAGGAGGGCATTTATTTTATGCTTATTCAAGATGATGCGTTACGTAGTGTAATTGCGCGTACTTTGCGTGTTAAAGAAGAAGAACTAACCGAAGATTTGATGAAGGAATTGATCCACTTAGAAGTACAGGATCATGAAATAGAGACTCTAGAAGGTTTGCAGTATGCGGAAAATCTAGAAACTTTAAATGCGAGCAATAATAAGTTGCAAACATTGGATCCAATCAAAGATTTACATAATTTAGTTTGTTTAAATGTTTCTCGAAACCAATTAAGAGATTTGCAGGCTCTACATGGTTTTAGACAACTAAAAAAATTAAATATCTCAAGAAACAATTTATATACAATGGATATTTCAAGTGTTGCTGCTATGATTGATTTGGAAGTATTGAATCTTTCCAAGGCGAAAGTTGATAGTTTGATTTATTTAGAGCACTGTAAGAAGTTGGAAGAGGTTCATATCAATACTGAAAATGGTCCTTTTACTTATGCCATCTTAGGTGTACTTAAGAAATTAAAGAAATTGGATATGGGTGGTATGCGTTTATTCAATATCGAAGATTTAACATATCTTTCTAATGTTGAAGAATTGGATTTAAACACAAACTTAATGTCGGATCTAAGTCCATTGTTGTCAATGAAAAATTTAAAGAAATTGAATGTTTCTAACTGTCCATATTTAAAGGATTATTCTATACTCAAGGAATTTTCAAATCTTAAATCTTTGAATATTTCTTATAATGAACCAGAACACTTTACATTCTTGAAGGAATTAAATCATTTAGAATCTCTGTCTATGGAACAGACTGGATTTAAGGATATGTCTTTATTGAATAACTTGGGTGATTTAAAAGAATTGAATGTTTCAAAAAACCGCTTGAAGAATTTAGAAAAATTCACAAATGCTGAGCATTTGGAAAGCTTAGATGCGAAGTTCTGTCAGTTAACAGAAATCAATTTCTTAAAAAATGCGCATCAATTGAAGCATTTAAATTTGTTCACAAACCGTATCAAGGATATTCGTATTTTAAAGGATGCCAAAGACATGGTGTATTTGAATGTGGGTCGTAATGATATTAAGGATATTACTTGTTTAAAGGATATGAAGCAATTGGAAATCATTTCTTTGGAAAACAATAATGTTAAAGATTTGACACCATTAAAAGAACTAACAAACCTTTGCGATGTGGATCTATACAACAATGTCATTGAAGATTTAACACCATTAGAACATTTAGAGTTTATTTCTTATTTGCGTTTGGACCACAATGCGATTACAGATTTAACTCCATTATCTAAACTTAAATATTTGCGTTCACTAACTTTGAAGGCAAACTACATTACAGATGTAACTCCATTAAAAGATCTAGAATTATTAGAAGCTTTACGTTTGGATGATAATCCAATCCAGGATACAAGCGTACTTGAGAGTATGGAGTTCTACGAAAAATTTACTAACTAATCAAAATCCCCTTTTATATAAAGGGGATTTAATGATTTTATGTTGTATTATATCTTAATTAGGTCTTAAAAATTTGAAATTGCGTTCAAAATCTTTTTTTCAGCATTAATTAAGCATCCATAGATTTGACATTCACACAAAGATTTGATAATAAAGAAAAGCCACTGAAATAAATCAGTGACTTTCTACATGGCGCTAAGGCCGTTGTGTAATAATCAATGGCGCTAAGGCCGTTGTTCAAAAGTATATTAACATCTCATAACTCTAAAGTCAAAAGATTTACTTTGTAAATAATTCTATTAATTTATTATCAAGTATTGTCATGATTTCATCTGAAACTCTAATTTTTAAAATGGGATCATACTTGTTTATTGGTTTAAGAACTCTTAATTTGCTGATTGTGGAGATATTTTGTACCATTGCATAGGAGTCAACACCCATTTTTTGATACATTTTGGCAACCACAATAAACTTATTTGTATTATCCAACATTGCTTTTTTCTCTTCATCTGTAACATTTTTAATGTTCTCTATGAATTCATTTAATTGTTTATCTAAGAAAGGGATTGCTTCATTAAGAAAAAAATTACCGATTGGAACATAATAAGGCTTATTTTTTGAACTTAATGGAATTACCGTTAGCACACCATTATTAGGTGAATCATTTTTCGTTAAAACGATAGCTAAATGTTTCCCCTTGATTTCACTACCCATAGATGGTGAAAATTCAACCATTACAACATTTCCTCGCTTAAATCTTTGAAATTTCATTTTATTTTTCCTTCTTTAATTCTTTCATATTGCATCTGAACTACTGCATCCACTGTATGTTGACCTTTGTTATCGAGATACCTATATGTTTCCAGGTGTTTGTGTTAATACATTAAAGGATCAATTAGCACTATATATTATTTCACCTATATTCTACTAAAATCTTCGTTAGATAGATATTTTAAAATAAAGTGAATATTCGATGTTAAATTCATCTAAATCGAATACGTATAACACAGTACTTGACAATCCAAGGTAGTGTGTATATCATAATAGTGAACGGGGTGATATTATGCAACCAAGAGCGGTGATTTATTGTTCTAAACATGGAGCAACAAAAGAATATGCGCAATGTTTAGGTAAAAAAAAGAATCTTCCTGTGATTTCGATTGACCATATTTCGGGATACTCTTTCCAAAATATTCCGGTGTATTTTTGTGGTTGGATTCGTAACGGAAAAATCATGGGGTTGAATAAAGCTTCGAAATTATTTATGTGTGTTCAAGTAATTGGTGTGGGTGCCATTGAATATAATGAGGCATATGAATTGAAATTGAAATATAAGAATGGGATTGTGAATCCAAACTTTAAGTATGTACAGTCGATTCGTAATCTTTCATTGACAACTTTGGAAAAGATGTATGTAGATGTGTTTCAGCCATCATTAATGGGAAAGAATAGGGGTGAAACGCATGAATACTCAATTTAAAAAAGGTGTTTTAGAGTTGATTGTATTAAAGGCTATTGTGTCGGATGATCTATATGGGTATCAGCTTGTGTCTCGTATCAACGAGGTCATTCAAGTAAATGAAGGTACGATTTATCCTTTGTTGAAGCGATTGTCGAACGATCGTTTGTTGGAGTCTTATTTAAAAGAATCTACGGAGGGTCCTCCAAGAAAGTATTATCATATCACAAATTTAGGACTTGAAAGATATGATGCATTATTATCGGAGTGGACGGATTTTTCAGATAGTGTAAATGCATATTTGAAAGGAGTGAAGTAGGGTGTTAAAAAAGGAATTTTTGGATGTTTTAAATCAAAAGTTATCGTTGATTAGTGATAAAGAAAGAGAAGACATCATATTGGAATATGGAACGTATATTGATGACAAGATTGCTGGTGGTGTTGCAGAAGAAGAGGCTGTTGCTGGATTTGGTGATGTGGACGAATTGGTAAAGGATATTCTAGATGCATATAAGATCAATACGGACTCAATGGATCCATTCTCTAATCGTGCAGATAAAACGATTGATAAGGTGTATGCCAAGGTTGAGGAATTGTTTTCTAAGCTTGGTAATTTTTCGATGAATGAAATTTTTCACATCTTATTTGATGCGATTGTTTTAGTGTTGATTTTGTTGATTGGAAAAGTCATCGTGGTTGATATATTATGCCAATTTTTATTGTCTATGATTTTTTCATTCTTTGTCGGATTCTATATGATCACAGATTTTATGTTAAGTCTTTGTCGCATACTATATTTATGTTTAGCCATTTATTTCTTTGTGAAAGTCATGGCTAAAAGAGTGGAGCGTTATCGTTTGCATGCACATAATGTGGGTGTGATGGATGATATCAAAGATACTTGGAATGATAATATTAAATCGAGTGATTTGCCTCCAACACCTGAGCGTCCTTTGTATCATGAAAGAAAGCCAAGACATCTTGAATCCGATGTCTTAAAGGTGATCTTAGTCTTGGCTATGATTCCTGTAGCGTGTGTTTTGATTGGTAGTGGTATTGGTTTAGTGGTGTTAATTTATGTCAGTGCTATGTATGCCACAACAAGCGCTGGATTATATTGTATGGATATTGCCTTTGTGCTAGGAAGTTTGGCAATACTGTTGATGTTAGTTCGTGCTTGGCCTAAGAGGGTGGATACAAATGCGTAAGTTAGGTGTATTGTTGGTTGTTTCAATCTTATTATTTGTGTTTGGCTGTGGAACTTTTGTATATGAATTGAGTCTAATTAGTCCAAATCAAATTGATTTGTCAAAAGAAACGCAGACTATGACAACGACAATGCCCGACAGCTGTCACTTATATACAAAGACGTATCTAAGTTCGGTTGGCGATGTACGTGTCGTTGTAGACGAGATGGTGGAAGATAATCAATTACCGAATAATTCATTGGTGATCACATATCCTAAAATGCTTCATGTTGTGCAGGATGGGGATCAATTGGATTTACAGATGGATGATTATGAAATGTCAAAGAATCTTCAAACCATTTTTGATACGTTCAAATCGAAGAGTTACGACGAATATTATGCGAATAATGATGAAATTCATGTAAGTCTACGATATGGCAAGGCATTAAAGGATAAAATTACATTGGTGGATGACTACTATTAAGGAACAGTTTATACTGTTTCTTTTTGATTTTTAACAAGTGTGTTAAAATACTGTTATGGTGAAAAATAATAGAGACTGGAGTCGTTTGTTGAGAATGATTCTGGTGGGTGATAAAAAGAAGTCAAATTCGCTAAGGAATTTAAAAAGGGGTAAAGTGACAAATACGCCTTTACGTAGAAAGCAGGATGTGAAACGATGAGTGATACGAATACGATGTCAACGAGTGCAAGGTTTGCGCAGATTGTATCTATATTAAGAAAACATCATATCCAAAAGGGAATGGATCCCGTTAAGTTACGTATGATACTTGAAGACTTGGGTCCTACTTTCGTTAAGATTGGACAAATTATGTCGACAAGACAGGATCTGTTTTCTGAGCGTTATTGTAAAGAGTTGATGAAGCTTCGCTCGCAGGCAAGTCCCATGCCTTTTTCTATGGTTGAACAAATCATTCAAGAGACGTATGGCGATTTATTTCAAGAAGAGTTTGAAAGTATTGATGAGATTTGTCTAGGTTCCGCATCTATTGCGCAGGTGCATGCAGCTACTTTGAAGTCTAAGGAGCGAGTTGTGCTTAAGATTCAGCGTCCTAAGATTTATGAGTGGATGGAACGGGATGTGGCCTTGTTAAGAAAGGCTGTTAAGATATTGAATCTTTCAGATATTGTATCAAGCGTAGTGGATCTAGATATGGTCATCGATGAATTTTGGACAACCGCAAAACAGGAGATGGATTTTACGATTGAGGCTCAATTTGCGAAACGCTTTAAGAATGATTATAAGGATTGTAAGTTTATTGATGCGCCAAAGATTTATGATGAATATACAAGAAAGAATATTCTGGTGATGGAATATGTGGATGGCATTGAGATCAATGATTCAAAAAAATTAGATGAGCTGGGATATGATCGTAGTGAGATAGCGGATAAATTGGCATTTAATTATATTTCACAGATTATTGAGAATGGTTTCTTTCATGCGGATCCACATTCGGGAAACCTAAGAATTCGTGATAATCAAATCGTATGGATCGATTTTGGTATGATGGGCACTTTAGATGCGAATGAACGTGAAACGATGAAGGAGGCTGTTCGTGCCATTGCCTTGAGGGATACACAAAAGTTAGTGGATTGTATCTTGATGATAGGGGATTGTAAAAAGGAGATTGATTATACGGCTTTTTGTGCGGATATGGATCGTTTTGTGAATCAATATTTGAGTGTTCCATATTCAGAAATTGATGTTGCCAAACTGATTCAGGATATGTTTTCAATTTGTCATGTATATTCGATTTCTTTGCCTAAAGGCATTAGTATGTTAGCTCGTTCTATGATGACGATTGAAGGAACGTTAACAGCTTTAGATCCGAATATGAATACGATGAAGATTGCGATGAGTCATAAGTCAAGTTTGACAAAAATTGATTGGGAGAAAGAAATCAAGTCGGGATTTAAGCGTAGTATTGATGCGCTTTCTCGTTCGGTGGATATTCCTGTGCAGGCAAGTGATGTGTTGAAGATGGTTCAAAGAGGACAGATCAAGGTAAATTTGAATCTAATGGGTTCTCAAGCTCCACTTGCCAAGATTGATCAGATGGTGAATCGTTTGATTGTATGTGTGTTGATTGCTGCTTTGGTTATGGGTTCAAGTTTGATTTGTACGACAAAGATGAAGCCGATGATTATGGGAATACCAGCACTAGGATTTTTTGGGTACATCATTGCGATTGGGATGAGTGTATGGTTGTTTTTTAAGATGTTATTTTTGCATCGAAAAAACAAGTCTTTTTAAAGGGGAAGTATATGAAAAAAGGTAAAACTACAGTGGCTTCACTATTGATTGTGTTGGTCACTTTGGGACTGGATCAATGGACAAAGTGGGCTATTGAGAAGTCTATCGCATTAAATGATTCGGTTGAAATGATCAATCATTTCTTTTATTTGACATATGTTCGAAATACAGGGGCAGGTTTTAGTATGTTTGCGGAAGCTGGAATGGGTTTCTTTGCCGCACTCACCATTATTGCCTTAGTTGGTATGGTATATATGTTTTTTAAAACGAATGATTCGCGTTATCAGATTTGTTTATCTTTAGTTTTTTCGGGAGCTATTGGAAACTTTATCGATCGTATGACGCTAGGTTTTGTAAGAGACTTTTTTAGTTTCTATATTTTTGGTTATCCATTTCCCGTATTTAATGTAGCAGATATCTGTATTACAGTGGGTATCGCATTAATATTAGTAAGTATGTTTATAGATGATAAGAAGGAGCAAGCAAGATGGAAACAAGAATCTTAAAGATAGATGAAGATACTAAATTGGATCGTTTGGATAAGGTTCTTGCGGAAAAATTGGATTTTTCACGTAAGAGAATTAAGGATTTATTAGACGAAGGAAATGTCTTGGTCAATCAAAAGGTTATGAAGGCAAGTTATAAAGTTTGTGTAGGAGATGAAATCGAGGTTTCTATTCCTGAACTAGATCCTATGGAAGTTCTTCCTGAACCAATTGATTTGGATATTGTATATGAGGATCATGATATTATTGTGATCAATAAGCCAAAAGGCATGGTTGTGCATCCAGCTCCTGGTCATTATTCTGGAACTTTAGTGAATGCGTTGTTGTATCATTGTAAAGATTTGAGTGGTATCAATGGGGTGATGCGTCCAGGTATCGTACATCGTATTGATAAGGATACGTCAGGATTATTGGTTGTTGCCAAGAATGATGTGGCCCATGAATCTTTAAGTCAGCAATTACAGGATAAAACGTGTCATCGTGAATATGTAGCTATTGTACATAATCCTTTTACGCATGAGTATGGTACGATTCATGCACCAATTGGTCGTGATGAAAAGGATCGTCAGAAAATGGCGGTTACCGCAAATAATTCGAAGGATGCGATTACGCATTTTACAGTATTGGAAAACTTCAAGAAATTTGCGTATATCAAATGTCAGTTAGAGACGGGTAGAACACATCAGATTCGTGTTCATATGCAGTATATTGAACATCCAATCGCAGGAGATCCTAAGTATGGTCCTAGAAAAACAATTCAGGCCAATGGTCAGTTGTTGCATGCGTGTGCGTTGGAGTTTGTGCATCCTACGACAAAGGAAAAGATGCGTTTTGAGATTGGTTTAGAACCTACTTTTGAAAGAGTTTTAAATGAACTTAGAGAAGGGGAAGAATAATGCGTGATGATGTATTAAGTTGGGATCAATATTTTATGGGCATGGCTCATTTGAGTGCAAAGCGTTCAAAAGATCCAAATACGCGTGTAGGAGCTTGTATAGTCAATCCTCAAAAAAGAGTGGTTGGACTTGGATACAATGGTTTTCCTTATGGTTGTGAAGATGAGGAGTTCCCTTGGGATCGAGATGGTGAATTTCTTGAGACTAAGTATCCTTATGTCGTACATGCCGAATTGAATGCAATTTTAAATAGTATTCAAGACCTTCATGGTTGTACTTTATATGTTTCATTATTTCCTTGTAACGAATGTGCAAAGGCCATTATTCAGGCTGGCATTTCTTGCGTAGTATATGAAAGTGATAAGTATGATGGAACTGAAGGCAATATTGCCAGTAAGCGTATGTTTCATGAGGCGGGAGTAAAGCTTGTACAGCTTCCTTATGAGATTGATGTAGAAACAAAAATCAGTGAGCGTTAAGTCATCCAATTGGATGGCTTTTTATTTTAAAAGTAAACGTTGTAAATAAATGAAAATTGTGTAACAAAAAAGACAAAGTTATATGTTTTATAACCACTTTCTAACCGGTAAAATTCTATACTTTATTTGTAGATGGGAAGGGTAACTATCTAAGAATAGAAAAGGAGGAAAATTGAATATGTTGAAGAACTTGAAGAGAGCATCGGCGATCATGTTGTCGCTTGCGATGGCTGTTCAGTTCGGAATGGCAGATACTTACTTTGCGAATACGCTATCAGAAGAACCAATAATAGAAGAAACCCAAGAACAATAACCGGTAACGGTTGAAGAGGGTTCGCAACAAGTGGCTGTCGAACAAACTGAAGCGCCTGCAATAGATGCGAAAGAAGAGTTTGTACAAGTGCCTGAAACCAAGTCTGTAACATTAAGTTATGTAGCTGAAGATGGAACAATATTACAAGATGCTACCACTCATGAGTATGAGATGGGTTACAGCTTGAATTCGGATGCAAGTGTGATGTTGAATTTTGATGGTTATACCCTAAAAGATGTAGTTATGAATGATTCACAAATCGTAGCTGCAGCCCAAGCAAATTTAAATGTGACTTCAGATTTGACAAGTGTGAAATTTGTTTACCAGAAGGTAATGACAGAATCGCACCCAGAAGCAAATGAAGCTCAAGAAGAAAACAAAACTGAAGAAAAAACAGAAGAAGATGCTGAGGCAGACCCAGAAGCGAAGGAAGAATTACCAGAGTATCCTGCATTTGATATGAGTGCTACAGCTGGAAACGTAACCGTTCATGTAACGGCGGCCGAAGGTGTTTTACCGAGTGGTGCACAATTAATCGTTAAGCGTGTTACAAGAAAAGCTATTTTGAACGCTGTTGAAGAAACAGTTACGGAAAAGGATAAAGAGGTTGATTCAGCTATAGCTCTGGATATTACGATTGTGAATGCAGATGGTATCGAAATTCAACCAAACGGAATTGTTAATGTTAGCTTTGAAAATGTAGCAGTTGGTGGTGAAGAAGTCAATGTTTACCATGTTACAGATGATGCAAGTACAGTAACTGAGGTTGCTACAAATACACAAAGCTTTGATGCAAATCACTTCTCAATTTATGTTATTACGGGTGAAAAGAAAGTCGAATTGACAACATTTAATTTTGTTGCAAATGAAAAAAATGTAAGTACACAGATCGTTAAAACGGGTGATACATTGATTACTCCAACGGCTCCAGATATTGCTGGAAAAGCATTTGTGGAATGGCAAGAAAATGGATCTAAGTTTGATGGTTTTGGTGAACAGACAATTACAAAGACTGAAACTCGTACAATTACTGCAAAATACGAAGACGCATTATATGTTTACTTCTATAATCCAGGAGGAACACAAATCATGCGTACAGAAAAAGTTGCAGATCACAAGGACCATAATTACTCACACGTATCTTATGATGTTGACGCAACTCACAAATTAGTTGGTTGGGCAGCAAATCAGAACGGAACTGATGACATCACAAAAAATATTGCAGTACCAGAAGGAAGTACTTCTGTAAATGTATATGCGATTATTAAAGAAGGGTATTGGGTAACTTTTGATTCTGATGGTGGAAGCGCAATTGATTCTCAATTCGTATTTGACAAAATCTCTCTAAATGATCAAACAACACCTACCAAGCCAGGTTATACATTTGGTGGTTGGTACAATGGTTCAACAAAAGTAGTGGATGGAACACAAATCACTAAACCGATGACTTTAAAGGCTCATTGGAGTGCTATTGAAGTAAGTTACACAGTAAATTACTGGCAACAAAAAGTAACGGATGACAAGAATGCGACAGAAGCACAGAAAACTTATGAATACGTATCTGCTGAAACTAAAAAGGCAACTACAGGAACAAAGATTTCTGCTTCTAACACGAAGTCATACAATGGATTTACTTATAACGCAAACAACTCTAGTAAAGATGTTGAAATTGCCGGTGATGGAACTACAATCATTAATGTTTACTATGATCGTGTATTGTGTACAGTGAATTTCTATGAAGTTACTAGTAGGGGCTTAACAAAAGTAAAAACCGCGACAGGTTTATATGAAGCTAGTCTTCCAAAAGATACATGGGATACTTCAACTTATGCTTGGTATAGCAGTTATAGTTATAGTTATGGTTGGGGATATAGTGTAGCTGGTTCTGGATGTATTCTATTAACATCGTTTGATTTTAAAACAGCTGGATATGAAAACAATAAAGAAAATAAAAAATCAAATGGTATTGTGACAGAATGTAATTTCTATGGTACAAAAGCAAGAAGAGAGTATGAAGTTAGATACTATAACCAACAAGCCGACGGTTCATATAAACTAGTACAAACAGTTAATACTAGTGTTGGAACTTTAACAGTCCATGAAAAATTTATTGGATATGATTTGTATAAGTTGGTTAAAGGAAATGTTAATGGTGAATCATCTGGTTATTGGGACAGAAATGGATCAAGTGTTAAAGATGGAGATCAGTATGAATACAATAGGAGTGGAATCATTAATATCGCATCTAAATTGAAGACTTATAGCCTATCTTACTATAACTACAACAAGGTTACTAAGACAGTTAGCAATATTAAGTATACTACTCCAATGAATAGTTATGAAAACTATACTCCTGAAAGACCAAGTGAATTACCAAGTTATTATGTATTTGGTGGTTGGTATAAGGATAAAGCTTGTACAACTAAGTTTGATTTTAGTAAAGAAACAATGCCAAATGCAAATCTTCAGATATACGCAAAATGGTCAGCAGAACAGATTAGTTTAACTTATAACTTAAATAATCCTAAAGGTACAGTAGATAAGGATACTAAGAAGGTAGAAGCTGGTACAGTAGCTAGTACAGTATTACCAAGTATTCCAACAATCAATGAATATTCATTTGCGGGTTGGTATTATGCGGATGGTAATGGAAATATTACTTCTGAAGTATTCAATACGAATAACACAATTACTAGAGATACAAGTATCGTTGGTAAATGGTTATACAAGGGTGAATTAAGAGTTGTTTATGATCCTGGTACTGAAACGGGTGCAACAGTTCCTACAGATGACAAGGTTTATGCGGGTGGTGCAAGAGTCACTGTAGCTGGTAATGCGACTACTACTTCAGGTATGAAGTTCTTAGGTTGGAAATTAAATGGAAACGTTTATAAGCCTGGACAGTCATTTGAAGTAAACAAGGACATTGCGAATAAGAATAATGAGATTATCTTAACGGCAACTTGGGGTAATGCAGAAACTTCTACAACATTGACTTATGATCCTGGTAATGGAATTGGTACAGCTAAAAGAGTTGATGTCATGAATAATGAGGCAGTAGAAATTGAAGCTCATGATTCTGATGTATTAGCCTTTACGGCTCCAGTAGTAGAAGGTAAAGAATACTACTTTGCAGGTTGGGCTGATTCTAAAACAGGAAATGCAACTTATGCAGATGGACAAACAATCAATATTGATGCGAATGGTGAAAACGTTCTATATGCAGTTTGGGTTGAAAAGACTGAAATCACATTGGTTGCGAATAGTGGTACACGTACTTATAACGGTGGTGAACAATCAATCGAAGGTTTTGTATCAACTACAATTGATGGTTACACAGTATCTGGATTAACGGCAGTGACCAAGGGTACAGATGTTGGTGAATATACAAATACTGTATTTGATGGAACGGCTACGGTTGAAAAAGATGGTGTAGATGTAACGAATAAAGTAGTTGTGAAGACTCGTGCTGGTAAGTTAGTTATTACACCTAAATCAATCAATACGCAAGAAATTACGGTGACTAAACCTGCTGATTCTCAGTATGATGGTAATGAACACAAGAATAAACCAACTGTTAAAGATGGTGAAAAAGTGTTAGTAGAAAATACGGATTACACATTATCTTACAGCGAAGATGTGATTAATGCTGGTACAGTAACAGTAACTATTACTGGTAAGGGTAACTATTCACAAGTAACTACAGTTGATTATCAAATTACTCCACGAACAGTTAAATTAACGAGTGGATCTGATTCTAAGACTTATGATGGAACTCCATTAGTTAAACATGATGTAACTGTAAGTGAAGATGGATTCGTTAAGGATGATGGTGCTACATATAATGTAACTGGAAGTCAGACAGAGACAGGTTCAAGTAAGAATACATTCACTTATACATTGAATGAAAAGACATTAGAAAAGAACTATGTTATTGAGACAAAAGAAGGTACATTAGAGGTTACTCCTGTAACAGATAAAGTTGTAGTTGAAATCAAAGGTAAGACAAAGACTGAAACTTATAATGGAAATACACATGAAGTAGAAGGTTATGATGTTACAAATATTTCGAATGCATTATATCTAGAAGAAGCAATTCATTTTGAAGGTGCTGCCAAAGTATCTCGTAAAGATGTAGGAACTACTTATATGGGATTGAATGCATCTCAATTCAGTAATACAAGTGCTAACTTCACAAATGTAACATTTAAAGTAACAGATGGTTGGTTGAAGGTTGATCCTAAGTCAATTGATCCAGAAGATGAGAAGACTGGTATTCAGGTAACTAAGCCTGATGACACAATGTACAATGGCGAAGAGCAGAAGAACAAGCCAACTGTAGAAGATACAAAGACAGGTGCAACACTTAAAGAAAATGTAGATTACACATTATCTTATACAGCAGCAGTGAATGCGGGTACAGTTGAAGTAACTATTACTGGTAAAGGTAACTACACTGGAACAGCGAAGACTTCTTATGAAATCACTAAGCGTAGTGTAACATTGACAAGTGCAAGTGATTCTAAGCCTTATGACAAGACTCCATTGACAAATAAAAATGTAACTATTGGTGGTTTTGGATTCGTTAAGGATGAAGGTGCAACTTACAATGTAACTGGAAGCCAGACTGAAAAAGGTACAAGTAAGAACATATTTACTTATGAATTGAAGTCAAACACAAAAGCTTCTAACTACACTATCGAAGTAACTTATGGTGATCTAACAGTCACAGCTGAAGATGGAGAAGTCGTAGTCGTAATTACTGGTCATAAGAAATCATTTGAATATGATGGAACTGAAAAGAGCGTTAAGGGATACGATGTATCAATAACTAAGGGCAGTACATATGAAGTATCAGATTTCACATTCAATGGAAATGATGAAGTGAAGGGTACAGAAGCTAATACTTATCCAATGGGATTGAAGGCAAGTGATTTTACAAACAACAATGATAACTACAATAAAGTTAAATTCGTAGTTACAGATGGATTGTTGACAATCACTCCTAAGTCAATCACTCCTGATGGACCAAATACTCCTGAAGATAAGAAGACTGGTATTGAAGCAACAGATCCAGCGGATTCAATCTATAATGGAAAAGTGCATGTAAATCCATTGACAGTAAGAGATACAAAGACAAATAAGGATCTAGTAGAAAACAAAGATTACACATTGACATATGTAGGTGATGTAGTCAATGTTGGAACAGTGAAAGTAAAAGTCAAAGGTATTGGAAACTATACAGGTGAATTTACTAAGAAATATCAGATTACTCCAAGAGAATATACAGTGACAACAGACAGTGCTGAAAAGCCTTATGATGGAACTGCATTAACAGCTGGTGGTAGAGTTAACAACTTAGTAGATGGCGAAACAGTTACATTAAAGATAACTGGTAGTCAGACTGAGGTTGGTTCTTCTAACAATACTTATAGTTTAACTTGGGATGGTTCTGCAAAAGAAAAGAACTATACTCATGGAACAGATTCTATTGGATTATTAACAGTTACTCCTAAGTCAATTATTCCTAGTGATACAAATGGTATTGAAGTAACAAAACCTGCTGATTCTAAGTATGATGGTAAGGTTCATGAAAATAAACCGACTGTAAAAGATAACAAGACTGATAAAACTTTAGTTGAAGGTACAGATTACACATTATCTTATAATGGTGATACTACAAACGTTGGTACAGTAACAGTAACAATTACTGGTATTGGAAACTACACAGGTAGTCATGATGTAACATATCAAATCACTAAGCGTACAGTTAAATTAACGAGTGGATCTGATTCTAAGACTTATGATGGAACTCCATTAGTTAAACATGATGTAACAGTAAGTGAAGATGGATTTGCGGATGTTGAAGGTGCAACTTATAGTTACACTGGCACTCAGACAGATGCGGGTTCAAGTGAAAATACATTCACTTATGCATTGAATGAAGGAACGTTAGCTTCTAACTATGAAATTACAACTGCAAACGGTACATTAACAGTAGAAGCTGTGAAGACAGAAGTTAAAGTAGAAATTACTGGATATACAGATACAGTCACTTATGATGGACAAGTTCATTCAGTTAGTGGTTATGATGTCACAAATATTTCGAATAAACTATATTCTGATACAGCTATTAATTTCACAGGTACTGCAGTAGTAAGTAGAATAGTTGCTGGAACGTCTTATATGGGATTAAAAGCGGCTCAGTTCAGTAATACAAGTGCTAACTTCACAAATGTAACATTCGTAGTTCATGATGGTTGGTTAAAGGTTGATCCTAAGTCAATCATTCCTGATGGTCCGGATACTCCAGATGAAAAGAAGACTGGTATTGAAGTAACAAAACCTGCTGATTCTAAGTATGATGGTAATGTTCATGAAAATAAACCGGTAGTCAAAGATACTAAGACGGGTGCAACGTTAGTTGAAGGTACAGATTACACATTATCTTATAAGGGTGATACTACAAATGCTAGTACAGTAAAAGTAACGATTACTGGTGTTGGAAACTACACAGGTAGTCATAATGTAGAATATCAAATCACTAAGCGTAATGTAACATTGACAAGTGCAACTGATTCTAAGGTTTATGATAAGACTCCATTAACAAACAGTAATGTAACAGTTGAAGGTGATGGATTCGCTAAATTAGAGGGTGCATCTTACCATGTAACTGGATCTCAAACAAATGTTGGTGATAGTGACAATGAATTTACTTACAAGTTGAACGAGGATACGAAGGATTCTAACTACAACATCGAAGTTAAGTTTGGTAAATTATATATCACAACTCAAGATGGACAAGTGATCGTAGTCATTACGGGTCATAAAAAAACATACGATTATGATGGAACTGAAAAGACAGTGGACGGATATGATGTATCCATCACTGAAGGTAGTACGTATGCAGAAACAGATTTCACATTCAATGGAAATGCTGAAGTGAAAGCGACTGAAGCCAATACGTATCCAATGGGATTAAAGGCAAGTGATTTCACAAATAACAATACGAACTACAGTTCTGTAACGTTTGTAGTAAATGATGGATCATTAGTAATTAATCCTAAGTCAATCATTCCTGATGGACCGAATACTCCAGATGAAAAGAAGACTGGTATTGAAGTCACAAATCCTGAAGACTCAATCTATGATGGTTTACCACATGTAAATCCTTTAACAGTAACAGATACTAAGACTGGTGCAGCATTAGTTAGAGATACTGATTACACATTGACATATAGTAGTGATGTAATCAATGTTGGTACAGTTGAAATAAATGTTAAAGGTATCGGAAACTATACTGGTGAATTTACTAAGACTTATAAGATCACACCAAAAGAATATACAGTAACAACTGAATCTGCAAAGAAGGTTTATGATGGAACTGCATTAACAGCTGGTGGTAAGATTGAGGGTATCGTGGATGGTGAAGTTGTTGTTGTTCATACAACGGGTAGTCAGACGGAAGTTGGTTCAACTCCTAATACTTATAAATTAGAGTGGAAGAAAGCTTCAAGTAAAAACTACAAGTTAAAAGAAGATTCTATTGGAACATTAACAGTAACAGAACAGACAATCGATCCAGGTAAAGATCCAGACAATCCAAATCCTAACTACAGTGGTGTTACAATCAATAACCCAAGTAACGCTGTATATGATGGTAAGGAACACAAGTGGTCTCCTGCAGTTACAGATAAAGAAGGAAATGCACTGGTTGAAGGTACTGATTACACAGTAGAATATTCAACATCTGATTTCACAAATGTAACTGGAACAATCACAGTAACAATTACAGGTATTGGAAACTACACGGGAAAAGTAACAAGAACATACGAAATCACTCCTAAGGCTTATACAGTAACAACTGAATCTGCAAAGAAGGTTTATGATGGAACTGCATTAACAGCTGGTGGTAAGATTGAGGGTATTGTTTCTGGTGAAACAGTAGAATTTACTACAACGGGTAGTCGAACTGTTGAAGGTACTTCAAAGAATACGTATAGCTTGAAGTGGAATGGATCAGCTATTGAGACAAACTACAAGCTTGCCAAAGAATCTATCGGAGATTTAACAGTAACGCCTAAGTCAATTATTCCTGATGAGCCTAATACTCCAGATGATAAGAAGACAGGTATTACGGTAAGTGATCCAAAAGATTCTAAGTATGATGGTCAAGAACACAGAGAAGTATTAACAGTTAAAGATACTAAGACTGGTAAAGATTTAATCGCAAATAAGGATTACACAGTAGTATATAGTGATGATTTAGTAAATGCTGGTACAGTAACTATTAAGGTTTCTGGATTAGGTAACTACAGTGGATCATTCACTAAGACGTACAAAATTACTAAGCGTTTAGTAACATTGACAAGTGCAACTGTAAGTAAGACTTATGATGGTCAAGCATTGACGAATACTTCTATCACAGTCAGCGGTGATGGATTCGTAGAAGGTGAAGGTGCTTCTTATGAGGTAACTGGAACTCAAACAAAGGTTGGAAATAGTGCTAACTCATTTGAATATAAATTGAATGAAAATACATTAGCTTCTAACTACGACATTACTAAGGTTGTTGGTACATTAACAATTACAGCAGCTCCGGCTCCTGTAACTCCACCAACTCCAGTGAGTCCTCCTCCAGCAACGCCTCGATACATTCAACAAGTAGCTCCTGCTTTAACTCCACAAGAGGAAGTTAAGAAGGAAAAGACGCCTAAGGCTGAGCCTAAGGAAGAAAAGGTTGAAAAGGAAAAGACACCTAAGGCTAGACCGGAGAAATTCTGGGCATTAATCAACTTGATTTGTGCTATCGTAACGGTATTATTCGGATTGTTGTTATTGATTTCTAAACGTCATAAGAATAAAGATGACGAAGAAGATGATGAAACTAAAGATCAAACAACTACAAATGAAGATGAAGAAAAAGAACAAGAAAAGAAACGTGGATTATTCACTCGCGTACTTGCAGTTCTAATCGCAATCGTATCTGTTGTATTCTTCCTAGTAACTGAAGACATGAGTCTTCGTTGGACTTGGACAGATCAATGGACAATTTGGATGGTTGTTATTGGATTCGTACAAATCGTAGTATTCTTCGTAGGACGTAAATGGAAAAACGTTGATGATGATGAAGACGAAGAAGCACAACAAGCTTAATGAAAGTCGATAATCACACAAAGGGGGTAGCCTAGTGCTACTCCTTTTGGTTTTGGTTATTTTTTCTGTTGTAAACAATCGTTCACAAGGTTTATAATTAATAGTGAATGTAAAGGAAACAGTTATGAAAAAACAATTAACGCAGTTAATGCCTACGCTTGTAGTTATGGTCTTGATATTGGCATTGACTGTCGCAACATACAATATTAGTTTAAGACAAGAAGAAGAGGAATGTTTTAACCGGTTAGAAAATGCGAGTGAAACCATGGTTCAAAGTATTAAAAATCGTGTGAATGATGATTTGAATTATTTACGCTTGATTGGAAAAGATTTCTCAAATGAAGACCATTTACCTACGTATGAAGAATATAAAGATCGACTTAGTACTTTTGAAGATGTATCTTTGTTTGAACGTGTTGATTTGTTGATGAAAAACAATACGTTATATACAATGCATGATGAGGTTCAACAAATTTATACTAATGAATTTTTAGTATTGAATTCAACCGCCGAATATATGGATCTAGTTCATACAGATACTTTGACAAATAAACGAAGTGTGAATTATTACGTGCCTATCCTACAAAAGGATGAGGTTGTTGCCTATTTGGTAGGTGTACTTCAATGTGATACATTAGATGATCAGTTTTATACAAAAATATGGAATGGAAAGACGCACAACTTAATTATTGATACAACCGATGGACAGGTCGTGATGGATAACCAAGATTTGAATTTTGAAAATATTGCTTCAGATACGGATTTTAAATTATTGTCGCCAAAGAAGAATGTTTTGAAACAAATACATTCTTTAAAATCTGGTGTTGTCGCTTTTGAAAAAAATGGCGAAAAGAAATATCTCATTTATAAACCAGTTGGAGTATACAATTGGGAACTTTTAGTTATGGTAAATGAAGAGGATGCCTTTGCGAGTGTATTGACATTAAAGAACAATTATATGGTCATGGTCATCTGTGAAAAATTGATTCTCTTACTGTATTGTGGATTCTATATCACAAAAGTTCGCAGAATTTCTAAAAAATCCAACGAACTCACGGAAGATTTAAATGTATCCAATACATTAATTCAATGTGTTCGAAAATTATCGAATGATTTATATAAAGAAAGTACCATTGATGAAATCCTTCAGATCATTTGTGAGTTTTATCAAGCTGAAAGGTGTTACGTATTAGATTTGGATATGGACAATAAAAAGGCAAATGGTATTTTTGAATATGGAAAACGACATGATGACATTCATATTGAGAACATGGTTCGTTTGTGTTTAGAACATACAGATTTAATCAATCAATTCTTTGAAAATCAAAAATCTTATTATATAGAAGATGTGACTCATGAAATACCTTCTACAAGTCCAATTTATGCGACTTTTATGCAACAAAAGATTCATAGTATTATCGTTGTACCGTTTATGGATAATAAAAAAATCAAAGGTGTTTTTGCGGTAGACAATCCAAAACAGAATTACTACCAAAAAGATTTCTTAGAATCTTTATGTTTCTTTATTAAAACGGCTATGGAAAGAGAAAAAGAGAAGACAAAACTAAAAAATTTAAGTTATGTAGATTCTTTGACTTATGCACAAAATCGCAATCACTTTAATGAATATATTGAACAAAATAGAAACAAAGAACTCTATTCTTTAGGTGTTATTTACTTAGATTTAAATGGACTTAAAGAAATCAATGATAAAATGGGACATATCGCAGGAGATACACTCATTATTACTGCATCATATGCTCTACAAGAAATCTTCTTAGATAATTCCTATCGTGTAGGTGGAGATGAATTTGTGGTCATTGAACAAGATGTATCCGAACTCTTATTCTTTGATCAATATGCAAAATTACTCAAACGGATGAAAGAATTAGAAATCAGTGTTGCGACAGGTTGTGTATGGAAAGAAACTTGTTCAAATCTATCTGAAACTTTACAAGAAGCCGATCAAAAGATGTATGAAGATAAAAAACGTTATTATTCTTTAGCTGAAAATGATCGAAGAAGCCGATAAAAAAGATTGGAAATTAAGCTCCAATCTTCTGTGTGTTTTTGAAATGAAGCTTTGCCACTTGGTAAAGCTTTTCTTTTCCAAATTTTTCTACGAATTTCTTGCCGCACACATCCACCTTGCTTCCGGCACCCTTCTCAAATTTGAAATCATATTTTTCTTCCATAAGATCCCACGTTTCTAGAAAGGCATTTCTTGCCAGGATACTCGCACAAGCTACTGCCAGGTATTTGTTTTCGGCCTTGGTTTCAAATGTGATACCCCGAATGACTTCAGGAAAGCCTTGTAAGTAGCGATAGTAACTTTTTTCTTGCACAAACTGATCAATAACAATCTGCTTAGGAAGCGTATATCCTTTATGTACCAAATTTACATAAGCCTGGTTATGCAGACGACACTTCATATCCACCATATTACAAGTATCATGCATGTCATTATATTTTGAATTGGGAACAATCAAAATACTATGTGGACATACTTCCTTGATGATAGGTGCAAGCTTACGAATCTTAACATCATCCACCTGCTTTGAATCTTGAATGCCAAGATGTGCAAGTTTTTTGCGAGCCTTGTTTGTGACAATGCAGCTAGCCACTACAACCGGACCAAAATAATCACCTGTACCAACTTCATCGCTGCCCGCTTGATCTTGTGCTTCACTATGCGTTTGTTTTGGTTCTAACCAAGAAAGATCGGCTCCCTGAAATACAACTTTACCACTTGTATATGCCGTAATCGAACATTCTTTCGTTTTGATTTGATAGTACGTATACTGTGGTGTACTTTCTTTTAATATAAATGGAGATAATCGATTTTTTAATTGAAAGATCTCTTCTTTTGTCATATTCTTTGTCAATGTTGCCATTTTAATCACCTTATTTAGTTTACCATAAATTTTGTGTTAAAATAGGTGAGAACGGAGTATTTTATGGAACAAAATTTTAGAAACGAATTAAACCAGGCCATTGATTTTTCAAGTGTATTAACACAGATTTCTGCATTTTCTAGCTTTTCTTGCGCCAAAGAAAAAATTTTAAATGCGTTGCCTGTATTTGATAAATTAGAAATACAAGAACAATTAAACTATGCCAAAGAAGCCATTCAGTTTGAACAAGCCGGAGGCTTACTTTCTTTATCAGGAGCGAATGATATTTCTTTACCCGTCTCAAAAGCTTCGAAACAGATGACACTAACAAGTAAAGAATTGATTTCCATCTACCATTTTTTAACGGCTGTTAAACAAGCCAAACAAAGCCTGGATGGATCTGACTATCCAGAACTGACAAATTTAGCTCAATCTATGGACGGATGTACACGCTTGATGGATTCAATCATTTCAAAGATTGATCTAACAGGATCGGTTAAAGAAGATGCGACACCTGCATTAAAAAGTATGTATAAGGCGTTGGTAGATACGCGCTTAGCATTACAATCAAAATCAAGACAGTTTTTAAAGAAGAACAGTTCAAAACTAATGGAAAATATGACGACAACTGTATCTGGACGTGTTGTTGTCTTGGTTCGTGCCCAAGACAAGAATGCCTTTGGCGGTATGATTCATGGACAATCCAGTTCAGGACTTGCCTATTATGTTGAACCATCCAGCTTTGTAGCTGATAATAATGAGATTTCATCTTTGATGATTCGAATTGAAGAAGAAAAGAAACGAATCTGTAAGGAATTGTCGATGCAAGTTAAGAAAAATGCGTTGTCTTTAACTTCGGCATTAGAAACATTAACTGTAATTGATGTAGCTTTCACAAAGGCAAAATGGGCAGTACGCTATGATGGATGCATTCCATCTTTACAATCAAGAGATCACTCTATGTATTTAGAACATGCCAAACATCCTTTGATTGATGAAAAGAAAGTGGTTTGTAACACATATGAATTAACGGATAAACAAGCTTGCCTTATGATTTCAGGACCAAATATGGGAGGTAAGACTGTCACATTAAAGACAATTGGACTCTTTGTAGCTTTGGCCCATGCAGCATTTCCCGTATTATGTCATAAAGCCATTCTACCATTCTATCAATCGATGTATTTTGACATTGGAGATCATCAGTCCATTGAAAACAACTTATCGACTTTCTCAAGTCATATTTCTCGTCTGTCTCATATTTGTCAGAAGAGTGATGAGAATAGTTTTATCTTATTGGATGAAATTGGAAATGGTACCGATCCATTAGAAGGAGCAAGTCTTGCGGTTGCGATTTTGGAGTATTTGATTTCAAAAAGAAGTACGATTATTACTTCAACACACTATTCGCAAGTAAAAACATATGGAAAAGCAAATGATTCTGTATTAGTATCGAGTGTTGAGTTTAATCCAGAAACATTAAAGCCAACCTATAAGTATATTCCTGGTGTATCTGGAGCAAGTTATGCCTTTCATATTGCCAGAGAATACAATTTAGAAGAGTCCATTTTAGAAAGAGCGGATTTTTTAAAGAATGAAAATGAAAAGCAGACAGAAAAAGAATTGGAGAAATTAGAAAAACTTCAAAATGATGTCTTGAAACAAAAGGAGCGTTTTAATCAATTGATTGAAGATGCGCACCGCGTTCAAAAGGAGGCTTACGAAAAAGAAAAAGAAATCGAAAAGCGTAAGGCCCAATTGGATGCATCGTATCAGGAACAATTGAATGAGATGCTCGAAAAGAAAAAGGCAGAGGCCAAAGAAATCTTAACTGTGCTTCGTAAAGAAAAGACGGGTAAACAGCATAAGCAGATTGAAAAGATGCATGAATTGGATCTTTTAAATGAGCATGTTGAAGAAATCGAAGACGATAAGAAAGAATTTAAGGTTGGTGATTATGTGAAAATCACAGGCTTGAATTCGCATGGTGAAATTGTGGATATTCGAAGAAATGAAGCTACTGTTTTAACGAATGGTATGAAGATGAAGGTGAAAATTTCTAAGTTGGAGCCTATGCATAAGCCACAAATCAAGAAAGCAACTTATAAAGCGCATGTAGAATCTGTATCCAGTCGTTTTCCTTTGGAGTTGAATCTAATTGGAATGCGTGTCGAAGAAGGCATTGCTGCTTTAGATAAATATTTAGATCAAGCTGTCGTTAAACACATTAAACAAGTACGTATCATTCATGGTATGGGTACGGGTGCTTTGCGTACGGCCGTTTGGAAGGATTTAAAGAAACAGCCAAATGTTTCTAAGTTTAACAGTGCCGGTCCAAGTGAAGGTGGACTTGGTGCAACTATCGTTATATTAAAGTAGGGGATAAAATGAGTGTTTCTAAACATCTACAAGATAAATTAGCTTTACTTCCAGATTCTCCTGGTTGTTACATCATGAAAGATGAAAATCAGAATATATTGTATGTGGGAAAGGCCAAAGTATTAAAGAATCGTGTGCGTTCTTATTTTCATGGTACCCACAACAATAAGACGACGCGTTTAGTGTCGCACATTCGTGATTTTGAATTTATCGTGACGGGCAGTGAAAAAGAGGCTTTATTATTAGAAATCAATTTAATAAAAAAACATACGCCACCTTACAATATCATGTTTATGGATGATAAGACATATCCATATATTGAGATCACAAAAGAGAATAATTTTGTGGTGCGTACAACACGAAATATCAAAAATAAAAAGAGTGAATATTTTGGGCCGTATCCAAGTAGTCAATCGGCTTATGAAATCGTGAGATTGATCAATCAGATCTTTTGTGTACGTAAATGTCGTCATATTCCAGATTCTCCATGTTTGTACTATCACATGCACCAATGTCTAGGTCCTTGTATAAATGAGGTGGATCCTAAGGAAAACGAAAAGACGCGTAAAAAAATTAAGAAGTTTTTGCAGGGAGACACCAAAGAGGTGATGGATTCTTTGCAGGCTAAAATGATGGAGGCCAGTGAAAACTTGCAGTTTGAAAAAGCACAGGAAATCTATAATACGATCCAAGCCTTAGAGCATGTCATTGAAAAACAGACGATTGACTTTAAAGATCGTGCTAATCGTGATGTATTTGGATATTATGTGGATTCTGGATACATTTCTTTTCAAGGTTTCTTTATTCGTCAAGGAAAATTATTGGAGAGAAATATGTCAATTACACCGTTGTATGAAGATGAGATGGATGCCTTTACTAGCTTTATCATGCAGTATTATGAAAAAAATGTGGTGCCAAAAGAAATTTTGGTGCCGTCCGGAACGCCAGTGGACGTTTTAAAGGAAGCTTTAAATACGAATGTGCATATTCCAATTCGTGGTGAAAAAAAGAAACTGATAGATTTGGTTTATAAAAATGCCAAGGAAGCCCATGAGCAGAAGTTTAAACTGGTATTTCGTAAGGATAATGAGTTGCGTCAGGCCAATGAAATGTTGTCGAAAATATTCAATGCGGATATTCATACGGTTGAAATGTTTGATAACTCCCACATCCAAGGTACGTTTAATGTGAGTGGCTTGGTTGTCTTTAAGGATGGCTTACCCGATAAGAATTCATATCGTCATTATAAATTAGATGGGTATCGCAGTGATGTGGACAGTATGAAAGAAGTCATTTATCGAAGATACTTTCGATTGTTGAAAGAACATTTGCCGATGCCAGATTTATTGTTGGTGGATGGTGGTGCTGCACAGATTGCGGCGGCCAAAGAAATTATAGATATGTTGCAGCTTGATTTAAGAGTGGCAGGACTCGTAAAGGATGATAAGCATGCGACAAGAGCATTGATGGATGTGAATTTAAATGAAATTCCCATTGATTCCAAGTCGAGCTTATTCTTCTTATTAACTCGTATGCAGGATGAAGTGCATCGCTTTGCGATTTCGTATCATAGAAAGCTTCGAGATCAGTCTATGACAAAATCTGTATTGGATACGGTGAGTGGTATTGGGCCTAAGCGTAAAAAGGAATTGTTGAAGCATTTTAAAAGCATGAAGCAGATGCGTCTGGCAAGTGTAGAGCAGCTTAGTGAAGTGATTCCAGAAGATGTGGCTAAGATTCTATATGCTCGTTTGCATGAGAATAAATAGTCTAGTATAATGGGGTGCGTGAGGTACTTATTTTGATTAGTAAAAAAGAATTGCGAGCACGTATTTTATTGATTGTGGTTTGTCTAGCGGTAGGCTTATATTGTCTATATACCATGGATAAATCGTATGATCCTTTAGCTCGATATCCTTATACAACCGATGAAAATCGTGATGTTTTATTAAAATATCTAGATAGTGATGATATTGATTATTTGGTAAATCAACATATTTCACCGGATAAATTTATGGATTTTATAGAGTTGAAAGATTTCAATTTAAAAAATACGTTATATTATAAAGAAGCCAAGGAAACGCAGAATGCAGATAATGAATATATCGTCAATTTTGTGAATCGTTTTCGAAAGAATTTTTCGTTTGATTCTTTAAAACAATTGTTGATGCACTATTCATATATTGATTTAACGACGTTTTATGAAAACGAAGCTGTATTATATTCAGATTTAAGATTGATTGCCGATCCAACCAATCCGTATGCTGTATTAAATCAGGAGAATACGGTATATAAGTATATACCAGAAAAGATTACGACATTTAATACTATCTTAGTTCAAACATGTATGGTCGAAGATCTAACGAATATGTTAGATTCGTATGCGTCTGTTATGGATGGGCAGGATCATTTGAATTTGGTCAGTGGTTATTTGAATTATGAACAAATTCTAGATCAATATGTCAACGCATCCAAAGAATATGAGGGTGTTGACCACTATATGTTTAGTGCCGGTAAAAATGAGCAGCAACTCGGGTATACGATTGTATTAGAGGGTCATGATGAATGGATCAATCTATGTAGGCAATATGTCGATGATGAATATGATTATTCAAAAGTCGAAGAAGAATTGTCTGAAGAAAGTAAAAAGCGTATGGAATGGATTGAAGAAAATGCGTATCGCTATGGTTTTGTAGTTCGTTACCAACAAGAACAAGAAAAGAAGACGGGACATTGGTATCAACCTTTTATGCTTCGCTATGTGGGTGTAAAAACCGCAAAAATCATGCATGATAGTGGTAAGGGCATGGAACAAATGTCATTTCCGGATGAATTGGAGTAAAAGACTTTATGAAAATAGTTGTTGTGAGTGATTCTCATGGAAGAAACGATATATTAAAAACGATCCAGGAAAAACATCCGAATGTGAAATTGTTTATTCATTGTGGTGATTTAGAGGATGATCCGATGAATTATCCGGGCTATATCATTGTGCGTGGAAACAATGATTATTTTGGTCGTTTTGAAAATGAAAGAATCATACCGATTGGTAAACATCAAATTTATGTAACACATTCTCATCGGTTCTCTTATTTTTTAAGAAGTGAACAATTGGTGAATCGTGCTAAAGAATTGAATTGTGACATTGTATGTTTTGGACATACACACGTATCTTTTTTAGATCGTGTCGATGGTGTTACATTAGTAAATCCAGGATCTTTATCGCATTCTAGAGATGGAAAGCCATGTAGCTATGCGATTTTAGATATAAATGAAGATGACGTTCAGGTTGAATTCAAATTTGAGCCTGAGTGGTAAGAAAGAGGGAAGTTTTATGTACAAAATAAGCGAATTATATGATTTAGATCATACTTTGGCAAAGGATTATTTAGCAAAGTTTGAATATCCTTGGCAAGCTTTGTCAGGAATCAAAGAATTGATTTTAGAACTAGGTAAAAACTTAGGAGAAGATTATGTGGAAGTCAAAGAACACGTATGGGTACACAAGAGTGCCAATGTCTTTGAAAGTGCATATCTAGGAGCTCCATGCATCATTGGTCCTGAAACAGAGGTTCGTCATTGTGCCTTTGTGCGTGGAAGTGCTTTAGTGGGCGCAAACTGCGTGGTTGGAAACAGTGTGGAATTAAAGAACTGTATTTTATTTGACAATGTAGAAACACCTCACTACAACTATGTAGGAGATAGTATTCTTGGATATCATTCTCATTTGGGTGCTGGGGGTATCACAAGTAATTTAAAGAGTGCTCGTGACAATATCATCTTAAGAAGAAAAGATGAAAATTATAATGTGGTTGAAGAATTTGAAACGGGATTAAGAAAAATCGGTGCCTTTATGGGTGACTATGTAGAAGTTGGATGTAACTCTGTACTTTGTCCAGGAACGATTATTGGTCCACACACAAATGTATATCCACTATCTCGTGTGCGTGGTCAGATTGCGGCAAATTCAATCTTTAAAGATGCTTCACACGTGACTTTAAAGGATTAATCTTACGAACTTGTAATTTTACAAGTTCTTTTTCATGTGTTAATGTGTAGGTATGAAAAAGTTTGTTAAGTTTATATTTAAATTATTATTAATCTTGATTATTGCCTTTGTAGGCATCTTTTTTGGTAAAGGATATTGGGGTTATTTAGAATTAACACAATCTCAATCTGTGGATGATGTGGTAAGTGAAGTCACATCTAGATCTACTTTTGTCGGATATGATGATTTATCACCTGAACTTGTACGAGCAACGGTGGCAATAGAAGATCGTCGCTTTTATGATCATGGAGGCGTTGATTATATTGGGCTTATGCGTGCACTTGTATCCCAATTTGATGATGATCTATTAAAGAGTGGTGGTTCTACGATTACGCAGCAATTGGCTAAAAATTTATATGGTATGTTTGATGGTACGTGGGATCGTAAAAGTACAGAATTATTTGTAGCTCGTTATTTGGAGAAACATTATTCTAAAAATGAAATCATTGCCCTATATGTGAATGTGATCAATTATGGAAATAACTATACAGGTATCTATGAAGCAAGTTATGGTTATTTTGATACAGACCCAGAAGATCTGACTATAGCTCAGGCTTCTTTGCTTGCAGGAATTCCTCAATCGCCAAACAATTATGAGTTAGTCTCTCATTTTGCCCAAGCCAAACAAAAACAATATGCCGTATTAAAGGCGATGGCTGAGTGTGGCTATATTTCAGAAAGTGATATTGCGACATATTATAATGCATCTGTTTAAGGATGCATTTTTTTGTGTTTACATTGTGATGATAGAATATTGACAAAATACTATCATATGATATGATTGTGATAGGAATAAGCGAAAATGCCATCATTTTCTTGGGGGTGAAAATCTTGATTGATAAATCAGAAATTGCTGATTATCTTACTAAAGCAAAGAAATTGATAGTGCAGAATAAATTTAGTATCGCTTTAAATTCAAACAGAATGACAAATTTATCGTTGTTTGATGAGTATTTAATTGATGAAGAGCGGATTAAGATCATATTATTAGATTGGCTTAACAGATACATTGGTGACTAGTTAATATATTCGACATTAATGGTGTCTAT
>OLRE01000949.1_pt1 | contig 31004 bp, 20 predicted proteins | sample 1672461 | NCBI WGS metagenome assembly OLRE01 (sample SAMEA3136688, study PRJEB25190) | human gut metagenome | biome: human gut; feature: human-associated habitat; material: faeces | place: Austria | collected 2013
GCCCCGCCGCTCCGATCTTTTTCTCCTTGAGTCCTTCGATCAGGTCGCTCGTGCGGATCAGTTGCCCGCGTCCCGTGTTGATGATGATGACCCCGTCTTTCATTTGACCGATGGCTTCGGCGTCGATCATATGGCGGGTTTGGTCCGTGAGGGGACAGTGCAGCGAGATGATGTCCGAGCAGCGGTAGAGTTCGGCCAGCGGAACGTAGGTCATACCCGATTCCCGGGCGAACGCCTCGTCGGGGCAGGGGTCGTAGCCGAGAACCTCCATCCCGAATCCCCGCAGGATGCGGATGAGGACACGGGCGATTTTTCCCGTGCCGACGATGCCGGCCGTTTTGCCGTGCATGTCGAATCCGAGGAGGCCGTGCAGGGCGAAATTTCCGTCCCGGGTACGCCAGTAGGCGCGGTGTACCTTGCGGTTGAGCGAGAGCATCAGTGCTACGGCGTGTTCGGCCACCGCATAGGGCGAATAGGCCGGAACCCGGACTACCGTGATGCCGTGCTCGGCGGCGGCTTTCAGATCGACGTTGTTGAAACCCGCGCAGCGCAGGGCGATCAACCGTACGCCCATGCGGGCCAGCTCCCCGACGGTTGGGGCATCCGCCGAGTCATTGACGAAGATGCAGACCGCATCGGCGCCTTGTGCCAGGGGTACGTTGTCGATGTTCAGGTGGCTGCGGTGGTATTTGATCCGTATCCCGTAGTCGGCGTTGATCCGGTCGAACGATTCGCGATCGTAGGGCTGTGTCCCGAAAAAAATGGTTTTCATGGCGTATATTTCATTTAATTATAACGTTTTTGTCGAGGCGGTATTATCCATTCTGTTCACGGATTGTGCCAAGAGCGGGAGATTTGTCGCACAAACCGTATCGAAAGCAATACGTCCTTCGTTCGGTTCGGATTTCGAAGCACTCTGTCTCATGGCACTTTTTTTGTCCTGTTTGTTTCCTGAATAAACATGCAATGAGGAATCCGAGAGAACGCATACGCAACAGTCGAGGGTATAAATGGTGGATTTTGAGCCTCGTGATGCTCGGGACTTTCATGGCCGTGATGGACGTGACGGTCGTGAACGTCGGCCTGCCGACCATTATGTCGGTGTTTCACATTCCCATTTCGACCGCCGAATGGGTCATTACGGCCTATATGATTACCATGACGCTCATGCTGCCTTCGGCGGGTTGGATCGCCGACCGTATCGGCAACAAGCGGATGTATATTCTGGGGTTAGCGCTCTTCACCTTCGGATCGTGGCTCTGCGGCCGCGCCGGGAGCGATATGTTCCTGATTTCGGCCCGTGCCCTGCAAGGCTTCGGCAGCGGCATCATCCAGTCGCTCGGCCTGGCGATCGTCACCCGGGAGTTTCCTCCGCAACAGCGGGGACTGGCCCTGGGGTTGTGGTCGGTGGCGGCCGCCGCTTCGATCTCGTTCGGTCCCCTGATCGGCGGTTATCTGGTGGACGATTACAGCTGGCACCTGATCTTTGATGTCAATGTTCCCGTAGGACTGGCGGCTATTCTGTTTGCAATTTTTATCCAGAAGGAGTGGCGCGGTGCCCGTGCGGGCAGTTTCGACTGGCCGGGTTTTCTGTGCGTGGTCTGTTTCATGCCCCTTTTGATCTTCGCACTGGCCCGAGGCAATTCGCCTTCGAATCCCGAGGGGTGGAGTTCGCCGGAGGTGATCGGATGTTTTGCGGTTGCGGCCGCGGCACTCATTGCCTTTATCGTCCGGGAACTGTGGTGCGAAAATCCGCTGTTGAATCTGAAACTGCTCGGCGAACGTAATTTCGGCGTTTCTATGGCCGTGCTGGCGGTCTTCGGTATCGGCATGCTGGGCGGTACCTATTTGCTGCCGCTTTACATGCAGAAGGGGCTGGGCTATACGGCGATTATGGCCGGAAGCGTTTTTCTGCCCGTCGGCCTGATCCAGGGCGTGCTTTCGACCTGCTCGGGATTCCTGACCCGCTACGTCAAGCCGCTTTTCATCGCCGTGACCGGCATCCTGGTCATGACGTTGAGTTTCTATTTCGCCAGCCGGTTTACTCTTCATACTACGCATGCACAGATCATGTTGGTACTCTATCTGCGCGGCTTCGGCATGGGACTGACCTTTGCCCCGCTGAACGATTTCTCGCTCATGAATTTGAGCCAGCGCGATATGGCTTCGGCGGCCGGCATCTCCAACAGCATCAAGCAACTCTCGGGCAGCGTCAGCATCGCCCTGCTTACCGTTATTCTGACCGGCCGTACGGCGTTCCATTCGGCGCAGGGCGGGCTCTCTTCGGCGGAAAGCTACGTGGCCGGTATCTCCGACGATTTCCTTTTCGTCACATTCGTTTCGTTGGCCTCGGCACTGCCCTTCCTGTGGCTGCTGCGCCCGCGCCGCAAGGCGGCTTCGTTTAAGAGCGAAGGAACGGGCACCTGACGGGTTTGCTTTTATCGCCTTGAATCCCTATTTTTGTCCGGGGGAATCGTCTTTTCCCGGAGGATTTTGAAAAACGATCAGCAGACATACGTTCCCGATCCCGAGGTCGCTTCGCGGCTTCTGGAGTGGTACGGACGCGAGGGGCGCGACCTTCCCTGGCGTCGCACACGGGACCCTTACCGGATCTGGATTTCGGAAGTGATCCTGCAACAGACCCGCGTGGCGCAGGGTATGTCCTATTATCATCGTTTTCTCGAACTGTTCCCCGACGTCGCGGCCCTCGCTTCGGCTCCCGAAGATCTGGTTCTCAAGTGCTGGCAGGGGCTCGGCTACTACTCCCGGGCCCGGAACCTGCTGGCCGCAGCCCGGCGGATCGTGGAGACGCACGGCGGCGTTTTCCCGACGGCCTATGCCGACGTGCGGGCATTGCCCGGCGTGGGCGACTATACGGCTGCGGCGATCTGTTCGATCGCATACGAGGAACCCTGTGCCGCACTCGACGGCAATGTCTTTCGGGTGCTTTCCCGCCTTTACGACCTCGATACGCCCATCGATACGACTTCCGGAAGGCGGACGTTCGCTGCGTTGGCCGATTCGCTGATCGAACGGCAGCGGCCGGGACTTTACAACCAGGCCATTATGGATTTCGGGGCTCTTTGCTGTCTTCCGGCACAGCCCCGCTGTACGGAGTGCCCTTTGCGCGACCGCTGTCTGGCTTTTGCCGCCCGTACGGTCGATGTCCGTCCCGTCAAACAGGGGCGTACGGCTGTCGAACCCCGCTATTTCAACTACCTGCACGTCGAACGCGGCGATGAATTGGTATTGCGCCGACGGGGTGCCGGCGACATTTGGCAGGGGTTGTACGAATTTCCGCTCATCGAAACTCCCGAACCTGTGGAATATACGGTATTGGCCGCGATGCCGGAGTTTTGCGCTCTCTTCAAAGATGCCGGGGCGGTATGCCTTGCCGGGACCGTCACGATGCCCGTGCATCAGCTTTCGCACCGGGCGATCCACGCTGTTTTCTACCGGATCGTCGTGGAGCGCTGGACGCCCTCCTTGCGCGAAATGCTCGTTATTCCGCGTGAAATCCTCGGCGATTACGCCGTTTCCCGTCTTACGGAGCGTTATTTATCCCGCTGATTCTTCGTTTGTGCGTTTGCGGCACACGGTTTGCCGTTTGATCGACGTGAAACCTAACGAAGAAAACGAGATAAATTATGTTTACAGGTGTACAATTCACGCACTTCATTCAGGCGAACCCTGCGCTGGCCGTCTTTCTGACCGTTGCGCTGGGGTTTTTGCTGGGTAAGCTGCGCATCCGCAGCTTTTCGCTCGGAACGGTGACCAGCGTGCTGCTGGTGGGCGTGGTCGTCGGGCAGCTTCGTATCGAGATTCCCGAACCGGCCAAAACCCTTTTCTTCCTGATGTTCCTCTTCGCCGTGGGATATGCGGTCGGCCCGCAGTTCTTCCGGGGGTTGAAGAAGGACGGATTGCCGCAGGTGGTCTTCGCCGTCGTAGTCTGTTTGCTGTGTCTCGGCTCGGTGTGGCTCTTCTCCTGGCTGATGGGCTATACGCTTTCGCAGGCTGCGGGGCTGCTGGCCGGGTCGCAGACGATGTCGGCCGTGCTGGGCGTGGCGACCAATACGATCCGCGAACTGCCGGGCGGAGCGGAAACCGATCTCAGTTCAATGCCCGTTTGTTATGCGGTGACTTCATCTTCGGTACGGCGGGTTCCGCCTGGGTGTTGAGTTCGATCGGGCCCCGGCTGCTGGGCGGCGTGGCGAAGGTGAAGCAGTCTGCGCGCGATCTGGAGCAGAAGATGGGCGAAGACGTCAGCCTGAAAGCCGGCTTCGACCCGGCGGCCCGGGAGATCGTTTTCCGGGTTTTCAACGCCGATAACGAATGGTTCGAGGGCGGGCGTACCGTCCACGAATTCGAAACCGTCATGCAGCGCGACGGAAAGCGTATTTTCGTCGAACGGCTCTGTCAGCAGGGGAAGATTGTCGATGAGGTGACACCCCGGACGGTGATCCGTCCGGGCGATCAACTGGTCGTCAGCGGCCGCCGCGAGTACGTCATCAGCGAAGAGAAGTGGATCGGTGCCGAAGTGTCCGATACGACACTGACGAATTTTGCCGTTCAGGTCCTTCCTGTCGTGGTCAATCGCAAGGGGGCTGCCGGGGAGAGGATCGGAAAGGTCTTGTCGGCTAAATTCATGCACGGGGTCAATATCCGGTCCATCGTGCGGGCGGGTGTGAAGATCCCCGTGCGGAGCGGTGCGAAACTGGATGCCGGCGACCGGATCGAATTGGTCGGGCTGCCGCAGGACGTGCGACGTGCCGCCGCACAGTTGGGTTTCAGCGATCCGGTGAAGACCGAGAGCAGCGTTCCGTTGCTGGGGCTGGGTATCTGTCTGGGCGGTCTGATTTTCGGGTGGATGCTGGTGGCGAAGATCGGGGCGATTCCCTTGAGTCTGACCGTGAGCGGCGGCGTGCTGCTCGCAGGTCTTTTCTGTGGCTGGGCGCGTTCGCGACGTCCGACTTTGGGAGGCATTCCCGAACAGACCGTGTGGTTCATGAACAATATGGGACTGAATACTTTCATTGCGATCGTCGGCATTTCGACCGGACCGTCGTTCGTCGCCGGTTTTCAGCAGGTGGGCTGGAGCCTTTTCTTGGTGGGGGCCGGTGCCACGACCCTGCCTTTGGTGCTGGGCGTATTGATCGGCCGTTACCTGTTCCGTTTCAACGATGCCCTGACGTTCGGATGCGTCGCCGGAGCGCGAACGACTACGGCGGCTCTCGGCGCTGTCGAGGATACGATCGGCAGCAATGTCCCCTCGCTGGGATATACCATCACTTATGCCATCGGTAATACGCTGCTCATCATCTGGGGTGTGGTGCTCGTGTTGCTGTTGGCCTGACGGAGCCGGTCGATGATTCGGGCGGGTCTATGGTTTTCCATAGATCCGCTTTTTCGTGGTGCGAATCGCTAAAAGCGGATGAATCCGGCGGATTTTTCCGAAAAAATTGATTACTTAGCACTCTCTTTTAACGATTGCGACGATGAGTGCGAAACTGGCGAAGTACGACCGGTTGTACGAGCAGATCAAGGGCTATGTACAGACGACCGACGATATTTGGGCACGGCTGGCCACGATGGAGGCCGTGCTGCATCATAAGATGCAGATTTTTTTCTGGACAGGGGTGTACGCCCTTATCGACGACGAACTGATTGTCCGCTCGTACCAGGGACCCGTTGCCTGTCAGAAGCTGCGGCATCATACGGGAGTTTGCTGGGCGGCGGTCAGCACGGGAGAAACCGTGATCGTGCCCGATGTGGAGCGGTTTCCGGGACATATCGCCTGTAATTCGAAATCCCGCAGCGAGATCGTCCTGCCGATTCGGGACCGGGAAGGGCGTGTGTTCGCCTGTTTGGATGTGGACAGCGACCGGTTGGATGCGTTCGACCGGGAGGATGAAGAGGGGCTGAAGAAGATTCTCTCCCTGCTTTTTGATTAGGCGGCGATCCTGCGTGGGCAGCGTATCGTATCTTCATCACCCGCGAAATCCGGTGCGTCTTTCAGCGATTGCCGTATAAAATAAACTCCGCCGAAGCGGAGTCCGAGTAGATTCGGCGCTGCGTCGGCTCGATTATTTTTGCACCGAACAGGAGGCGGTTCGGCGATCTTTATGTACGAGTCCGTACGATTGGATTGTTCGCCCCTTTCTGATCCTTGCACAAAAAAATCCCGCTGTATTTTACAGCGGGATTTTTTTGTATTTGGCATTTAGCGGATTACCGTTACGCGGTTCTCCTGTTCGGTCTTGAACGGAGACTTGGTGTCGCTGTAACCCTTGTACTGCAGGTTCTCGGCTTTTACGCCTTTCGAGATCAGGTAGTCGTAAACCTTCTTCGCACGCTGCTCGGCCAGGCGGGTATTCACGGCCTTCGAACCGGTTTGGGGATCGGCATGGCCTTCGATCACGTAAATCTTGTTTTTCGGCGCATTCTTGATTTGGGTGGCGATGATGTCCAGGCGGAGTTTCTCTTTCGGACTCAGCTCGGTCTGGCCGATGTTGAAGAAGGTGATGCCTTTGCCGGTCAGATAGATGTCATCGGTGTAGGCATTGCCGTCGAGCTGGTCGGCCGGAATCGGATTGGGACCCCACTTCGCCATTTCGGCAGCTTTCTTTGCGGCAGCAGCCTCGGCAGCGGCTTTTTTCGCAGCTTTGTTTGCTGCAGCCAGGTCATTGGCCAATTCGGCATTGTCGGCCTGTACTGCGGCCAAAGCCAGATCACGGTCAGCCACGGCAGCCTGGTAAGCCATCACATCCGCTGCGGTGTAGGGCGAAGCCTGTTTGAAGCCACGGCGGTTGAAACGGTACGTAAGACCGATCGTGGCACTGTAGGCTGCGGCTACTTTCTGTGTTCCCGAATTCAGGATTGAGGGCATGTTGCTGCTGGGCAGCATCCAGGCCTTGAGTTCCAGTTCGATGTCCAGGGCCGGGCATACGCGGAACTTGTTCAGCAAACCGGCCGTGAAAGCGAACGAATGGTCCGTCCCGTAGCCCCAGTCGCGCTGGAATTTGTCGGTGAAACCCGATACGTGGTAACCGAAGCCGGCGAAGGGCACTGCGTAATAGACGCGGTCGTCACGCTCGCCGCCGATCCAGTTCGACAGATTCACCATGAAGTCCATGTGCGTAAAGATATACGGGTCTTTCATGTATTGGTTGCCGAATGCCGTGTCGTTTTGGTACTGGCCGCCCTGGATTTGCAGACGGGCACCCATTACGGGGTGGAACCATTTGGTCAGCGAGAAGTCGGCCTGCCAGTTAATGTGGTCGAAGCGTGAGGCTCCGAAATCCTTTTTACCGAGCGTGCCGTTGAAGACCATAATTTGGGCGCCTCCGGCGACGGTGATTTCCCAGTTATCGAAGAAACGGTTGGTTTCGTAACCGGCCCAGCCCCGTTTCTTGGGTTGTTGCTCTTCTACGATGATTTCTTCTGCGACAGCGACAACCTGGGCTGAAGCGGCTGCGGCACAAAGAACGAGTGCCATCGTAATGAATAATTTTTTCATGTAGTTCGAATTTAATGTGTAATACTTTTGTTTTTCGTGTATGTAAACCCTTACACGGGAGATTGATTCATCTATATCCTTTTGTAGGAGTTAAAAGCAAAGTCCGGGCCAAAAGCCCGGACCTCGTTTGATGTTTTGTATATTTTATTGTCTGTCGGCCGAAAATCAACCGCATTTCGAATATCCGCAGGACATACACGTAAGGCACCCGTTCTGATAGGCCATCGTTTCCTGTCCGCAGCTCGGGCACTTGTCCTTGGTTTTGGTACCGTCCGAGATATATTGCTTCAGTGCTCGTTCCACACCCAGCTTCCAGGTATTGATGGTTTCGCTGTTCAGGTGGAGCGATTCGATGAGCGATACGACGTTGGTGATCGGCATGCCGTGGCGCAGGACGCCCGAAATCAGCTTGGCGTAGTTCCAGAACTCCTCGTTGAACAGGCGCGAAATGCCGCCGATGGTGTTGGTGTAGCCGTAGCGGTCGATGTACTGGAAGTCGTACCGCTTCGAACCGTTCTCCTCGCGTACCTTTATAATAAAGCCCTTGTTGATTTTGGGCGGAATATACATGGCGTCCTCTTCGATTTTACCCGTGAAGATTTCGTAAGGGCGTCCGTCCTGCAGGCCGACGAAGGCGATCCAGTTTTCGTTGCCGTTTTTGAAACGCACGATGTCCGCCGGGATCGATTTGGGGCGTTTGAGAATGGTCTGCCCGTTCTCCTCTTTTGCCGCTTTTTTCTTCTTATCGATCAGTACGCCTTCGCGGCAGCCGTCGCGGTAAACCGTTACCCCTTTGCAGCCGCACTCCCAGGCCGTGCGATATACGTCCGCTACGAGTGCCTCGGAAACGTCGTTCGGCAGATTGACCGTCACCGAAATCGAGTGATCGACCCACTTCTGAATTTCGCCCTGCATCTTGACTTTGGCCACCCAGTCGATGTCGTTGGCCGTCGCGCCGTGATAGGGCGATGCGGCTACCCACCGGTTGAGCTCATCGTCCGATATGTCTTGCAGTTTCGAGGTGTCGTATCCGTTGGCTTCGAGCCATTTGACGAAGTTGTGGTGATAGACGTTATACTCTTCGAACTTTTCGCCCATATCGTCCACGAAAGCCACTTTGGCATCCTGATCCGAAGGGTTGATCTTGCGGCGACGCTTATAGACGGGACGGAAAACCGGTTCGATGCCCGACGTGGTCTGCGACATGAGCGAGGTGGTTCCCGTAGGGGCGATGGTCAGCATGGCGATATTGCGTCGTCCGTGTTTTACCATTTCGGCGTAGAGCTCCGGATCGGCCTCCCGGATGCGGCCGATCATCGGGTTCTTCTCCTCCTTGCGTGCATCGAAAATTTCGAACGCTCCGCGCTCTGCGGCCATCTTTACCGAGGCACGGTAGGCTTCCAGTGCGAGGGTCTTCTGTACCTTCACGGCGAAAGCCGTCGCTTCGGGCGTGCCGTAGCGCAGGCCCAATGCTGCGAGCATGTCGCCTTCGGCCGTGATGCCCAGTCCCGTACGGCGTCCTTTGCGGGCCATCGTACGAATCTTTTTCCAAAGCTCCATTTCCACACGGCGAATGTCCTCGTCTTCGGGATCCGCAGCGATCTTGTCGATGATGAGTTCGACTTTTTCGAGCTCCAGGTCGATGATGTCGTCCATCATACGCATCGCCTTCTCGACGTGTTGCTTGAATTTCTCGAAGTTGAACGACGCTTCTTTGGTGAAAGGTTTGTCCACGTAACTCAACAGGTTGATCGCCAGCAGGCGGCACGAGTCGTAGGGGCAGAGCGGAATTTCGCCGCAGGGGTTGGTCGCCACGGTCGTAAATCCTTCGTCGGCATAGCAGTCGGGAATACTTTCACGGATGATCGTGTCCCAGAACATTACGCCCGGTTCGGCCGATTTCCAGGCGTTGTGGATGATCTTGTCCCAAAGTTTCTTGGCGTCGATATCCTGCTGGTAAAGCGGTTTGTCCGAGTGAATCGGGAACTGTTGGTGGTATTTCTTCCCGGCGAGTGCCGCACGCATGAATTCGTCGTCGATTTTGACCGAAACATTGGCGCCGGTCACCTTGCTCGTATCGACTTTGGCATCGATAAAGCGTTCCGCATCGGGATGTTTGATCGAAAGGGTGAGCATCAGGGCGCCCCGGCGACCGTCCTGAGCCACTTCGCGCGTCGAGTTCGAGTAACGCTCCATGAAGGGGACGATACCGGTCGAGGTGAGCGCCGAGTTGAGCACCGGACTACCTGTGGGGCGGATGTGCGAGAGGTCGTGCCCCACGCCGCCGCGCCGCTTCATCAGTTGCACCTGCTCCTCGTCCATGCGGAAGATGCCTCCGTAGGAGTCGGCCGGATTCTTGTGGCCGATGACGAAGCAGTTCGAAAGCGAAGCCGCCTGGAAGTTATTGCCGATACCGGTCATGGGACCGCCTTGCGGGATGATGTAGCGGAAGTGGTCGAGCAGTTCGAACACCTCCTGCCGGTTCATGGAATTGGGGTACTTCTTTTCGATCCGTTCGATCTCGGCGGCGATGCGCTCGTGCATATCGCGCGGAGTTTTTTCGTAAATATGGCCGTACGAATCTTTCAGGGCGTATTTGCTTACCCAGACCGTAGCGGCCAGGTCGTCTCCGTCGAAATATTTTTTCGACGCTTCGACCGCTTCGTTGTAGGATACTTCGGTCGGGAGGCCCGGTTGTTTATTGCTTGACATGATATCTTGAGTTTTATTTCTTTATGTCTTTGCAGGAATCGGGGCCGATGCAGGCTTGTTCCGTTCGGTCCCAACTATACAAATTTCCTGCTTTTCTTCGGGATTTTCGAATCTTCCCGCGACAAATTATTCCAAAGTTATCAACAATGGATAAAATGTGCGTCCCAGTGATCCGGGACGCACGATTTGGGATATGGCGGAGTCGTCTGTCTTCGTTTTTTTGTCCGCCAAGTCGGTTCGCCCGTCGTGTGCCTGTATAGTGAAACGTTGGGCTTACTGCCTCTGTAGCACGATTATATAGCTTTATTGCGCCTGTGCTCGATACTCCCTGCCGGAAATCCTTTCCCACTCTGGAGTTCGGTTTCCCTCCGATCGGAGAGAAGAGGGCGGATCGGATTCGCGCATACGCACGCCGATCGCAGACGGTTGCGGACAAGCCCGAAAAACAACGCGGAATCTCGCGTCGTTCCGGTATATAATCGTTTTTTTATGGGCGGCGAAGTCAGGTCCTTTCCGTCCATGCTTTCCGCCGGATGCGTTTTACTTGACGGCGACCGCGTCGATCTCGACCTTCGCACCCATCGGCAGCTTGGATACCTGATAGCAGATGCGTGCGGGCATATCTTTCGTAAAGAATGTGGCATAGACGGCGTTCATCGCCGCGAAGTCGGCGATATCGGTGAGCAGAACCGTCGTTTTCACGATGTCGGCATGCGAGTAACCCGCCTCTTCGAGAATATGTCCCAGGTTGGTGAGCGACTGGCGCGTCTGATCTTCGATGCTTTCGGGCATCGCGCCAGTGGCGCCGTCGATCGGGAGCTGCCCCGAAATGTAGAGCGTGTCGCCGCACTTTACGGCCTGCGAATAGGGGCCCACCGCTTTGGGGGCTTTGGGAGATGCGATAATGGTTTTCATAGTGTCGTATTATTTTGATTCGTTAAAATTTATGGTTGAATTTTCTTTTTCGTTGCATTCGGTTCCCGTTTGATCGTAAAATAGGGTGCGTGCTTTTTCGGTTGCCGGGTATGTCGGCAGCCCTGTTTTCACTCCGTTTCGCATGAATGTTCGATTTTGAGTTCTATTTTCCTGCGACCGGGCCGTTTTTGTCTTCGGGAACCGTGACGGAGTACAAAGTTACGATTATTTTGGTTATGTTTGCACATATTTTGCTGGATAAAGATTCAAAACCGATAGCTTATGACACGTTTTATGAAACTGGCGGCATTCGCCGCCCTCGTGATGCTCGTAGCCTCCTGCTGTCCCTGCCGTAAACACCGGAAAGGCGACAGCAAACCTTTTGTCGGCACCGAATGGCAGCTGGTGCAGCTCAACGGCCGTGCCGTACCGGTCGAAGGCGACCTTTTTACCGTCGTTTTCGGTGAGGACGGACGCCTTTCGGGGCTTGGAGCCTGCAACCGGCTTATGGGTTCGTATGAAACCACGGAAACGGGCGGACTGACCGTCGGCCAGATGGCTTCGACCCGGATGTTTTGTCCCGGTTTGGACCAGGAGCAGGCTTTCAGCGACGTTTTGTCGGGAGCGACCCACTACGAAGTGGACGGCGATATGCTGATGCTTCTTACCGACGGCGAACTGCGGGCTGTTTTGCAGGCCAGATAGCCGGATTATGCGGATTTTGCGACGGAGGAACCTTTCGGGGCTCCTCCGTCTGCATTTATGGAAGTTGCATTTCCTTTTTTGTTCGCAGCTCTGCAGACCGGATCGGTTCGTTTCGGATTTTTCCGTGTTGTGAATTTTCTGTTACAAGCAGATAATGCGCGTTATATTTTTATATATTTGTAACAATATAGGATGCGTTCGGGCGGCGTTGAGGCAGATTCGGCCCGGCGTTCGCTTTTCACTCGTTGCCACATGGCCGGACTTTATTTCCATATCCCTTTTTGCCGCAGGATTTGCGCCTATTGCGACTTTTTCAAAAGCGCCGAGGTGGGACGTGTCGATTCCGTACTGGAGGCGATGGAGCGCGAATTGGACGGAGCCGTCGATTGGCTCTCCGACCGTCGGATCCGTACCGTCTATTTCGGCGGCGGAACCCCGTCGCTCTGCGATCCCGCCCGGTTGCAGGGACTGGCGGACCGGGCGGCGGCGTTGCTGGATTGCAGCGGTGTGGAGGAGGTTACCGTCGAGGCCAATCCCGACGATATGACCGGAGAGTGGCTGGAGGCGCTGGCCCGTACGGGTGCGAACCGGTTGAGCGTGGGCGTGCAGTCTTTCGACGATGACGAGTTGCGGCTGATGAACCGGCGTCATACGGGGATGCAGGCCGTCGAAGCTGTCCGCCGGGCGCAGGCTGCGGGTTTTGCGAATCTGACGATCGACCTGATCTTTGGCGTGCCGGGTTTCGGCGGCGAAGTACTGTGCCGTAACCTCGACCGGGCTTTGGCGCTCGGTGTACAGCATATTTCGGCATACCATTTGACGATAGAGAAAAATACGGCCTTCGGGCGTCGCCTGGAGCGCGGGCAGTTCTCCGAGGTGGACGAGCAGGTGAGCGAACGCGAATACCTGGAGGTGCACCGAACGCTGACCGAGGCCGGGTTCGAGCATTACGAAGTGTCGAATTATGCGCTGCCCGGTTGCCGGGCCCGTCACAATGCCGCCTACTGGTCGGGCGACGAGTATTTGGGCATCGGGCCTGCAGCCCACTCCTTCAATGGGAAGTCGCGCCGCTGGGCCGCTGCGTCGATCGACGGCTACCTGGCCGGTGCCGGAACGGAGGCGATTTACGAACAGGAGCGGCTTACGGAGCGGGATCGCTACAACGAGTATCTGATGACCCGCCTGCGCACGGCCGAGGGACTCGAGCTGGCTGCGGTCGAAATTCGTTTCGGAAAAGAGCGGGCGGAGCGGCTGCTGCGGCAGGCGGAGCCTTTCATGGGGATCGGAGAGCTGTGTTTCGCGGCCGGCCGACTGGCGATTCCGGCGGAGAAGTTCCTGGTGTCGGATGCCGTGATCGGCGCGTTGTTCGAAGCGGACGACTGATTGTTGAATAATCAAATCATTGAAATATGAACGATATGAAACTAAAACCCGACTTTCTCTTCGAGATCAGTTGGGAAGTGTGCAATAAGGTGGGCGGTATCAATACCGTGATAGCGACCAAGGCCCGGACCGTGTGCGGAAAGTACGGCGACCGCTATTTTACGATCGGTCCCGATCTGGGGCAGGGGGCTGACCGGGAGTTCGAGGAGGATCCGCTGTGCGGCTTCGGCTTTACGGTGTCGGCGCTGGGGGATTTGTTCCGTCTGTCCGTGTAGGACATTGGCGCATCGTCGGGCGGCCGCAGGTGATTTTGGTCGATTTTTCCTCGCTGATTCCCCGCAAGGACGACATCTTGAAGTTCCTTTGGGAGAGCTACCGTGTGGATTCGATTTCGGGCCAGTGGGATTACATCGAGCCGGTGTTGTTCGGTTATGCCGCCGGACTGGTCGTAGCTTCCTACGTCGAAACTTTCTGTAAGTCCGCAAACCGGGTCGCGGCTCATTTCCACGAGTGGATGACCGCCGCCGGAGGACTTTATCTGCGTCGGGAGTCGCCTTACGTGGCCACGTTGTTCACTACGCACGCTACCGTGCTGGGACGCAGCATCGCCGGAAACGGAATGCCGCTTTATAGGGATCTGACTACGTACAATGCGGACGACCTGGCCCGTCGTTTCGGCGTGACGGCCAAGCATTCGATCGAGAAGAAGGCGGCGGCCAACAGCGACGCTTTCCTGACCGTGAGCGGAATTACGGCTACCGAATGTCGCTATTTGCTGGGGCACGAGGTAGATGTCGTGACGCCCAACGGTTTCGAGGACGATTTCGTTTGGCAGGACGACGACTATCGGATCAAACGTGAAGAGGCTCGTGTGGCTCTGATCGCTGTGGCGGAGGCTTGCCTGGGCCGCAAGTTGCAGGACAATCCGCTGATCGTCGGCACGAGCGGCCGATACGAATTCCGCAATAAGGGGCTGGATGTGCTGCTGGAGGGTATGAAGCGGCTGGCCGGGCTGGAACGCCTGGATCGGGAGGTCGTGTTGTATATCATGGTGCCTGCCGCCAACCGGGGAGCCCGTGCCGACTTGCAGAAGCACCTGCAGGATCCCTCGCAGCCGATCGACGGCTCGCAATGGCCTTGGGCGACCCATTATCTGGAGAATATGCAGTGGGATCCGATCGTGCGGGCGATCGACGGCAGTCCGCTGGCCGATCCTGCATCCAAAGTGCATGTGATTTTCGTGCCTTCGTATTTGGATGACCGGGACGGTATTTTCGACAAGAGCTATTACGAGTTGCTCGTGGGCATGGATCTGACCCTGTTTCCGTCGTATTATGAACCCTGGGGCTATACACCGCTCGAGTCGATCGCCTTTTCCGTGCCGACCGTCACCACGACCCTCGCCGGGTTCGGTCTTTGGATCGACCGGCGGGAGGAGCATCCCGGCGTAGCGGTGCTTTGCCGCGAGGATGGCAACGACGACGAAGTGGCCTCTGCGCTGGCCGATGCCGTGCTGCGGTTTTCGCAGTTGGATGCCGCTCGTGTGGAGGAGATGCGTCGTGCTGCGGGCGTGCTGTCGAAAGAGGCGCTCTGGAGCCGGCTTTTCGAGGCGTACGAAGAGGCTTACGCGCTGGCGCTCGACAATGCCGACGTGCGGATGAACCATGTGGCTTCGAATGCGACGCCGCTGCCTGAGCAGCAGGTCAAACTCGTGCATCAGGCGCTTCGTCCGGAGCGTCCGGAGTGGAACCGGATGATGGTGGAGAAGAACCTTCCCGAACGGCTCCGTCCGCTCGAGGAGCTGGCCCACAACCTTTGGTGGTGCTGGAATCCCGGCGCCCGGGATCTGTTCGAGGAGATCGATCCCGACCTTTGGAACCGAAGCGAACGTAATCCGATCGCTTTTCTCGATCTGCTGACCATAAACCGGCTGAAAGAGTTGGAGCGGGACGAGTCGTTCCTGGCTTCGCTTGATGCGGTATATGCGCAGTTCAAGAGCTACATGTCCGAAAAACCCGATCCGGCGACGCCGAAGATCGCCTATTTCTCGATGGAATACGGCCTGCATGCTTCGCTGAAAATCTATTCGGGCGGGTTGGGCATCCTGGCCGGCGACTATCTGAAGGAGGCGTCCGACAAGAACGTGCCGATGGTCGCGGTCGGATTGCTGTACCGGTACGGTTATTTTACTCAAAAACTCTCCGCTCAGGGGGCTCAGCAGGCGACTTACGAAGCACAGAACTTCTCGAAGCTGCCGATCCAGCCCGTGCGCGATGCGGTGGGCAACTGGGCGACCGTGTCGATTCCCCTGCCGGGGCGTACGCTCACGGCCCGCATCTGGCTTTGCCGGGTGGGACGTACCGACTTGTACCTGCTCGACGCCGATTACGAGGCCAATCTCGAGGAGGATCGCCGGGTGACGCATTACCTGTACGGCGGCGATTGGGAGAACCGGCTCAAACAGGAGATTCTGCTGGGTATCGGCGGTGTGCGGGCGCTCCAGTCGCTGCATATCGCGCAAGACGTTTCCCATTGCAACGAGGGTCATGCGGCATTTCTCGGGCTGGAGCGCATCCGCAACCTGGTGCTGCGCCGCCGCCTGACTTTCGCCGAAGCGCTGGAAGTGGTCCGCTCCTCCTCGCTGTTTACGACTCATACGCCCGTTCCGGCGGGACACGATGCGTTTCCCGAGGCGATGGTTCGGCAGTACCTGTCGCACTATCCCGGGGAACTGGGGATCGACTGGGCGCAGTTCATCGGTCTGGGACGTGTCGATCCGGAGGATCCGAACGAGAAATTCTCGATGTCGGTGCTCGCCTGCAACCTTTCGCAGGAGGTCAATGGGGTGTCGTGGCTGCACGGCGAGGTTTCCAAAGAAATTTTGGGGAATTTATGGCCGGGCTACTTCAAAAACGAGCTGCATATCGGTTACGTGACTAACGGTGTGCACTTCCCGACCTGGACGGCTACGCGCCTGCGTCGTCTGTATGCCCGCTATTTTCCCGAAGGGTTCGAGGGGCACGAATATCGTATTTCCGAGTGGAAGAAGGTGTACGACATCCCGGACGAAGACCTGTGGCGGGAACGTCTGGTGCTCAAGGAGAAACTCGTCCGCATGATCCGCCGTCGCTATTGCGATCCCGGCCATGTGCGCATGGATTCGCCCCATCAGGTCATGCAGGTACTCGAAGGGATCAGGCCCGACGTGCTGAAGATCGGTTTCGCACGCCGGTTCGCCACTTACAAACGAGCGTTGCTGCTCTTCACCGATTTGGATCGCCTGGCGGCCATTGTCAATAACAAGGAGCGTCCCGTGCAGTTTATCTTCGCGGGCAAGGCGCATCCCAACGACAAGCCGGGGCAGGATCTGATCAAGCGAATCATCGAAGTCGCAGCCATGCCGCAGTTCTCCGGCAAGATCATCTTCCTGCAGAATTACGATATGGAGCTGGCGCGTCGTCTGGTGCAAGGGGTGGACGTGTGGCTCAATACCCCGACTCGTCCGCTCGAGGCGTCGGGTACGTCGGGTGAAAAGTGCGTGATGAACGGCGTGCTGCAGTTTTCGGTGCTCGACGGCTGGTGGGTCGAGGGGTATAAGGAGGGTGCCGGTTGGGCACTGCCGATGGAAACGGTCTTTTCCGATCCGCAGTATCAGAACGAACTCGACGCCGAGATGATTTACAATACGATCGAAGAGGAGATCGTGCCGAAATACTACGACCGGGATGCCGACGGTATTCCCCGTGCGTGGATGGCTTCGGTGAAAAAATGTATTGCCGAAATCGCTTCGAATTTCACGACCAACCGGATGCTGCGCGACTACGAGGTGCGTTTCTACAACCGGCTGGCAGCCCGCAAGCGGGAACTTGTTGAGAATGATTTCGCTGCTGCCCGTGAACTAGTTGCCTGGAAACACAAGGTATTGGCTGCATGGCCTGGCGTGAAGATCGTGGACGTGCAGCGTGCCCGGGTCGGCGACAAGCCGATCTTCATAGGACGCAGTTACCATTTCGAGCTTACGCTCGACCTGGCCGGACTCGCTCCGGAGGACGTGGGGGCCGAACTGGTCGTGGCCCGTCCCGTGGAGCCGGACCGGGTCGTGGAGGTCATCCGCACCGTGCCGCTCAGCCAGGTGCAGGTTTCGGGCAGCCAGGTGACTTTCGCCTTGGACTATGTTCCCGAGCAGGCCGGGATGTTCGATATGGCGCTGCGCATTTTCCCGCAGAATCCGATGTTGCCGCATCGTATGGATTTCGCACTGGTCAAGTGGGCGTGAAATAGTTGTTGCAAAAAGGTTATTTTTTGATAAATTCCGGATTTTCGCCGAGCTTGGACTTGACGGTCTGCGAAAAAAACGGTATCTTTCAGAAAAGATAGCGGCAGGCGGAAACAATCGTGCGGGCTTACGGAGAGGCATTACCGAGCCTTCCGCTCTCTTACGCTAAGATCGTTCGAAAGGACCGGGCTTTTTATGATCCGGCCGACCGGAAAAAGAAACAGACGATTCGACGGGTCCGGCAGGAGTACGGGCTGATTTTGCCGTTCCGCTCTGTCGGAAATGAACATAAAGAACAAACAGTTATGTCGGTACTTACATTTGATAAGAAGGAACTGGGAAATCTGGAGTATTCGTTGCAGCGCGAAATGCTGGCTACGGATCGCAGAGGCGGCTATATGAGCACGACCATCGTTTGCTGCAACACGCGCAAGTACCATGGTCTGATGGTGACACCCATCGACGACAGCGACCGCGCTTACGTGCTGCTCTCGTCGGTGGATGAAACCGTCGTGCACGACGGGCAATCCTTCAATCTGGCGCTGCACCGTTTTCCGGGAACCTACGAACCTCGGGGGCATAAGTACATCACCGATTTCGAATATACGCCGACACCGACGATCACCTACCGCGTGGGAAGCATCGTGTTGCGGAAAGAGCTGCTCTGGATACACAACCGCACGCAGTTGATGATCCGCTATACGCTGCTGGAGGCGCCGTCCGATGTCCGGCTTAGGCTCCGGCCTTTCTTCGCCTTCCGGGACAAACATGCGCTCACGCATGCCAATATGGAGGCCGACGGACGTTCCCGGCCGATTCCGGGCGGGGTGAAGTGTCGGTTGTATTCCGATTTTCCCTGGCTGTACCTGCAAACCGATTGCCGGGATGCGGAGTTCGTGCCGGCTCCCGACTGGTACTATAATTTCGAATACGCCAGAGAGATCGAGCGAGGATACGAGGGAGATGAGGATCTGCTTACGACGGGTTATTTCGAACTCAATCTCGGTCGGCGGCAAAGCGTGATTTTCTCTGCGTCCGTCGAAGCCATTCCCGATCCTGCGGCCATCGGCGGAATGTTTGCGGAGGCTCTGAACGCCCGCAGCCGCAAGGTCGATTTTCTGAGTTGCCTGCGCCACTCTGCCCGACAGTTCGTCGTCCGCCGCCAGGACGGGCGGGCCGAGGTGCTGGCCGGGTATCCCTGGTATGGGCAGATCGGACGTCAGACGCTCGTAGCGCTGCCCGGCATCGCGCTGGAGCAGGGACGCACGGAGGATTGCCTGAATGTGCTCGATACGGTCGTGCACGGACGCCGGGACGGTATGTTTACGGGTTCTTTCTCGGCTGCCGAGGCTGCGGATGCTCCGCTTTGGTTTTTCTGGGTGCTTCAGCAGTTGCAGCGGACGCTGGGTGAGGAGGAGATATGGAAGCGCTACGGTATCGTGATGAAAGAGCTGCTGGCGGCTTATCGCCGGGGCGTCGGCGGCGTGGCCGTGCACGATAACGGTTTGGTGTGGGCCTCGGCGCCCGGCAAGGCCCTTACCTGGATGAATGCGCTGGCGGGCGGTGTCCCCGTCGTGTCGCGGGACGGGTATCCGGTCGAAATCAACGCACTTTGGTACAACGCCGTGTGTTATGCCCTTGAGTTGGCTTCCCGTTTCGGCGAGGAGGAGTTCGTCGGCGAGTGGAAAGCGTGGCCCGAGCGGATTCGGAACGCTTTTCGGGAGATGTTCTGGAGCGGCGACGACGGGTATCTGGCCGATTTCGTAGGTCCTGAAGGGCCGAATCGGTGGATTCGTCCGAATATGGTGGTGGCGTGCGGTTTGGATTACAAGATGCTCGATGAGGAGCAGCAGGCTTCGGTGCTTCGGATCGTGGGGCAGCATTTGCTGACACCCAAAGGGCTGCGTTCGCTTTCGCCCCGCAATCCTCGCTATAAGAACCGCTGCGAGGGCGATGAAGCCGTTCGTGCGGAGGCTTCGATGAACGGCTCCGTATGGGTTTGGCCGCTTTGGTTTTATGTCAAGGCTTCGTTTGACCTCGGTGGCCGTGAGTTTCTGCCTCGGGCGGAGGAGCTGCTCGTCCGTTTCGGCGAGGAGATTCAAAGTTACGGTATCGGATCGATCAACGAGCTGTTCGACGGCGATCCTCCGCATGCGCCTCGGGGCGCCGTGTCGCAGGCGTGGAGCGTCGGGGCGGTGTTGATGATCCGTGAAACGACCGAACGCTGGCGCCGTCGCCGGGGACACGGGTTGTTGCCGGGTCTTCGGAAAAAGCGATAAAGGATGCGAAGGAAAAGAACTTGCCGCCGCGTAAGGTGTCCGAAATTTTTTCTGTCGGCCCGGGCAGGCCGGGATGGAGGTTGCCGGGAGGGGCGACCGGTGTTTCGCGAAGTCGAATAAGTTACGGAATGAAACGTGATTATATACTTTGAGTGTACCTTTTCGGGGGCGCAGTGTCCCAAATTCCCTCCGAGAAGCGGATTTAGGGGAAGGGTGCATGGCGGACACGGTTTCGGGCCGCGAATAAGCACTCCTCGGATTCGATGCTGCGACCGTCGGATAAGGGTACATGGAAAGATATAATTGTTAGAATAAAAAAATAGAATACAAATGAGAGTGTTGATGTTCGGTTGGGAGTTTCCTCCCCATATCGCCGGCGGGCTGGGTACGGCCTGCTACGGTATGACGCGCGGTCTTGCACGCAACGGCGTGGAGGTCGTTTTCGTCATGCCGCGTGCCTATGGCGACGAGGACCAGCGCTTCGTCCGCGTGGTGAACGCGAGCGACGTGGAGACGATCGGTACGCGCGATCATGAGTTTTCCGAAGAGTTGCTCGAGAAGGTTTCGTTCATCCACATCGATTCGAACATGCTGCCCTATATCTCTCCGGAGGAGTATGCCGCCTACCACGATGAGTTCGTTCGCAGCGGCCGGACACACGAGTGGACCGACGTATGGAAACAGCGCTACACCTTCTCCGGAAAATACGGCGCCAACCTGATGGAGGAGGTCGCCCGGTATGCGATGGTGGCGGCGCAGGTGGCCAAAGACCTCGAAGGGCAGTTCGACGTGATCCATGCCCACGACTGGCTGACCTATTTCGCCGGAATCGCGGCCAAGCGGGTTTCGGGCAAGCCGCTGGTGGTGCACATGCACGCCACGGAGTTCGACCGCAGCGGCGAGAATATCAACCGTCGGGTCTATGCCATCGAAAAGGCGGGCATGCAGACTGCCGACCGGGTGATCGCGGTGTCGGAGCTGACGCGTCGCATCGTCATCGGCAAGTACGGCATTCCGGCCGATAAGGTCGTGACGGTGCATAACGCCGTGCGTTTCGGTGAGTCGGAGGAGGCTGCGCCGGAGCGGGCGGTCAAGGATAAGGTCGTCACCTTCCTGGGACGCATCACCTACCAGAAAGGTCCCGATTATTTCGTCGAAGCTGCGGCCAAGGTGTTGCAGCGGGTTTCGGACGTGCGTTTCGTCATGGCCGGCTCGGGCGATCTGATGAACCATGTGGTGCGGCGCGTGGCCCAGTTGGGGATCGCCGACCGCTTCCATTTCACGGGGTTCCTCAAGGGCGGGGAGGTGCAGCGGATGTTCCGTCTGTCGGATGTCTATGTCATGCCTTCGGTGTCGGAGCCGTTCGGCATTTCGCCGCTCGAGGCCATGCGTTCGGGCGTTCCCGTGATTATCTCGCGGCAAAGCGGCGTGGCGGAGGTGCTGGATTATGCTATTAAGGTGAATTACTGGGACGTGGATGCTCTGGCCGATGCCATTTACGGGCTTCTTACCTATCCGGCTCTGGGCAGGATGTTCGCTTCGAAGGGGTTGGAAGAGGTGACCGGACTCAAATGGACCAATGCCGCAGCGAAGATCAAGACGGTTTACGAAACTGTCGTCGCAGAGGCGAACAATTAAAATATTTGCGGAGTATGAAAACGATTTGTTTCTATTTTCAGGTACACCAGCCCTGGCGGCTGAAGCGTTACCGTTTCTTCGATATGGGCCGTGACCACAACTACCTGGACGACCTGACCAATCGCTCGATCATGCAGAAGGTCGCGCGTGAGTGCTATCTGCCGATGAATGCCTTGCTGTTCAATCTGATCCGGCAGAGCGAGGGGCGTTTCCGCTGTACCTTTTCGCTGACGGGGCTGGCCGTCGAACAGATGCGGGCGTATGCGCCCGAGGTGCTCGATTCGTTCCGCCGCCTGGCCCGGACGGGCTGCGTGGAGTTCCTGGCCGAAACTTACTCCCATTCGCTGGCTTCGCTTTCGTCGAAGGAGGATTTCATGCAGCAGGTTGCGCTCCATACCGAACTGATGAAAAAGGAGTTCGGCGTTGCGCCGACCGCCTTTCGCAATACCGAACTGATCTATTCCGACCGGATCGGCTCCGATGTGGCCGAGATGGGTTTCAAGACCATGTTGGCCGAGGGAGCCCGACACGTACTGGGATGGAAGTCGCCCGGCTATGTTTATGCCAATGCGCTCGACCAGCGCTTGAGGCTGTTGCTGCGCAATTACAAGCTCTCGGACGACATCGCGTTCCGTTTCTCCAACCGAGGGTGGGACCAATGGCCTCTCACGGCGGAAAAATACACGGGGTGGCTCGCTTCGGACGAGCTGGAGGGGGATGTGGTCAATCTCTTCATGGATTACGAAACCTTCGGCGAGCACCAGCGTGCCGATACGGGTATTTTCGACTTTATGAAGGCACTCGTTCCGGCTATTCTGAAGCGGGAGGGGTTGGAGTTCGCTACGGTGAGCGAAGCCGCTGCGAAATACCAGCCCGTCGCCGTACTCCATTGTCCGCACGTGATGTCGTGGGCGGACGAGGAACGCGACATCACGGCGTGGCTGGGCAACGAATTGCAGAACGAAGCTTTCGGAAAACTGTATGCCCTGCGGGATAAGATCGCCCGGCTGAAGGATCCCGATTTCGACCACGTGTGGAACTTCATGCAGGCTTCGGACCATTTCTATTATATGGCGACCAAGTGGTTGTCGGACGGGGACGTACATGCCTATTTCAATCCTTACGAATCGTCCTACGATGCCTTTATCAACTATATGAACGTGCTTTCGGATTTCGAGATCGAAGTGGAGAAGGCGTTCGACCGGAAGCCGCCGGTCCGCAAGACCAAACCGTCGCCGAGGAAAAAGGGTTCCGATCGGGAGAAAGCCGGGGTGCGATAACCTTTCGGTCGAAAAAGGCGGTGCGTCATAACAGGCAAACTGCTTCGTTATTATCGGTGTCACGGCTCGATTATGTGCGTCGGTACACACTCTTCGCCGTGAACCTCGATGCCTTGTATTTTACCTGTTTTTACATACCTGAAAAGGGATGTGCCGAATTTCTCGATTTGACACGTCCCTTTTTTATTCCGGGATGCCTCGGTCCGTCAGCTGCCCTTGCGCTTGAACCGCGACGGGCTGTAGCCCGTGTGCTGTTTGAAATATTTGCCGAAGAACGACTGGGTCGAGAAGTTGAGGTGATAGGCGATCTCCTGGATGCTCATGCCCGAATAGCGCAGCAGGCTTTTTGCCTCGAGGATCACCGCTTCGTCGATCCACCGGGCGGCGGTTTTGCCGCTCACGTCCTTGGAAACGGTCGAAAGGTATTTGGGGGTGATGTTGAGGCGGCGGGCATAGAACCGGACGTTCCTCTCCTGTTTGCTGTATTGCCGGACTAATTCCATGAACTCTTCGAAGATCACCTCGCCGCGCCCCAGCTTGACCGTGTTTTTCTGCTCGCGCATGTTCAGCTCGGTGATGATGTAGAAGACTGCGGTGAACAGGCAGCGGATGATCTCCTGTCTGTAATGTTCCTTGTCGCTGGCAAGAATCGTCTTGATGAGTTGGAACACCTGTCGGATCTCGTGCGTGTCCTGGGGTGTCACCCGCAGGCAGGGCTGTTTGCCGAAACGCATATAGACGGGCAGCGAGGCCGAAAGGTCTATCTGGATCTCGTTGATGAACGATTTGGAACAGGCGACGAAATAGGCCGCCGCATCGCTGGTGCTGGCCACCGTGCGGATCACGCGGTCGGGGCTGAAGAAGACGATCGTGTCGGGCACGACTTCGTACTCTTCCGTATCGATCGCTACGACGGCCGAACCGCTGGCCATGATGATCGCCGAGAAGCCGTCGATCAGGGCGGGGTAGTTGCCCAGCGTATCGCGGTGGATGTCGAACGAAGCGATCACCAGGTCGTCCGACAGGTAATAAACGTCCCGCATCTCCTGCTTGATGCGGGAGATCGAAACTTTTTGCAGGGTTATCTCGTCCGCCACCATGCCAGTTTGCTGATCAGATTCTTGAAATAGGCGAACCGGCCCCGGCGGGGTGCCTCCGACAGCGGGCAGACGACGCGGAGCTCGTTGTGCAGACATTCGATGTGCAGCGGGAAATCGGCCCCCTTCTGTCCGTCCACGTCGGTAGGTTCGTTGATCGGCGAGGTGATGTCGAGCGTGCGGGCTCGGAAATGTTTCACCTGCGAGGGCCGACCGCCCAGCAGGTGACGGAGCATCGATACGACCGAGAAGAGCATGTTGCGCCTTTGCAGCAACAGACAGTCGAACATGCCGTCCTTAATGCTCGAGCGGGGGGCAAGGTGGAATCCTCCGGCCGTTTCTCCGTTGAATATCAAGGTCATGAGCGATTCGATGTCGAAGGCTTTGCCGTCGGCGAGAATTTGCAGCGGAATGCCGTGTACCGAGCGGAACTCCTTCACGCCCTCGATCAGGTAGGCCAGCTTGCCGATCTGGTGCTTGCGTTTGTCCGGCGTGCGCTGGGACGTGGTGGTGAAGATGCCGAAACTGAAGATATTGACGAAATAGTGGTCGTTCACGCGTCCGCAATCGACCCGCTCTTCCGTACCGCCGAGGAGTTGCGCTGCCGCCTTCACCGGGTTTTTCTCCATGCCGAGCGCTCCGGCGAAGTCGTTGGCCGTACCTGCCGGGATGATGCCCAGCAGCAGGTCGAGGTGCTTCTCCTTCATCCGATTGACCACGTAATTGACCGTGCCGTCGCCGCCCGCCACGACCACCAGATCGACCGTTTCGTGTCCATTGAAAGGGTTGCGGCTGAAATCGATCGGGCCGTCCACGATCGAGTAGCCGGCCTGCCGGAACATTTCGCCGATGGCTTGGGAATCTTTTTCGATTTTTCCTTTCCCCGACTGGGGATTATAGAGAAATAGAGCTTGTTTCATTCGTACGCAATGGGATTATTCTGGAATCATCATTTCTTGCATCGCCGGCGAGCAGTAAATTTCGTAGCCGTCTTTCCCGTCGTCGAGGATAAAATAGACCTTCGCGTCGGGAATTTTCCGGGAGAGGGCGATGGCCTTGTCCGCGCCCAGGCTCAAATACATGGTCGCCATGGCGTCGGCTTCGGCGCAGTTGTCCGCGACCACGGTGGCGGAAAGCAATCGCGACGTGACGCTGCGGCCCGTTGTCGGGTCGATCGTGTGGGATATCTTATTGCCTGCGGCGTCACGGTAGAAGCGGCGGTAGTTGCCCGAAGTGGCCAGGCCTCCTCCGCTCATGCGGATACGTCCGGTGAGATAGGCGCCGTCGGACATATTGCCGTCGAAGGGGGTCTCTATTCCGATCCGCCAGGGAATGCCTTTGCTGCTGACACCCTGGCAGCGGCATTCGCCGCCGATCTCCACCAGATAGTTCTTCGCGCCGCAGCGCTCCATGAGGGCCGCGACCAGATCGACCGTATAGCCCTTGGCGATCGAGTTGAAATCGAGCTGTACGCGGGGATCGTCCTTCACGAGCCTGCCGTCCCGGATATGGACGCGCCGGTAACCTACGAATTGCAGGAGCGAATCGAGGTTCGGGGTGCGTTCCGCCTCGTGCCCGGCGAATCCCCAGGCATCGACCAGCGGCTTGACCGTCACGTCGTAGTGGCCTTCGCTCAAGCGGCTGAACCGTTCGGCCAGATGGAGGTTGTAGATGATATGTTCGTCGAGCGAGTCGGTCTCTCCCCGGTTGATGCGGCTCAGCAGGGAGGTGGAGTCGAAAATCGACATCGAAGCCTTGGCTTCGGCGTCGATTTGCATAATGGCCCGGTAGAGTTCCTGTGCGGTGCAGTCCGTGATGTCGCCCGTTGCCTGGAAAGTCGTACCCAGCATCGCGCCGCTTGCCGTAAGGTACTCTGCGCGGCGGTCGCAGCTCACTGCAAGGACCAGAACGATAACGGTGTAGAGCAGCAGGGCGATCTTTTTCATGTTCTATGTGTCTTCTTTTTTGGCAAAAATAGTGTTTTTCGCTCCGGTTTGCAAAAAAAGAGGGCTCTTCAGCTAAAAAATTGTATTCGTTTAAGTTGGTTATTGTGAATTAAGTTCGTACCTTTGCGCCACGCTCTGGCGTTATTCACGGTAAGGGGAATGCGTCGTAGAGTGGAACTAAATAAACTTTTGAAAATGGGTTATTTATCAGCTGAAAAAAAGCAGGAGCTTTTCGGTAAGTACGGAAAGTCCAACACCGACACGGGTTCTCCCGAGAGCCAGATCGCGCTGTTCTCGTTCCGTATCAACCACCTTACGGAACACCTTCGTAGCAACAAACACGACTTCGGTACACAGCGTGCGTTGCTGCGTCTGGTCGGCAAGCGCCGCCAGTTGCTGGAGTATTTGAAAGAGGTCGATATCGAGCGCTACCGAGCAATCATCAAGACGCTCAATCTCCGTAAATAGTCCCGGAGGCAGAAAAATGGGGTTGGCCAAAGTTTCTTTTGGCAGCCCCATTTGTAATTTGGAACATACATTTTGACGTAAAAAATATCATGGAAGAAAAGAAGTTGTACAATGCAGTCCGGAAGACGATCACGCTGGCAGACGGCCGCGAAATCATGATCGAAACGGGCAAACTGGCCAAGCAGGCCGACGGCTCCGTCGTGGTGAAGATGGGAGATACGATGCTCCTGGGAACGGTGGTAGCCGCCAAGGACGCGAAACCCGACACTGATTTTATGCCGCTCCAGGTGGAGTATAAGGAGAAATATGCCGCTTGCGGTCGCTATCCCGGCGGTTTCATGAAGCGTGAGGGCAAGGCTAACGACAGCGAGATCCTCGTAGCCCGTCTGATCGACCGTGCGCTGCGTCCCCTGTTTCCGTCGGACTATCACGCCGAGGTATATGTGACCGTAAACCTGATTTCGGCGGACAAAGATATTCAGCCCGATGCTCTGGCCGGACTGGCCGCATCGGCTGCACTGGCTGTTTCGGACATCCCGTTCGGCGGTCCGATTTCGGAGGTGCGTGTGGCCCGTATCGGCGGTCAGTACGTCATCAACCCGGCCTTCTCGCAGATGCAGGACGCCGATCTGGACATCATGGTCGGCGGTACCATCGACAATATCCTGATGGTCGAGGGCGAGATGAAGGAGGTGTCCGAGGAGGTGATGCTCGGAGCTATCAAGTTCGCTCACGAAGAGATCAAGAAACACTGTGCCGTACAGATCGAGCTTTCGAAGGAGCTGGGCAAGGACGTGAAACGGACCTATTGCCACGAGGTGAATGACGAAGAGCTGCGTCAGACCATCATTCGGGAGCTTTACGACAAGGCTTACGCCATCGCCACCAGCGGTACGATGAAGCATGAGCGCGAAGATGCCTTCAATGCGCTGGAGGCCGAGTTCGCCGCCCGTTTTTCGGAAGAGGAGCTGGTCGAGAAGGCACCGCTGATTCACAAATATTTCCACGACGACGTACAGAAGAAGGCCATGCGCAACATGATCCTCGACGAGGGCAAGCGCTTGGACGGCCGCCGCACGGACGAAATCCGTCCCATCTGGTGCGAGGTGGGCTATCTGCCCGCCGCTCATGGTTCGGCGATCTTCACGCGCGGTGAAACGCAGTCGCTGACCACGGTGACCCTCGGTACGAAGATGGACGAAAAGGTCAAGGACGAAGTGCTGGTACAGGGTACCGAGCAGTTCGTGTTGCACTATAATTTCCCGCCTTTCTCGACGGGCGAGGCCAAAGCCGCCCGCGGCCTGAGCCGCCGCGAGATCGGTCATGGCCACCTGGCATGGCGCGCACTGAAGCCGATGGTTCCCGTCGGAGAGGAGAATCCTTATGCCGTGCGTGTGGTGTCGGATATTCTCGAGTCGAACGGCTCGTCGTCGATGGCGACGGTTTGTGCCGGTACGCTGGCGCTGATGGATGCCGGCGTGAAACTCAAGAAACCCGTTTCGGGTATCGCCATGGGTCTGATTTCGGATTCCGCGACCGGTCGTTGGGCGGTGCTTTCCGACATCCTGGGCGATGAGGACCACCTGGGCGACATGGACTTCAAGGTGACGGGTACCAAGGACGGTATCACGGCTACCCAGATGGATATCAAGGTCGATGGCCTTTCGTACGAGGTGCTGGCCAAGGCACTGGAACAGGCTCGCGTGGGCCGTATGCACATTCTGGGTAAGCTGACGGAGTGTATCGCCGAGCCGCGTGCGGATTACCGTCCGTTCGTGCCGCGTATCGTACAGATCACCATCCCGCAGGATATGATCGGTGCCGTGATCGGTCCCGGCGGCAAGGTGATCCAGGATATTCAGAAGACGACGGGTACGACCATTACCATCACCGAAACCGACAACAAGGGCGTCGTGGATATTTTCGGTCTGGACAAGGAGGCGATGGATGCAGCCCTGTCCCGCATCAAGAGCATCGTGGCGCAGCCCGAGGTCGGCGATGTATATAACGGCAAGGTCCGTTCGATCATGCCGTTCGGTGCGTTCGTCGAGATCATGCCCGGCAAGGACGCCCTGCTGCACATCTCGGAGATCGACTACAAGCGTTTCGAAACGATGGAGGAGACCGGCCTGAAAGAGGGGGATATGATCGAGGTGAAAGTCATCGGCATCGATCCCAAGACCAACAAGCTCAAGCTGTCGCACCGCGTGCTGATTCCGCAGCCCGAAGGCTGGACGGAGCCGGAGCGCCGTCCCCGCGAGCGCGGCGATCGCCCGCGCCGCCGTCCTGAGCACAAGGAGTAGAACTCTGCGGGTCCGGATCGCTGCTACGGAGATAATTTCGGTTTTGTTCGGAAATTTTGGCCGGAATATTGTACAATGTTTGTAGATAATTTTTATATTTGCATTACTCCGTAGCTTTTGTGGGGCAGATAAAACAGGCATAAATAGAAAAAGAAAGGATTTAACATTTAATTTTTAAAAGATTAGTTTATGAAAAAGCTGATGAAATTGAGCTTGCTGCTCGTGGTCGTTGCTTTGACGTTTTCGAGCTGTAATTGCTTCAAGAAGATGGCAAAGAACAGCGATGATGTATCGCTGACGTGTGCACCTGAAGTGCTGGTACTGAATAACGGTGTGGTTGCCGCCGACATTACGGCACAGTTCCCCGTGAAGTACTTCAACCCCAAAGCTATCGTGAAGGTTACTCCGGTGATGGTATTCGAGGGCGGAGAAGTTGCCGGTACTCCGAAATTCTTCCAGGGTTCGAAAGTGAAAGAGAACTATACGGTCGTTGACAAGAAGACGGGCGGTGTGTTCACCATGCATGTCGAGTTCCCTTACGATGAGCGTATGCAGATTTCCGAACTCCAGTTGCGTGTTGAGGCTAAATGTCCGGGTAGCGACGAGTTTACGCTGGTTAATGCCAATACGGGCAAGGTCGTGAAGGCCAAGGAGCTTGAGGCTAACCCCGCAATCGTACGTGAGTGCGGTCTGGTCGTTGCCGAGGGTGTGAATACCCTGCAGCAGGATCTGGCTTACGCTGATGCGATGGCAGCTCTGCCGAGCGACTACAAACGCGTGACTACCAGCGTGGACAAGACCGAGATCCTCTATGCGATCAACAAGGCTAACGTAACCAAGAAAGCGCTGAAAGACGCCGATCTGGAGGCATTCCAGGCGAATGTGGATGAGAACCTGAAAAACGACCGTGCTACCCAGCATGTTGCCGTGAAGGGTTATGCTTCTCCCGACGGTCCCGTGAAGTTCAACGACACGTTGTCGAAGGAGCGTAGCGAATCGGGCGACAAAGTTCTTGCGAAACTGCTGAAAAATTCGGGTCTGGATATCGACGTTGCCGCTTACGGTGAGGACTGGGAAGGTTTCAAGGAGCTGGTTTCGAAGTCGAACATCAAAGACAAGGATCTGATTCTCCAGGTTTTGAGCATGTACTCTTCTTCGACGCAGCGCGAGGATGAGATCAAGAACATGTCTTCCGTATTCAATGAGCTGAAGAAAGACATTCTGCCGCAGCTCCGTCGTTCGGTGATCGTGAACACCATCGATCTGGAGGGCAAGACCGACGCCGAGATGATGGCGCTTGTCGAGGCTGGCAAGCTGGATCAGCTCAACCTGAACGAGCTGCTCTTCGTTGCGGAGTCGATCGCACAGGACAACGCTACCAAGAACATCGTATTGGCTTATGCTGCCGAGAAGTATAACGACGCCCGCGCTTACAACAACCTGGGTATCGTTCTTACGGAGGAAGGCCGCACGGCTGATGCTTTGAAATGCTTCCAGAAGGCCGCTCAGTTGGGCGAGGCTTCCGAGGCGCTGAACACCAACCTGGCTCTTGCCAACCTGGCGAACGGCAATATGGCAGAGGCTCAGAAGTATGCCAAGGGCGCTGATGCAAAGGCGAAGAGCCTGGTCAATGCAGCACAGGGCAACTACAACGACGCTGCCAAGCAGCTCGACGGTATGAATGCCGCTATCGCTAACACGATGAACAAGGACTATGCGGCTGCAAAGCGTGCTATCGCTAAGGATATGAGCGCAGAGGCCGATTACCTGCGTGCCGTGATCGCTTCGGAAGAGGGCGATATGAGAACGGCAGAGGCACAGTTGAAGAGCGCCGTGAAGAAGGATGAGAAGATGGCGAAGAAAGCCATGAAGGATATCCACTTCAAGAAACTCTTCGAAGAGGGTCTGAAGTTCTAATCCGTTCGGATTCGACAAAAAATATCCGCACCGGAAACGGTGCGGATATTTTTTGTCTTTCCATGTACCCCTTGTCCGACGGTTGAAGCATCGAACCCGGGGACGCTTGTTCGCAGTCCGTGGCTGCGTCTGTAATGCTGACCATCCCTGAATCCTTTTACCGGGAAGGGGATTTGGAAAACTACGCTCCCCAAAAGTATATAATTGCATTTTTTGGAGTTTATACTTTCGTGTATCAAGATCGTTTTTCTTGTCGATTTCGGCGGCGGCTCACAGCTTTGCGGGCCGTTATTCAATGCTTGCCCCTACCTTGCGCCTTTCCCTTTGGGTGGTTTTGAGGAAAGTCGGTCGGCATCGGATCGGTAATTGTGATACATAATCGGATTTTGCGATGATAGATCGCCCGATCTTGCATGAGCGATGGTCGTCTTTTCCGGTTTGGGAAAGTTCGATTGCCTCCTCTCGAACAGGATTCTGGGAAGGGGCGGTTCGTAAACACGGCTTGCGACTTAAAGTGATGGTCGTCGGATTTCGGAGCCCGAAACGGGGAGTTCCTGAAGATGGGATGG
>OLRE01000969.1_pt1 | contig 30531 bp, 26 predicted proteins | sample 1672461 | NCBI WGS metagenome assembly OLRE01 (sample SAMEA3136688, study PRJEB25190) | human gut metagenome | biome: human gut; feature: human-associated habitat; material: faeces | place: Austria | collected 2013
GATCAGCTTGACAGCGCGGATAGCGTCGTCGTTGCCGGGGATGACGTAGTCGATCTCGTCGGGGTTGCAGTTGGTATCAACGATAGCAACGATGGGGATGTTCAGCTTGCGAGCCTCAGCAACAGCGATGCGCTCCTTGTGGGGGTCAACGATGAACATGGCCTTGGGCAGGGTCTTCATGTTCTTGACGCCGCCGAGGTACTTGTCCAGCTTCTCCATCTCCAGCTCGAGCTTGGCCACTTCCTTCTTGGGCAGCAGCTCGAAGGTGCCGTTGTCCTTCATGTTCTGCAGCTGAGCCATACGGTCGATGCGCTTGCGGATGGTGCGGAAGTTGGTCAGCATACCGCCCAGCCAGCGAGCGTTGACGTAGTGCATACCGCAGCGCAGAGCCTCGTCACGGATGGACTCCTGAGCCTGCTTCTTGGTGCCGACGAACAGGATGTCGCCGCCCTCAGCTGCAACTTCCTTCACGTAGTTGTAAGCCTCGTCCAGCTTCTTGACGGTCTTCTGCAGGTCGATGATATAGATGCCGTTGCGCTCGGTGAAGATATACTTCGCCATCTTGGGGTTCCAGCGGCGGGTCTGGTGACCAAAGTGAACGCCTGCCTCGAGAAGCTGCTTCATAGAAACGACTGCCATAGTAAAATTACCTCCAAAATTTGTTTTGCCTCCGCACACCGTGATCCACTGACATATCGGATGCCTGCGGACTGCCCTCCACTCGTCAGAGCACAAAAGGGCATAGTGATGCGTGTGTAATGCTAAGTAATAATAGCACAAACCTCTGGCCGTTGCAAGGGGTTTTCGTGCTTTTTTCTAAAAAGAATCGTAGTTTTTCGTCAATCTGCGCCCTCGGCGATGCTCTCGAGGCCCATCCGGCTCAGGGCATAGCCTTTGCCGAACATGAGGTCGTACTGGAGCAGCCAGTGCTCATCGCTCCACTTCTGCTGCAAGGGGGTCAGCTCGTTCGAGGCGGTGCCGTCCTTCTCCAGAATGGTGCCGCGGGTGTTGGCCCGGTAGGCGGCCCGGAGCTGACGGCCAAGGAACTGGAAGTAGGCGGGCTGACGCAGGCCGAACAGCTCCATCATCACCGGCGAGATGTCGTAGGCGGCGATGGTGCCGAGGTCCACCGCGCGGTCGGAATAGTTCGACCACATCAGCAGGGTGGTCTGATGGAGGCGGGGGTCGGCGCTGGAGCCGCTGGCATAGCCGCTGCGGGTGTAGATGTCGTAATTGGAGTCGATGGGGTTGTAGTGGTCGCCCCAGAACACGAGGATGACCGGCTCGTCCACCTGCGAGAAGTAGTCCGTCAGCCTGCCCAGCATGGCGTCGGCGTCCCGGATGCCGGTGGCAAAGTCTTCCAGCGCACCCACGGTGCTGGCCTTGAGGCCCGCCGGGGCTTCGGTGACTTTCACCCGCTGGTCATCGGGGTAGTTATCCTTATTATAATTGGTATGGTTCTGCATGGTGACGGCGTGTAGGAAGACGGGGGCGTCGGACTGGGCCTTCATGGTCTCGTACTGGCCGATGATCTGGTCTGCCATGGAGTCGTCGGTGACGAGGCCGGTAGTCCAGTAGTGGCGGCGCACCTTCTGGACGCCGTGCATCTTCTCGAGGCTGATGAAGTCGTCGAGGCCGAGGTTGGGGTAGGCCGTGTCGCGGCTCCAGTATCTGGCCCAGAAGCAGTGGACCGCCGCCGTCTGATAGCCCTGCGTCTTGAGGTAGCTGGGCAGGGCGAACATGGGTTTCGTCACGTGCTGCTGGTAGGGCTTGCTGCCGCTGGGCAGATAGGACACCGAGTAGCCCGTCAGGGCCTCGAACTCCACGTCACAGGTGCCGCCGCCGAAGCTGGGGCTGTAGACCCGGCCAGAGGCGCTGGTCTGCTGGAGAGCGTGGAGGTTGGCGGAGACGTCGGTGTCGAACTGGAAGCCGTACTGTTCCAGCTCCGAGACGTCCCAGTAGGACTCGTCCATCACGTAGAGGATGGTGGGCTGCTTCACCTGTTCGTCTGCCGGGGTCTGGGCGGCGTAGGAGCCGGGGTAGACCGGGCTGGTGGTGTACTTTTCCCCTGCCTCCACGTTGTCGAGAATGGCGTTGATGGCCTCCTCCGAGTAATCCTCGGGCTTGTCGATCTCCAGATTGGTCAGGTTGGTGAGGAAGCTGGTGATGACGCCGTAATAGCGGTAGTAGCGGTCCTGCATCCATGCGTCGGGCAGGATGCCCAGCGACTGGGTGACGGCAGGCTGCAAAAACACCCCGAAGATGAGGGCGCAGGTGGCCGCTGTGCTGGCCGCGAAGCCCGCCAGACGCCGCACCCACGGCAGCTTCTGACGCCCCCGGTAGAGGAAGAAGGAGCCGACGGTCAGAGCCAGCACCACGACGCCGGAGACGACCATGCTCTTCTGGACGTGGATGCCCGCCGCGGAGGCCACGCCGGCCGCCTCGGACACCTGCATCAAGTCCCACGGGAGGAAGGGCTCGCCCCGGAGCTGGAGGATGTAAAAGTCCACCGTGGCAGGCAGACAGCCCAGCAGGGCCGACAGGAGGGTGGCCAGCGGGGCGAAGCGGGTGAGCCAGTCCACCGCCATCCAGACGAGGAAGAGCAGCCCCCACGCCAGCAGGTAGGCTTCTGGGTGGGGGAAGATGTACTGTACAAAGGTATCTCCGCTCAGGGCGCCGCGGGCGATGTACTCGGTGAGCACCAGAAACAGAAGGGTGGCCGCAGGCGGAAACAGCAGCCGCGCCCCATGCAGCCGGAGGGACGCAGCACTCGGATGGTGTGTCATAAAGAAGTTCCTTTCACTTCTGCTTTTTTATCATTTGAGGCGGCAGATTCCGCCCCAGTCCTCTATTATAATCCTTCCGCCTCCAAAATCCAGCCCTGACGGGCAAAAAACGGGTGAAAATCTTTCATCCGTTCAGCCACTGACGCAATTTATCCAGCAGTCCCCCGCGAGAGGGCGGCGGGGCGGGGATGTCCGTCCGCACGAGGATGGCGTCCAGACCGATCCGCTGGATGTCGGCCCAGGGGATGGTCAGGGTCTCGTCCCGGCCCAGCAGCCCGAAGAGCCGGGGCCGCCCCAGCAGAAGCAAGCTCCCGATGCGGGCCGTGTCGGCGTCCAGCTCCAGATCGTCCACCCGGCCAAGGCAGGCCCCGTCCTTCAGCTGGACGACTTCCTTGCTGCACAGCTCCCGAAAGGTCATCTCCCCCGCCCCCTTACAGTCCCATCCTATGCCGGCGCGGGCCGGACGATGCAAAAGGACTGGAAAACACTGCCCCGGATGTGCTATACTGGGCGCAGGGAGAACCCAACTTTTTTTAAGAGGTATCATCGATGTATAAAAATATCGTGTTCGACTTCGGCGGCGTCATGGTGGATTTCGACCCCCACAGGTACCTCATCGACCTGTTCGGGAACCGGGGGCTGGAAGAGGAGGTCTACGACCTGACCTTCGGCAGCAGAGAATGGCGGCTGCTGGACGCGGGCCGCATCACCCGCCGGGAGGCCAACGAGCGGATGCTCCAGCGGGCCAGAGCCGTGGGCCGGGGCTTCGAGGTAGAGGGCGTGCTGGACGACTGGATGAGCATGCTCCGCCCCCGCCGCCGGATGCAGACGCTGGTGGAGCAGCTCAAGCAGCGCGGCTACTGCGTCTACTACCTGAGCAACATCCCCGAGGACGTGCTGGACCTGCTGACGCACCGGGACTTCGAGGGCCTCTTCGACGGCGGCGTGGCCTCCTGCGAGGTGAAGGTCAACAAGCCCGACCCCCGCATCTATCAGGCCCTGCTGGACAAGTACCGTCTCCGGGCCGATGAGTCCATCTTCATCGACGACCGGGCCGAAAACCTCCTGCCCGCCAGCGCTCTGGGCTTCGGCATCTACGAGATGCACGGCGTGGGCACCCTGCTGCGCAGCCTGCCCACCTTCGGCGTCAGCCTCCATTAAAATACAGACAGCAAAAGACCCCTGCCCGGCTGTCGGGCAGAGGTCTTTTTGTTGCGCAAAGCTTACTTCTTCTCGTAGCTCTGGCAGTAGTGCGGGATGTCCACCTGCTGAGAAGAGCAGGTGCAGCGCTCCGTCACCGTGATCTCGGGCAAGTCACACTTGCAGCTCCCCACGTTGTGGCGGCACTCGCAGACATCACAGCGGACACCTGTGTTTTCCATTCATTCATCACCTCTTTGTCCCTAGGTTGCCCCAAAGACGCGGGATGATGCAGGATGGGCCGGTGTTATTTTTTACCAGTTGGCCAGATCAGCGCCCAGCTTGCGGCAGGCAGCCTGAGCGTCGTCGTCGGGCGTTTCGTTGCAGACGAGGCCCTCGTCGCTGAACAGCTGTGCGCCGTCCTCTTTGGCGCGCTCGCACCAGTCGCGCATCCACTGGCCGTCGCCCCAGCCGTAGGAGCCGAACAGAGCCACTTTCTTGCCGTTCAGAGAACCTTCGAGGCCCGCGAACATCGGCTCGAACTCGCTCTCCTCCAGCTGCTCAGCGCCCATGGCCGGGCAGCCGAAGGCCACCACGTCATACTCGCCCAGCTTTGCTGCGTCCATCTCGGCGCAGGGGACGATGGCGGCGGCAGCGCCTGCACCCTCCGCGATGCAGTTTGCCATGGTCTCGGTGTTGCCGGTCGCGCTCCAGAATACGATTGCTACTTTGCTCATAATGTTCAGCCTCACTTTTGATTTATTGGGTTAGCTGCTTCTAACTTTTTGCTCCATAAAAATGCGTCGGAAGCAGGCTCAGACGCATCTCTTTAGTTAGATTTCTCTAACCGTCCATAGGATACCACAGCGCCGCTGCTTTGTCAAGCGGTCACAGAGGCTAACTTTTCCAGAAGTTTTACCCCCCTCTCACCAGCCGGAACGCCACCGTCAGCACCCCCAGGATGATCGGCTGATGGAGCAGATAGAGCACCAGCGAGTGACGGCCCATCCAGCCCAGCGGCGGGCAGACCGACCGGCGCAGCGGCGCGAGGCGTCCGCGGCCCACGAGGTGGTGGAGGAAGTACCCCGCCCAGAACAGAAACAGCCAGGGCAGCAGCGGGAAATAGTCGGTGGAGAAAAAGCTCTTCGGCATGAAGCCCAGATAGGCCGTGGTGTAGCTGGCGTAGAGGGCCTGCGGCAGGGCCAGACGGCCGCCCGGCAGGTTCCAGAAGCCGCTCATCGTCGGGTAGGTTCCCCAGAACAGCAGGGCGCTGAGGGCCACGCCCACGGCGGGCGGGACGCGGCGCAGCAGCGGGTCCAGCGCGGCGGTGAGGAGCATGGACGAGCCCAGCAGAGTCAGCACCCCGAACCACACCACGTCCTCGGGCAGGAAGAGCAGGGTGACGGCTGTGACCAGCGCCCCTGCCCCGAAGACGACGGCTCCCCGCCGGAACGGATGATGCCCCAGCGGCAGGCAGAAGCCCGAAAGCAGGATGAAGACCCAGCAGATGCTCTGCTGCCACACAAAGCCCGGGCGTCCGGTGTACCACTTCTGGGCCACGCCGAAGAGGAACACCACGTCCCACATCCCGTGGTAGAGCATCATGCTGATGAGGTCGAGTCCCCGCAGCTCGTCCAGAAGACGATAGCGGGCGGCAGTTTGCAGTTCCATAGAGTCCTCCTTCCCTCTGATAAGACTGGGGAGATCATAGCACAAAAAGACCCCCCTGCAAAGACAGGGAGGCCAAAGGGATTCAACGCTTACTTCTCATCGCGGGGCAGCAGGCAGTTGAGCAGGATGGCCACGAAGGCAGCAGGCACGATGCCGCTCTCACCGCAGATGAGCTGGACGAACTGGGGGGTGTTGGCAAGGATCTTGGCGTTTGCACCCATGCCGTAGCCCACGCCCAGCGCCACAGAAACGATGGTCAGGGTGCGGGGAGTCATCTTCTCCTTGGTGATGAGCTGGATGCCCGACACCACGATGGAGGAGAACATCATGACGGCAGCGCCGCCCAGAACGGCCTGCGGCATGATGGAGATGAGTGCGCCCAGCTTGGGGATGAGGCCGCAGAGCATCAGGAAGATGGCGCCGGTGGCCAGTGCGCCCCGGTTGACCACCTTGGTCATGGCCACGAGGCCCACGTTCTGGCTGAAGGAGGTGTTGGGCAGGACGCCGAAGCAGGCGGCGACGGTAGAGCCGAGGCCGTCGCAGATGATGCCGCCGCTCAGCTCCTTATCGGTGGCTTCGCGGCTCATGCCGCCCTCCATGACGCCGGAGATGTCGCCCACCGTCTCCACGGCGGTGACGATGAACATGATCATGACGGGCAGGATGGCGCGGAGGTCGAAGACGATCTTGACCGGCACCAGCTTCGGGATGGCGAACCAGCTGGCCTCAGCGACCTTGTTCCAGTTCAGCACCCATGCTTTGGTGAACTCCACGCCGTCGGCGGTGACGCCGGTGGTGGGCAGGACGAAGCCCATGACGATGGCTGCCAGATAGCCCGCGACGATGCCCACGAGGATGGAGGAAGAGCTGAGGAAGCCCTTGGTCCAGTGCTTGAAGAGGAGGATGACCACCAGCACAAAGACGGCCAGCAGCAGGTTCTCCACCGAGCCGAAGTCCTTGGCTGCGTTGCCGCCGCCGAAAGAGTTGACGCCCACGGAGATGAGGGACAGGCCGATGGACAGCACGACCGTGCCGGTGACCACCGGCGGGAACAGCTTGCGCAGGGGCTTCAGAAAGACGCCCAGCACGCTCTCGAACAGGCCGCCCAGAATGGATGCGCCCATCATGGCGCCGTAGGCCGTGACGTCGCCGCCCATGGTGGCAGCCACGCTGTTGAACACGCCCAGAAAGCCCGAGCTGGTACCCATGATGATCGGCACTTTGCCGCCCACAGGGCCGAGGCCGTACAGCTGCACCAGCGTGACGATGCCCGCCACGAACATGGCGTTCTGCAGCAGGCTCACCTGCAGGTCTGCGAACTCACCGCCCGCGAGGCCGCAGGCGCTGGTGATGATGAGCAGCGGGGTGAGGTTGCCCACGAACATGGCGAACACGTGCTGCAATCCCAGCGGGACAGCGTGGCGCAGCGGCATTTTCGCCTCAAACTCGTATGCCGAATTTTCCAGTTCAGCGCTTTTTATCATATCCTGGCTCCTTTACTTCACTTCAGGTTTTTGTAACAAGCATAGAAAATTATAGCAGACCGGAACCGGGAACGGTAGGGCTTTTTCGAGTTTTTATTCATATTTTCGTCATAAGTCGTACTTATGGAGCTGCCCTCTCAGTCTCACTTCGTTCGACAAGGCCAGGTTGCGGCTCGTGGCATCGCTTCCTGTATCTTTTTTCCGAAGTTTATGGTATACTTATTTTGCGGCCTTGCCCGCCCATTGACACCTTTGTTGTATCTATAATTTTGTGTTACAACAGCTATAAGCTGAAATCCAGAGGAAAGAGGAACATCGAATGAAAATTACAGAAAAATGCAAAGTTATTGTGGCAGGCAGCCTTGTGGCCGCTCTGATGGCAGGTACTGCATTGCCTGCGCTGGCCGCCAGCCCCGCCGGGGACGTTCCCTTTGCGGTGCTCGCGCAGCAGAATAGTGCTGTGACCCCGGAGCAGGTAGAAGCGCTGATCAGCCAGATCGGTACTGTCACGCGCAGCAGACGCGCGGCAATCGTGGCCGCTCTGGATGCCTATAACCAGTTGGATGATGCAGGAAAAGCTGCTGTCACCAATTTTGGTGTGCTGGCAGAAGCACAGCAGATTCTTGGTATTCAGGATGCACTTGCAAAGTGCAATGTCAACTACGATGCAGTAGAAGACTGCTGGGCAATTACAACCCCGCATGATGACAGCATCGATAAGCGCAAGACGTGTGGCATTGGCCCCAACCTTTATATCTGGGACAAGGGGAACACTATTGTTTTCTGGGAAGATTTTACTTACATGGGCTCTTCCGAGCTGGATATCGATGACATCATTCTGCGCGGTGGAGATTATAAGTACACTTACATTTGCGATTATGATAACTCCGGTTATGGATACGACAAAGAGCTTGGTAAATGGTTTGCATGGGCCACCTTTGAAATGGAAGACAGTGAAGTCGAATGGTTGCGAAACCTTTTGAGTGCCGATACCGTTATCATGCGTTTCGAGGGAACGGATTATAGCAAGTTTGATTACACATGGACGGTGCAGGACCGGCAGGCAATCACCGATATTATTGACCTCTATAATCTTCTGAAAGCAGTTACACCGGAAGTGCGTGAAAAAGCACTGCGTAACTAAAAGGAGCCCGGGTTGCGGCTCCCAGCGTCTGCTTCGCTGCCGCTCGCATCCTGCTGGCCGCGGCCCCAACAGCTCCTCCCTGTTTCCGCCACTGGCGGCGGTCGTCGCCGTTGCAAGTGGCTTGACCGGTACGACGATGACCGTAAGCCCAACTAAATGAAAAGCCCCCTTGGAGATAGCGACTCCGAGGGGGGTTTTCCTTTTTGGGGTGACGATCTTGACCCTTGACATTCCTGACTTTAGGATACCCGACCCCCCGCAAAAGTCAAGCGCTGTGCAGAAAGTTTACAACTTCGCTCACACCCCCGGCACCAGCAGTCTCCGCGCCTCGTCGAGGCGGGCGGTGCCGTCGGGGAGGTCGTTGGCGGCCAGCATCTGGCCGGGCGAGACGTGGTAGCGCCGGGCGATGGCGAACAGCTCCTCCCCCGGCTGGGCGTAGCAGATGCGGAGCGACACCTCCGGGTCGGCGGGGGCGAGGGGGTCGCCCAGCTCCACCGCCCCCACGAGAGAGGCCGTCTGCCGCGCCAGCACCGCGCCCTCGGCCCGGACGGTGAGGGACACATCCAGCGCGCCGCCTGCGCTGGCGCATTGCAGGTCCTGAACGCTCAGCCAGCACTCGGGGTAGGCGTCGGCATCCTCGGGCAGGTCGGCGGGGAGCGGCAGGGCGTAGTCCAGCGCCTTTTCGTAGCACTCCATCTCCCCGAGGGTGTTTTCCGCAAAGGCCGACACCACGGCCCGGGCCGTCAGGACGGCTCTCCCCTCCTGCCGCGTCAGGCTCACCGGCCCGAAGGACGCGAAGCAGGCTAAAATATGCGCTCCTGCGTCGGGCAGAGGGCCGGAGCCCCGCAGCACCGTCGTCTCGTCCAGCGCGCAGTGCAGCGACTCGGTGGCGAGAGTCTGGGGCGTGAGGGTCGTCTCGAAGCGGGTGGAGAAGGCATCAGCCACGCATTGGAGCTGGTAGGGACGCCAGCCGCTCAGCCGCAGCATCGCCGTGGCCGTGAGGGTGGTGGAGGCCGCGCCGTCCTCGGTGGTCTCCCCTTCCGCCGCCGCAAAGCCCACCGGCTCCAGCACGCAGAGGCAGCGGCAGTCCTCGCTGAGGCCGTCTGCATCCAGTATCTGGTTGAAGGGCAGGTCGGCGGTCTGGCTGCGGAGGGCGGCGTCCCCTTCGGCCCGCCATGCGCAGAGGACGTGCAAGACCCCCTTCGCCACGGCCTTGCCCTGCATCCGCTTCAGCTCCCGCACCTCGGCGGTGCCGGTGATGTCGAGGATGGCGGCGGGGGGCTTCGGGAAGGTCAGCGCCCCCTCGATGGTCACGAGCTTTTCGAGGGTGGCGGCCCGCCGCACCCCTGCCAGCGTGACCGGCTTCTGCTCGATGCCGCCCTCGCTGAGGGCCGTGATGACCTCGGTGGACAGCTGGGCGTGGACGCTCACCACCAGCCCGTAGGCCCCCCGCACCTCGATGCGGCGGGGGTTGACGGCCCGGCAGTTGAGGTATTCGGTCTGGCCCTCGACGCAGGCTGTCCACGCCGTGGCCGCAAAGCTGGGCAGCTCGAGGGCCTTGGTGAAGGGCAGCTTCTGCTCGGTCTGGCACAGCCCCGCCCCCTCTTCGCCCTGATAATACACGGTACAGCGCAAATATCCTTCCAGCGTCAGCCGCCCGGGGGCCAGCTGCTTTTGCAGCACCACCGGCTTTGCGAAGCACTTGACGATGCGCTGCACCGGCGGCAGATAGTCCGAGATCAGTAGTTCGGTCTCGAGGGGCAGCTCCGCCTTGGCGGTGCAGTCCGCACCCGCTGCAGGCAGAACGTCCCGGAACACTTTCAGCTCCATGGTGATGCTCCTTTCCTGTCCTTGCTCTGATGAGAGTGTATGCGGGGTGGGAAGGAGGTATGCAATGGACAAAAACCTCTCCGTCACGCCTGCGGCGTGCCACTGCCCGGGTTGCGGCTCCCAGCGTCTGCTTCGCTGCCGCTCGCATCCCGCTGGCCGCGGCCCCAACAGCTCCTCCCTGTTTCCGCCACTGGCGGCGGTCGTCCTAGCGAAGGGAGGCTTTGGCATTCCGTAAAGCTTCGCCTCTTCGCCAGAGGCTCCCCTACTAGGGGAGCTGTCGAACGAAGTGAGACTGAGAGGTTGTACTAAGACTGAGAGGTTGTACTAAGACAGAGCCTTTCCTCTGTAGGGAAGTCCGGCTCGTGGCATCGATTTCTGTATCTTTTTGCCGAAGTTTATGGTATACTTGTTTTGCGGCCTTGCCCGCCCATTTTATTGGGAAGGGGGTGAGCACCATGAGTCCATTTTTATCTCTTATCCAGTCCGTCGTAGTAAACATAATTTCACATTGTGTTTGCAAGTGGCTTGACGGATTGTCTACGGGCCGTAAGCACTAAATAAGGAAACCCCCTTTCGGAGCGGCAACTCCGTGAGGGGGTTTTCTTTTGCTTTGGCGAGCACCATGAGTACTCTTATCTCTTATGCTTTTATTATATGCGATTCCCCGCAAAAGTCAAGCGTTGCACAGAAAGTTTACAAGCGCATCATCGGGCCCGGACAATAACTATAAGGCAGTATTCCCGGCCCGCGACGGTCTTATGGCAGACGCCGACACGCAGCTTGGTGTTGGCCGAGGGCGACACACCTTTATCGTAGACCCCGACCGACGGCACACCGCTGGAGAACCGCTCTACCTGCTGAAGGGCGCTCATCCCGGTGGAGTCGAAAGCAACAAAGCTCACGAAATTGCTCTGCGCGTAGGCGTTCAGGCTGTTTTCCAGGAAGCCTTTCAGCGTCTGACCGGCGGCGATGGGGAAGTTCTCGTCCAGCCCGCAGATGATTCCCTCTGGGGTCTTCAGGAACCAGTCCGGGGTGAACGCGGGCCGGATGGTGCTGGTCAGTTCGGGGACGCTGTAAGAGACTTCGACGTTTTGGGAGTTTCCCTTGAAGATGTCGGCGACGGCCTCCGCGACGAGCCTGTCCTCTCCGTTTCCGCCGCCGGAACAGCCGGTGAGCAGGGCCAGCATCAGCACGCCCGCAAGGGCGAGGGCAAGGAGCTTTTTCAGTTTCATGGTCGTATCCTCCGTTCACTGTGGTGTTTTTGATACGTCCATTATAACCCGTCTCCCGCCGCAGTTGCAATGGCCATTCGCGCAGGTTTCGGGGCGATTCACGCAGGTTTGCCCTCTCAGTCACCTTCGGTGACAGCTCCCCCAAAGGGGGAGCCCTTGGCAGGCCGAGCCACTTCCTACTGGACGCCTGAGGCCCGACAGGGCGCAAAAGGGCGGGCCTTGCTACAGAGGGCAGGCGCTTCTGGACAAGCGCACCTTGTCAAGCTGCCGCTGGCCTAGACAGCGGAGCACTACCGTTTCCGAGACATCGTGCTTTGCTCGTCCAGTGGAAGCCTGACCGACACGCCAGTGGCTCCCCCTTTGGGGGAGCTGGCGGGCGCAAGCCCGACTGAGAGGGCAAGGATGCTGAGACAAAACAAAAACACAGCGATAAGATGACTCTATCAAAAGCCAATGCTTATCGCTGTGTAGATGCTCTTTGGAGACGGGCTTGCCCTCTCCGTCACGCCTGCGGCGTGCCACCTCTCCCAAAGGGAGAGGCTTTGGCAGGCCGGAAGGTGCAAAAAACCCCCTTTCGGAGATTGCAGCTCCGGGAGGGGGTCTTTCCTTTGGGTGCGCCGATGGCGTATTTGCTTTTTCTTTTGCTACTTTTATTATATGCCATTCCCCGCAAAAGTCAAGCGTTGCACAGAAAGTTTACAGTCACTCTTCTCTTGACATTTATTGTATCTTTTTGCCGAAGTTTATGATATACTTGTTTTGCGGTTCATCCCCGCTATCTTACGGGAGAGGGGGTGAAAGGTTTGAATCATTTACTCACAATTTTGGAGTCTGTCGTGGCAAATGTAATTTCTCATTACATCTGCAAGTGGCTTGGCAAACTCGACAAGAACCGTAAGCCCGACTAAAGGAAAGCCCCCGGGGAGTTGCCGCTCCTTGGGGGCTTTTCTTTCCGAGGGTGAAAAAGTTTGGAACATACTCACAATTCCATCTCTAGTATATGCGATTCCCCGCAAAAGTCAAGCGTTGCACAGAAAGTTTACAAGCGCACATCAGGCCCGGACAACGACCACGAGGCAGTATTCCAGGCCCGCGACGGTCTTATGGCAGACGCCGACACACAGCTTGGTGTTGGCCGAGGGCGACACATCTTTATAGTGCACCCCGACCACCGGCGCACCGCTGGAGAACCGCTCTACCTGCTGAAGGGCGCTCATCCCAGTGGAGTCGAAAGCAACAAAGCTCACGAAATTGCTCTGCGCGTAGGCGTTCAGGCTGTTTTCCAGGAAGCCTTTCAGCGTCTGACCGGCGGCGATGGGGAAGTTCTCGTCCAGCCCGCAGATGATTCCCTCTGGGGTCTTCAGGAACCAGTCCGGGGTGAACGCGGGCCGGATGGTGCTGGTCAGTTCGGGGACGCTGTAAGAGACCACGGCGTTTGGGGAGGACTTCATGAAGATGTCGGCGACGCCCACCGCGACTGCGCGGTTTTCGGCGTCCTCCGCCGTCGAGCCGGTGCTGCCGGTGCTGCTCGACCCGCCGCCAAAAATCGAATCATACACGAGCTCGGCTGCGTCCAGCGGGGTGCAGGCTGTCAGGGACGCCGTCAGCACCGCGCCTGTCAGGGTGAGGGCAAGAAGCTTTTTCAGTTTCATGGTAGTTCCTCCTTTTTTCTGGGGTTATCTCTACCACTATTATACCCCCCCCCCCTCCTGGCAAGGACGTTCCATGTCGTTTTCGGGGCGATTCATGCAGCAAAAAAGCCCCCGGGGAGGTTGACCTCCTTGGGGGCTTTGTATTTTGGGGGGGATATTCCTGACGGAAGGCAAGCGCGGTGCGGAAGGTTGGCAAGGCTACTGCCTAGGGCAGGCCCGTCTTCGTACAACCTCTCCGTCAGCGCTGACGCGCTGCCACCTCCCCTAGTAGGGGAGGCTTTGGCAGTCCCCGCAAAGTGAACGGTTTCGCCAGAGGCTCCCCTACTAGGGGAGCTGTCGAACGGAGTGAGACTGAGAGGTTGGACTAAGACAGAGCCTTTCCTCTGTGGGAAAGTCCGGCTCGTGGCATCGTTTCCTGTATCTTTTTGGCGAATTATATGATATAATAGTCCTGCGGCTCGTCCCGCCCAATCTACCAAGGATGGGAGAAGGGGGGTGTCGCCTTATGGCGTATATTTTTACATTTGTACTGTCCGTCGCAGCGAATGTAGCGTCCTACTACATCTGCAAGTGGCTTGACGGATGGCTGAAGGGCCGTAAGCACTAAAAAGGACCCCCTTTCGGAGATAGCAGCTCCGGGAGGGGGTCTTTCCTTTGGGTGTGCCGATGGCGTATTTGCTTTTACATTTGCTATTTTTATTATATGCCATTCCCCGCAAAAGTCAAGCGTTGCACAGAAAGTTTACAGAAACCGCCGCGCAGCGGCTTTCCATTTCTTTCAGTCCTGCGTTTCTTTCCGGATGCCGAACAGTCTCCGGAGCAAGCCTCTCAGGCACTTGGGGCTTTTGAGAACGACCACCTGCATAGAGCCGACCACCTTTCGTCGCTTGATACGCCATTATAGGCGGTCTGCGCCCGGAATGTTCCGGTTCAGCTCAGGATCGGCCCGTCCGGCACCGTCTCCACCACCACCAGCGCGCCCTTTTGGGTGGAGATGGTGATGCAGTCGGAGCCCTCGGCATACTCGTTGCTGACGCCGAGGGGGTAGCCTGCGGTGAGGACGGCGTCGGTCAGCTCGTAGAAGGAGCCCCGCTCCGAGACCCCCTCTGCCCTGCCCTCCATCGGGAAGACCGAGAGGTAGAAATACCCGTCCTTCGGATAGCGGCGGGTCTCGCCGGGCATCACGAAGGTGATGCGGCTGCGCTCGTCCAGAAGCGTGGCGCGGACGCCCCGCTGTTCGAGGCCGAGGCCGGTGCAGAGGTTGGCCAGCGTATGCTCGAGGCGTCTGCCGCCCAGTACACCCAGCAGCAGCGCCTCGTCGAAGCCCTTCTCGGAGGCCAGCTTTGCCGCGTACTCGGTGTCGGTGTCGTCCTTGACGTGGGGCAGGATGATGGTGTCGTCGCCCTCCTGCGCCGGGCAGGGCGCGGTGTCGAAGTCGCCCACGATGATGTCGGGGCGGCAGCCCAGCGGCCCGCAGTTGCGGTAGCCCGCGTCGCAGGCAATGATGGTGTCGCCGGGCCGCAGGGCCGACGCCAGCGAGGCGCTGACCGGGCAGGCGGAAATGATAACACAGCGGGACATTACAACCCCCTCCTCTGCCACTCCTTCACATCCTTGACCTCATCGTACATGGCGCAGTAGCTATCGTAGCGGGTCTGGGAGAGCTTGCCTTCCGCGAGGGCGGCGCGGACGGCGCAACCCTTCTCGGAGCGGTGGGAGCAGCCGGTGAACTGGCACGCGCCGAGGTAAGGCCCGAACTCCGGGAAGGCGTGTTCCAGAGCCTCTTTCGGGATGAAGCCCGCCCGGCTGGCCTCGAGGCTGGCGAAGCCCGGGGTGTCGGCGATGCGGCCCCCGAAGGCTTCAAAGATGGTCACCTCCCGGGTGGTGTGACGGCCACGGCCCAGCTTCTGGCTGATGGCGGCGGTCTGACGCTCCACGTCGGGCAGGAGGGCGTTCAGCAGGGTGGATTTGCCCACGCCGGAGTTGCCGCAGAAGGCGCAGAGACGGCCATTGATCCAGTGCCTGATGTCGTCCAGACCCTCGCCGGTGGCGTAGTCGATGCGGATGAAGGGCAGGGTCGATTTTTCGTAGGCGCTGCGCAGAAACTCCGCCTCGGCGAGGTCGCTTTTGGTGCAGACGATGACGGGCTGGACGCCCTTGTCCACCGCGATGGCCGAGAGCTTATCCAGCACGAGGGTGCTGGGGGTGGGCTGGGTGGTGCTTGCCACGAGGAACAGCACATCGAGGTTCGCCATGGGCGGGCGGACAAAGACGTTCCGCCGGGGCGCGATGGCCGCGATGACCGCCCCGCCGTTCTCGGTCTCCAGCGTCACCACGTCGCCCGCCACGGGGGTGATCTTCTGCTTGCGGAAGATGCCCCGGGGCTTGCACTCCACGATGCCTTCCGACGTCTTAACGTAATAAAATCCGCCGATGCCTTTTGTGATATAACCTGTCATACCTTCTCCTTTAGCCCAGCCAGGACGTCCACCAGTCGCTGAGACCGCCGCCGGTGGAAGAAGACGAGCTGGCGCCGGTGCTCTCGCTGGAAGAGCTGCTGCCCCCGAAGAGGCCGCCCAACCAGCCGCCAGAGCCGTCGCTGCTGGCGGTGCTCTCGCTGGGTGCTTCGGGTTCCGGTGCAGGCTCAGGGCCTGCGCTGACCACGACGCTGACCCGGGTGTTCAGCTTGGCCGATGCGCCCTCGCCGGGGTTCTGGCTGATGATGCTGCCCACGGGCTGGTCGCTGTACTGCTCGGTCTGGCTGCCCAGACCCAGCTTCCGCTGCACCAGCAGGGTGCGGGCGTCGTCCACGTTCATGCCGATGAGGCTGGGGACTTTGGTGGTGGTGGCCACCTGCGGGCGGCTGACGTAGATCACCACCGTGGTGCCTGCGGCCACCTGACTGCCTGCGGCGGGGTCGGTGCGGATGATGGAGCCTGCGGCCACCGACTCATCCACGGCCTGAGTGACCAGCACCGACACGCCCAGGTCCTTCAGCTGCTGTTCGCCGTCGGCCTGCACGTAGTTGGTCAGGTCGGGGACGGTGACGTAGTGGATGCCGAGGCTGACGGTGAGGGTCACGCTCTGGCCCTCGCGGACGGTGCGGCCCGCCACCGGCGACTGCTTGTAGACATGGCCTGCGGCGTAGTCATTGTTGTACTCCTCTTCCCAGTTGACGACCACCTGACCGGAGGCCACCTGCTCAGAGGCGTTCACCTCGTCCTGGGTCATGCCGCTGAAATCGCCCAGCACGATGTCGGCGCGGTCGGTCATGATGTTGCTGGAATCGTTCAGGATGGTCCAGCACAGGGCCGCACAGGCCAGCGCAAAGGCCGTCGTGATGCCCAGCAGCACCGGCATAAAGCCGCTGCGCTTCTTCTTTTTCGCCTTAGCCTTGGGGCGGGCGGGATTCGCCGCCGGTTTCTCCGGGGGTCTGCGGATGCTGCGTTTCTGCGACATGGGGTCATTCACCACCTTTTCAGGTTCTTCCTTTACATATTGATACTGGAACGTGACGGAGGGGTCCTGCACGTAGGCGTCCAGCGCTTCCAGCATCTCTGCGGCGCTGGAATACCGGTTGACCGGCAGCTTCGCCATGGCGCGCTCCGTGATCTGGACGAGGCCCAGCGGCACCTCCGGGGCAAGCTCGGCCAGCGGCTTCGGGGTGTCCCGGATCTGCTTGCGGGCCACCTCCACCATGTCGTCGGCGTCGAAGGGCAGCCTGCCCGAGAGCATCTCGTACATCATGACGCCCACGGAGTAGATGTCGCTCTTGGGGTCGGTCTCCTCCCCCTTCGCCTGTTCGGGGCTGATGTAGTGGACGCTGCCCATGGTCTTTTTGCCATTCTGTATCTGGTTCTCGGCCCGGGAGATGCGGGCGATGCCAAAGTCCATCATCCGCAGCTGGCCGTTGTCCAGCAGCATGATGTTCTGGGGCTTGATGTCCCGGTGGACGACACCGTTGCGGTGGGCGTGGTCGAGGGCGCGGAGGATCTGGGCGATGAAGTGGACGGTCTCCCGGCTGGTGATCTTGCCGCCCCGCTCGTTGAGGTACTCCCGGAGGGTCATCCCCTCCACGCACTCCATCACGATATACTGTAGGTTTTCGCTGACAGAGACGTCGTAGACCTTGACGATGTTGGGGTGGTTGAGCAGGGAGATGGCCTTGGACTCGTTCTTGAAGCGGCGGACGAGGTCGGCGTCATGCATCAACTCCTGACGCAGCACCTTGACGGCCACCACCGTGCCTTCCGGCACAGGCCCGCCGGGGGCAGAGACCACGGCCTTGTAGACGTTGGCCATGCCGCCTGCGCCGATGAGCTCCTGAATGGTGTAGAGCCCGTCCAGCGTCTTGCCGATGAGATTATCCATGCTTCACCTCCAGCGGCTCCACGCCCAGCAGCAGCGCGGTGATGTTGTCGGGGCCGCCGCCCGCGTTGGCGGCGTCCACCAGCCGGTCGGGGATGTCGTAGAACCCGCCCTTGGTGAAGATCTCTTCGATCTTTTCCCTGGGCAGGACGTTGGTGAGGCCGTCGGTGCAGAGCAGGAGCATATCGCCCTTCTGCACCGGCACGCTGGTGAACTCGGGGTCGAGGCGGTAGTCCACGCCCAGCGCCCGGGTGATGATGTTCTTCTGGGGGTGATGCTCGGCTTCCTCGGCGGTGATGGTGCCGCAGTCCACCAGCTCCTGCACATAGGAGTGGTCGTGGGTGAGCTGGGTGAGCTTACCGTCCCGGACGAGGTAGGCCCGGGAGTCGCCTGCGTGGCAGATAAAGGCGTTGCCGCCCCGCACGAGGGCGCAGACCGCCGTGGTGCCCATGCCCGCCAGCTCCTCTTCCCTGGAGGCTTTCTGGAAGACGAAGCGGTTGGCGTTGATGAGCGCCCGCTTCAAAAACCTTTCCTCGTCGCCGGGCAGGCACTGGGCGTACTGCTCGTGGAAGATGTGCTCGATGACGTCGCAGGCGCTCACGGAAGCCTCACGGCCTCCCCGCGCACCGCCCATGCCGTCGCACACGAGGCCCCAGGCCGCGTCGCTGTTCAGCTCCCCTGCCCGGTAGTCGTCCTGATTCTCGGGGCGGACGCTGCCGACGTCTGTTTTTCCTGCAAGTTTCATAGGATTCTCCTTCTCAGACTTTGCCGTTCATCTCGTCCCGGCGGAGCTGGCCGCAGGCGGCGCTGATCTCGCTGCCCAGACGGCGGCGGACGGTGGCGTTGACGCCGAGGCTTTCCAGCTTCTGCTGGAAGCGCCGGACGTTGGCGGCGTCGGTGGCCGAATAAGGGCTGCCGTCCACCGGGTTGATGGGGATGAGGTTGACGTGAGCGCCCATCCCCCGGATGAGGTCGGCCAGCTGTTTGGCGCAGGCGTCGGAGTCGTTGCCCCCCCGCACCATGGAGTACTCGAAGCTCACTCTCCGGCCCGTCGTCTCCTGATACCGGCGCACGGCCTGCATCAGCACCTCCACGGGGTAGGCATCGTTCACGGGCATCATGCCGCTGCGGATGTCGTTGTTGGGGGCGTGGAGAGAGACGGAGAGGGTGAGCTGGAGCTTCTTCTCGGCCAGCTGGTCGATCTTCGGCACGAGGCCGCAGGTGGAGAGGCTGATGTTCCGCATCCCGATGTTCACCCCCTCGGGGGACGAGATGTTCTCGAGAAAGCGCATGACTTCGTCGAAATTATCCAGCGGCTCCCCGATGCCCATCAGCACGATGTGGGAGATGCGCTCCCCGATGTCCTTCTGGGCGGTGTAGATCTCGGAGCATATCTCCCCCGCCTCGAGGTTGCGCACCCGGCCCGCCTGGGTCGAGGCGCAGAAGCGGCAGCCCATCCGGCAGCCCACCTGAGTGGACACGCAGACCGTGTTGCCGTAGTGGTAGCGCATGACGACGGTCTCGATGCAGTTGCCGTCGGCCATCCGCAGCAGGTACTTCACAGTGCCGTCCTTGGCCTCCTGCCGCCGCTCGATGATGGGCGCGGCGATGTAAAATGCCTCCTCCAGCTTTGCCAGCAGGGCTTTGGGCTGGTCGGTCATGGCCGAAAAGTCGGTCACGAGCTTCTGGTGGACCCAGTGGAAGAGTTGCTTTGCCCGGAAGCCGGGCTGGCCCATCGCTTTCAGCTCCGCTGTCAGCTGTTCCAGCGTCAGGGAGGATATACAGCGTTTCATCTCCATGAAAATCTCCTTTTGTCAGGAATCACGTTTCTGCATCGCGCAGAGGAAAAAGCCGTCCATGCCGGTGCGGGTGGGGACGGAAAGCGCCCCCCAGTCCCCCACCGTCATCCCGGCCGGGAAGCGGACGTCCGGCGTCACCACCCGGAGCTCCGGGTGTCGGCCCACGAAGGCCCGCACCTGCTCTTCGTTCTCGGCAGGGTCGATGGTGCAGGTGGAGTAGACCAGACGCCCGCCCTCTTTCAGGTGGGCGGCGGCTGTATCCAGAATGGCCGACTGGGTGGCCAATAATTCATCGTGACGCGCTTTTTCGAGGGTCTTGTAGCGGATGTCCGGCTTCTTGGCGAGGATGCCGAGGCCGCTGCAGGGGGCGTCCACCAAAATAGCGTCCGCCATGGGCAGGTGGTTATCTGCCTTTGTGCCGTCGGAGACCCGGGGCTCCACGTGGGCAAACCCCATCCGCTCCACGGCCTTGCGGATCAGCTGGACGCGGTTCTCGCTGACGTCGCAGCTCACCAGCCGCCCTTCGTCCCCCATCTCCTCGATGAGGAGCAGACTCTTGCCGCCGGGGGCGGCGCAGAGGTCGAGGACGGTATCGCCGGGCTTTGCCTCCACGCAGAGGGCGGCAAGCTGGCTGGCCTGCCCCTCCACGTGGAAATATCCGTCCCGGAAAAGCCCGCTCTCCGCCGGGCTCCCCTCGAAGCGGGCTAAGACGCTGCCCGGCACAAGGCCCGGGGCGGCGGTCTTCGCGCCCGAGGCCAGCAGCTTTTCGCAGAGGGCTTCCGGCGTCCCTTTCAGGGGGTTGGCCCGGAGGCTGGTCAGGCCGCCGTCGGCGGTGTGGGTCAGGATGTCCAGCGCCTCGTCGGGGTAGTGTTGGTGGAGGAAGGCTGCCACGTCCCGGCCCGCCGAGCCCAGCACCATCAGCCGCTCCACCTCGTCGGCGAAGACGGCAGAGCCGAGGTCATAGCCGATGGCCCGGCGCAGCACGGCGTTCACGAGGCCGGAGGCGCTGGCTTTCCGGAAGGTGCGGGTCAGCTTGACGGCCTCATTGACCGCCGCCGAAGCAGGCACCTGCATATAGCGGGCCTGCGCCAGCGCGGCGCGGAGGATCTCCCGCACCTGCGGGTCGAGCTTTGCAAGGCCCTTGGGCAAAAACTGGCTCAGGATATAGTCCAGCGTCCCCTGATGTTCCAGCACGGTGTAAAATATCGCGCTGGCAAATGCTTTATCGCGGCCTTCCAGCTTCTGGCGGCGCAGCTCTGCGTCGAGGATGAGGTTCGAAAAACCGTCCTGCTCCTGCCGCACCAGCGCCGCCACCGCCGCCCCGCGGGGGTTCGGGCCGCTCACAGGCTGTCCCCCGCCTTGAGGCGGAGACCGGCGGCGAAGGAGGTGCCGTCCATGGGCTTCTTGCCCTCCGGCACGACGTGCAGCAGCTGAATAGCGCCCTCACCGCAGGCCACGGTCAGGGGCTTGGTGGCGAGGACAGTGCCAGCGGCTTCGCCGTGGCTTTCCGCGACGCGGCACTCCATCACCTTGACCTTCCTGCCGCCCGCCGTCATGAACCATGCCCCGGGCCACGGGTTCATGCCCCGCACCCAGTTGTGGATGTGGTCGGCACTGTCGGTCAGATGGAACTGGGCCATCTCCTTGCTCAGCATGGGGGCGACGGAGGCGTTCTCGTGGGCCTGAGGCTCTGCTTTCAGCGTCCCGGCTGCGATGGCAGGCAGGGTCTCACAGAGCACCCGTGCGCCCACGGCAGTGACCCGGTCGAACAGCTGGCCGCTGGTCTCCTCGGGGTCGATGGCGATCTTCTCGCAGGCCAGCACGTCGCCGGTGTCCAGCCCCTCGTCCATCTGCATGATGGAGACGCCCGTCTCGGCGTCGCCGTTCAGCACCGCCCACTGCACGGGGGCGCTGCCCCGGTATTTCGGCAGCAGGGAGACGTGGAGGTTGATGCAGCCGTATTTCGGCGCTTCCAGCACCGATCTGGGCAGGATGCAGCCGTAGGCCACCACCACGATGAGCTCAGGAGCCAGCGCCCGGATGTTCTCGTCCTCGCCGCCGTCCCGCAGGGTGCGGGGCTGAAAGACGGGGGTGCCGTAGGCCAGCGCCACTTCCTTCACCGGGGGTGCGGTGAGCACCTGCTTGCGGCCCACGGGCTTATCGCGCCGGGTGTAGACCGCGCAGATGTCGTGGCCCGCCTCATACAGGGCTTTCAGGCAGTCCGCCGCAATATCCGGCGTCCCCATGAACAGAATGCGCATCAGTCGTTCTCCTTCTTCTTGGCGGCAGCGGCGCGGCCCTCCTCGGTGTCCTCATAGAAGAACTCGCTGGACTCCATGATGGTGATGCCGTCCAGATGGTCGTTCTCGTGCTGGATACAGCGGGCCAGCAGGCCCTCGGCTTCCAGCTCGAACCACTCGCCGTGGCGGTCCTGTGCGCGGACCTTGACGGCCACGGGGCGGGTCACGGCGCCGTTGTGGCCCGGGAAGGACAGGCAGCCCTCGTAGGCGGTCTCCTCGTCCTCCGACACGGCGAGAATTTCGGGGTTGACGAAGTCGATGAACTTGTACTCGTAGTTTTCGGGGATTTCTTCCGGGGCGTCGGTGGTGTCCCACACCACGAAGACGCGGCGCAGCATCCCCACCTGCGGGCCTGCGAGACCCACGCCGTCGGCGGCGATCATCGTCTCGCGCATATCGTCCAGCAGGGTGGCCAGACGGTCGTCAAAGTTGGTCACGGGGCGGCAGACCTTGTTCAGGATGGGGTCGCCCTCTTTTACAATGTTGCGGATAGCCATGAAGTATACCTCCAAATAAATCTTATCATATATCACCGTCAGAATGCATATCCACCACCACGGTGGCCTTGCTGGGCAGCTTTTCCTGCTCGTAGAGGCCGAGGGTCTGGCGGACAAGGTCGCGGAAGCGTTTGTCGGCGCGGCACTTGATGGTGAGCTTGTAGCGGTAGTTCTCGTTGATCTTTTCGATGTTGCCGGGGGTGGGGCCAAGCACCCGGAGGGGCAGGTCCGGCTGCTGCGCGGCCTGACGGCCCAAGAGGGCCGAGAACCGGGCGGCGGCCCGGGCCACCTCGATCTCCTTCGGGCCGGAGAAGCCCACGACGCAGAGCCCGCAGAAGGGCGGGTAGAGGCCCAGCCTGCGGTAGGCGATCTCCTGCTCGAAGAATGCGTCGTAGTCCTGGGCGGCGGCGAGGTTGAGGACGGGGTTGTCGGGGTCGGTGGTCTGGATGATGGCGAAGCCCGGGTCTTTCGCCCGGCCGGAGCGCCCCACCACCTGGGTGATGAGGCTGAACACCGTCTCGTAGGCCCGAAACCCCTGCGCAAAGAGCAGCGAGTCGATGCCGAGGACGCCCACGAGGGTCACGTCCTCGAAATCGAGGCCCTTGGCCACCATCTGGGTCCCCACCATGATGTCGTACTCATGCCGGGCGAACTTCGCCAGCAGCTTTTCGTGGGCGTCTTTGGCGGCGGTGGAGTCCTGGTCCATCCGCAGCACTTTTGCCTCCGGGAAGAGCTGGGCCAGCTCCTCCTCGGCTTTCTGGGTGCCGAAGCCCCGGTAGAGCAGCTTGCCGCCGCAGGCGGGGCAGGTCTTGGGGGGCGGGTCGAGCTGGGTGCCGCAGTAGTGGCAGAGCAGCTTATGGCCCGCCTTGTGGTAGACCATGGGGACGCTGCACTTGGGGCATTTCAGCACCTCGCGGCAGTCGTCGCACTGGGCCATGGTCTGGTAGCCGCGGCGGTTGAGCAGCAGGATGGTCTGCTTGCCCGCGTCGAGGTTGCGCCGGATGGCGTCCTCCATCGCAAGGCTGATCTCCCTCGGGTTGCCCGCCGCCAGCTCTGCCCGCATATCCACGATCTGGACGCGGGGCAGCGGGTTGCCGCCGTAGCGCTGGGTGAGCCGGACCAGCTGGGTGCGGCCGTTCCGGGCGGCGTAAAAGCTCTCGGTGCTGGGGGTAGCGCTGGCCAGAAGGAGCAGGGAGCCGTTCTCCGCCGCCCGCTGCCGGGCCACCTCGTGGGCGGCGTACCGGGGCGCGGACTCGGAGCGGTAGGTGTGCTCCTGCTCCTCGTCGATGATGACGAGGCCGATGTTTTCCAGCGGGGCAAAGACGGCGCTCCGGGTCCCCACCACGATGTCGGCGCCGCCGTCCTGTATCATCTGCCATTGGAGCAGACGCTCGGTGTGATTGAGCGCCGAGTGCTGGACGGCCACCCGCCGCCCGAACCGGCTCTTGAGGCGGAGGATCATCTGAGGCGTCAGGCTGATCTCCGGCACCAGCACGAGGGCGCGGCGGCCCAGCGCCAGACACCGCTCGATGAGCTTTAAGAACACCAGCGTCTTGCCGCTGCCGGTGACGCCGTAGAGCAGCGCCGAGTGGGGGGCGGTGTCTTCGAGGCCGGGCAGCAGGGCGTCATAGGCCGCCTGCTGCTCTGCCGTCAGGGTGATGGGCTCGTTTTTCAGCGGGATAGACGAATACAGGTCGATGGATTTGTTCACCTTGCTGCATTCGACGACGCCCTTGGCGCAGAGGTTGTCCAGCACGGCTTTGGTGATGCCGTGGGCCTCCATCTCGTTCTGGGTGCGCTCTCCCCCGCTCAGCAGGGCCACTGCCGCCAGCTGCTTGGCCGTGGGCCTGGGCTTTTGCTGCAAGCTGCCCACCAGCTTATAGCTGTTCTCGGTGTGGCGGGTGAGCTGCTTTTGGAGCACCGGCGTCACGCCGTCCGCCGCGAGGGCGGGCTTATACTGCGCCCCATAGGGGATGACCGCCTTGACGGCCTCGTAGTAGGTGCAGAAGGTGCGCTCCTTGAGGAAATGCACCAGCCGCAGCAGCTCCGGCGTCAGGCAGGCCGAGGCGGGGGCTACGTCGAAGAGGTACTTGAGCTTTGCGTGCTCCGGCTCTTCGTCGCAGGCCAGCACCACGCCCATCCGGGCCTTGCTCCCCCGCCCGAAGGGCACCAGCACCATGCTGCCGAGGCGGACGGCCTCCTGCTGGTCGGGCATGACGGCGTAGGTATAGAGTTTGTCGAAGTGGAAGGTCGCGTTGCTCACGGCAACGCCTACCGTTTTTGGCATTCGCGGCTCCTTGTTATCTGTCGAGGCCGGCCCGCTGGCGGATGATGCCGTAGAGCTTCTCAGCGCAGGCGTCCACCTCGTCGTTCACGAGGGTGAGGGTGAACTTCTCCTGCTCGGCCAGCTCCTTCTTTGCGGTGTCGAGGCGCTCGAGGATGCTGGCTTCCGTCTCGGTGCCGCGGCCCCGGAGGCGGCGTTCCAGCTCCTCCACGGAGGGCGGCAGCAGGAAGATGGTGGTAGCCCCCGGGAACATCCGGCGGATATTGGCCGCGCCGTGGACGTCGATGACCAGCACCACCAGCTTGCCCGCCTCGAGGCGCTTATCCACCTCTTCGCGGAGGGTGCCGTAGTAGTTGCCGTTGTAGAAGTTGTGCTCCACCACCTGGTCGGTGTCGATGAGGTGCTGGAACTGCTCCCGGGTGCGGTAGTAGTAATCCACGCCCTCCTGCTCCCCGGGGCGGGGTGCGCGGGTGGTGGCGGAGACGGTCTTTTCGATCTCGGGGTGGGCCTCGCGCAGGGCCTTGACCACACTATCCTTGCCGGTACCGGCGGCACCGGAGACGACAAACAGGTACTTTTCGTTTTCCATTTTTTACTGCTCCTCTGTCGGTTTTCCTTCCGGCTGGCCCGCAGCGCGGCTTGCCACCGTCTCAGGCGTCAGGGCCGAAAGGACTACATGGTCGGAGTCCATGATGAGCACGGCCCGGGTGCTGCGGCCATAGGACGCATCAATGAGCATCCCCCGCTCCCGCGCCTCCTTCACCAGACGCTTGACCGGCGCAGAGTCGGGGCTGACGACGGCCACCACCCGCCCCGCGCTGACCAGATTGCCAAAGCCGATGTTGATGAGCTTCATCTGAACTCCTCCGTACTGTTTTTATTCAAGGTTCTGGATCTGTTCGCGGATCTTCTCGATCTCCGCCTTCATGTCCACCACCGTGCGGGTGATGTCCAGGTCCTGACACTTGGAGCCGATGGTGTTGGTCTCACGGTTCAGCTCCTGGGTCAGGAAGTCCAGCTTGCGGCCCACCGGCTCGTCCAGCTCCAGAATGGAGCGGTACTGGGCGATGTGGCTGCGCAGACGGACGGTCTCCTCGTCCACGGCGGTCTTGTCGCCGAAGATGGCGGCTTCCGTCAGGACGCGGGCGTCGTCGATGCTGCGGTCCTCGAGGATGGTCTTGAGCTTCTCGTAGAGGCGGTTGGTGTAGGCTTCGACGCGGCCTGCGCTCAGGGTCTCCACCCTGCCCACCCGCTCCTCGAGGAAGCACAGGCGGCTCTCCACGTCGGCCTTCATCTTGGCACCCTCGGCGGCGCGCATGGCGATGAAGTTGTCCAGCGCCTGAGCCGTCACGGCGGAGACGTCGGCCCAGAGCTGTTCCTCGTCCACGTCGGCGTGGCGGGTGGCCAGCACGTCCGGGAAGCGGGTCAGCGTCGAGACGGTGACGTCGTTCTTGATGCAGAGCTTCTCCGAAAGGTTCCGCAGGGCCTTCTGGTAGCTGCGGGCCAGCTCCATGTTGACGGTCACTTCTGCGTCGGCAGCCTCCACATTCTGGATGGTCATGCTCAGCTCGACCTTGCCGCGGGTGACCCGCTCGTTGAGCTGCTTTTTCAGGCGGCTGTCCATGTAGCTGCAGCTGCGGGGGATGCGGGACGAATACTCGAAATACCGGGAGTTGACGCTGCGCAGCTCGACCGTGATCTCGCGGCCATTCAATACAGCAGTCCCCCGGCCAAAACCGGTCATGCTCAGGATCATATGCTCCACGTTTCCTCTCTGTTGATGGGTGGATATGCGGACAAATTACGGTATATGTATCCGCGTTTGGGTATACAGGCCCATGTTACGATACATATGTTATTATTCTACTCTGATGGCCGCTTTTTTGCAAGTAAAAGAGCGCAAAAAGCCCCCCGCATCTCTGCGGGGGGCTTTGAAAAGCCTTATGCTGTTTTATCAGACGGGGTGAGACTTGTTTGCAAAATCTGCATGGTCTGCATCCACGCCCTGAGCCTTGGCGTTGCGCTTCTCGAAGAACTTAGGCGCGACCTGCGGGAACATGGCGTAGGTCAGGACGTCCTCTTCCTGAGTAGCCCACTTTGCAGCCTCAGCCTTCAGCTTGTCCATCTCGGGAGCGAGGGTGTCGGCAAAGCGGCAGGTGATGGGCTTCTCGTCGCCCAGGATCTTCTTGGTGAACTCGGCGCTGATGGGAGCGGGAGTCTTGCCGTAGTCGCCGTGGACCAGGCCCTTGAACTCCTTTGTGACCATCTTGTAGCGCTCGCCCAGGATGACGTTGAAGACAGCCTGGGTGCCGACGATCTGGCTGGTGGGGGTGACCAGCGGAGGATAGCCTGCGTCCTCACGAACGCGGGGGATCTCAGCCAGCACTTCGTCCAGCTTGTCTTCCTTACCGGCATCCTTCAGCTGCTTGAGCATGTTGGAGAACATACCGCCCGGCACCTGATACAGCAGGGTGTTGGCGTCCACGCCCAGAGACTTGGGGCTGATCTGGCCGTTGGCGATGTACTTCTCGCGCAGCTTTGCAAAGTATGCGCGCACGACATTCAGCTGCTTGAGGTCGAGGCCGGTGTCGTAATCGGTGCCCTGCAGGGCGGCAACGAGGCTCTCGGTAGCCATGTGGCTGGTGCCGCCGCTCAGGGGGCTCATGGCGGTATCGACGATGTCAGCACCGGCCTCGATGCCCTTCAGCAGGGACATGGAAGCCAGACCGGCCGTGTAGTGGCTGTGGATGTCCACAGGGATGGACAGGGTGTTCTTCAGCTCCTTGACCAGCTCGTAGCAGGTGTAGGGAGTCAGCAGACCGGCCATGTCCTTGATGCAGATGGAGTTTGCACCCATCTCTTCCAGAGTCTTTGCGTACTTGACGTAGTACTCGTTGTTGTGGACAGGGCTCAGGGTGTAGCTGATGCAGCCCTGAACGTGTGCGCCTTCCTTGTTGGCAGACTTGATGGCGGTCTGCAGGTTGCGGGCGTCGTTCAGTGCGTCGAAGATGCGGATGACGTCGATGCCGTTTGCAACGGACTTCTTCACAAAGTACTCGACGGCGTCGTCCGCGTAGGGGCGGTAGCCCAGCATGTTCTGGCCGCGGAACAGCATCTGCAGCTTCTGGTGGGGCAGCTCCTTGCGCAGGATGCGCAGACGCTCCCAGGGGTCCTCATCGAGGAAGCGGATGCAGCTGTCGAAGGTCGCACCGCCCCAGCACTCGACGGAGAAGTAGGGGATCTTGTCCATCTCGGGCAGGATGGGACGCATATCGTCCATCGTCATACGGGTGGCCAGCAGGGACTGGTGGGCATCGCGCAGGACGACTTCCGTGATCTTGATGGGCTTTTTAGCCATTGTTGTCACCTCTCTCTTAGTTCATGGAAACCAGAGTGTCACCGGAGTTGACGGTGTCGCCCTTATGGACATTGATGGAAGCAACGGTGCCGTCCTGAGGAGCAACGATCTCGTTCTCCATCTTCATGGCCTCGAGGATGACCAGCACGTCGCCAGCCTTGACGGAAGCACCGGCGGCGACCTTCACGTCCAGGATGTTGCCGGGCATCGGAGCCTTGACCTCAACAGCGCCTGCGGAAGCAGGAGCAGCGGGTGCGGCAGGAGCAGCAGCGGCAGCGGGAGCCGGAGCGGCCTTGGGTGCGGGTGCAGCAGCAGGAGCCACGGGTGCAGCGCCGGCAGCGGTCTCCTCGACAGAGACGCTGTAAGCAACGCCATTGACGGAAATATTGTAGTACTTCATGGAAGAGTCCTCCTGAATCAATCTATATCGTTAGATGTACGTCTTCTTACAGAGCCATGTTGCCGTGCTTCTTGGGCAGACGGGCAGCACGCTTGGTGCTCAGCAGCTCGAACGCGGCCACGACGCTTGCGCGGGCGTTGGCAGCCTCGCAGGTCATGTCGGCAGAACCGGCGGCCACAGCAGCGTCAGCGCTGCACACCTCGGCGACGTAGGCAGCAGCCTTGGCCTTGGTAGCGGCGACGATGTTGTCGGAAGCATCGATCTCGTCCTTGTACAGCACGGAGACGGCAGCGGAAGGCTCGAGAGCGCTGATGGTGCAACCCTTGACAGCGATCTTCAGGTCAGCAGCGGCCAGTGCGGTGTAGACGGGGCCGACAGCCTTACCTGCGATGAGGGCCACCTTGGCGGTGGTAGCGTCGGCATAGGTAGCAGCCAGACGGGCAGCCTCGCGGATGCCGCCGGCGATGTCATCGGAAGTGCTGGGAACGAAGCCCTCGGTGTTCACGATGGTCAGCACGGGGACGCTGAATGCGTCGCACAGGCGGACGAAGCGGGAAGCCTTCGCCACGCAGTTGTGGCACAGCTCCTTGCCGGTGGCCACGACGCCCACGGCGTTGCCGCCGATGGTAGCGAAGGCGGTGTAGACGTTCTTGCCGAAACCGGCGTACATCTCCACGGCGCTGTCCTTATCGATGAGGGCAGCAGCAGCCTTTGCAGGCTCGGCGTTGGCGCTCAGGACAGCGGTGGGCTGCTCGAACTCGAAGATGGCCGGGCCGGTCAGGTTGTTGGCAGGCAGCAGACCCACGATGTGGGCAGCCTTCTCAGCAGCCTCGGCAGCGTCAGCGGCCACGATGGCAGCCACGCCTGCCTTTGCGGCAGCAGCGGCAGAACCGGCGTCAGCGACCTTGTCGCCCTTAGCGGCAGCGGTGAAGGGAGCGGTGAAAAACAGCTCTGCGCCCTCAGCCATGATGCAGACATCTGCGTTGGCAGCGCTCAGAGCGCTGGTGCCGCCGCAGACGCCCAGAACGACGGCTACCTGAGGCACGACGCCAGACACCTTTGCGATGGTGGCGTTGAGCTTTGCAGCTGCATTCAGCACGTCCAGACCCTCAGCCAGCTTTGCGCCGACGGAGTCGTAGAAGGTGACGACCGGGCAGCCCGTCTGGGCAGCCAGCTCGAGGACCTTGATGTTCTTCTCAACGTCCTTGACGGAAACAGCCTCGCCGTTCTGGAAGACGGCGTAAGCCTGCTGACCGGCAGCATAGCCGCTGGCAGCGCTCACCGCACCGTCCGCAAACAGAGCGGTGTATTCCCCGTCATCAAAAAACTTGGCGAGGATTTCTCCTTTGGTACTCTTTGAAGCCATGGTAAGACCTCCTGCTTATCTGTGTGAGTTTCAAAATTAGGTATATTATACCCGATTTTTCCAAGATTCTCAAGCCTTGTTCCATTCCTTTTTTTCAGAGAATGTTACAAATTTGGCAAAAAGAGCGGAAATTTCGGACACATTTCTCACTTGTGCTTTTTGCCCGCAGCGGCTTTGTTCCCGCCCACAGGGCCGCGGGGACGGCGGGCAGCAGCCTTGGACTGCAAAGCGGCCGAGCGGGTCTGGGCGCGGCCCTTGGCGGCTGCGGCGCGCAGGCCGTTCACCTCTGCCTTGGTCAGCTCGCGGTACTTGCCGGGCTGGAGCATCCCCAGCTTGACGACGCCCTCGGCGTTCCGCTTCAGACGGATGACCTCGAGGCCCACGGCCTCGCACATCCGGCGGATCTCGCGGTTCTTGCCCTCTTTCAGGGTCATCTCCATGACGGTGCGGCCCGGCTCGTCGGTGACGACGTTGATGGCGCAGGGCATGGTCTTGGTGCCGTCGTCCAGCACGACGCCGGAGCTGAGCTTCAGGATCTGTGCCTCATCGGCCCGGGGCTGGACGGTGACGCGGTAGAGCTTGGAGATGCCGCCGGACGGATGGGTGACAGCCTGTGCGAAAGCGCCGTCGTTGGTCATCAGCAGCAGGCCCTCGCTGTCCTTGTCGAGACGGCCCACGGGGTACAGGCGGGCCGGGATGTCGGCCACCAGCTCCATGACCGTCTTGCGGCCCAGCTCGTCGCTGGCGGTGGTGACATAGCCGCGGGGCTTGTACAGAGCCAGATAGTACATCTGCTGGTTCTTCTGGATATAGATGCGCTCGTCGTCCACATGGAGGACGTCGCGGTTGGGGTCCATCTTGTCGCCCACCTTCACGGGGTGGCCGTTGACCTTCACGCGGCCCTCGGCGATGATCTGCTCGGCGGCGCGGCGGGAGCAGAGGCCCTGCTCGCTCATGATTTTCTGAATGCGTTCTTCTGCCATGATAAAATCTCCTTGTGCGCCTCCCGGCGCTCAAATAGGGCTGCGGCAAAACCTCTCCGTCACGCCTGCGGCGTGCCACCTCCCCTATCGAGGGGAGGCTTTGGCATTCCGTAAAGCTTTATCTCTTCGCCAGAGGCTCCCCTATTAGGGGCAACAACGACGACCGCCGCCAGTGGCGGAAGCAGGGAGTCGCTGTTGGGGCCGCGGCCAGCAAGACGCAAGCAAAGCGCTGCGGAT
>OLRE01000990.1_pt1 | contig 30112 bp, 31 predicted proteins | sample 1672461 | NCBI WGS metagenome assembly OLRE01 (sample SAMEA3136688, study PRJEB25190) | human gut metagenome | biome: human gut; feature: human-associated habitat; material: faeces | place: Austria | collected 2013
TTGCCGGCTGGCTGGGATTTAACAGTAAGGAGATGTGGAATACATTTTTGCCGGAACTGGATCAGAGCTATAAAGAGCAGGCAAGCAGGATGGTAGGAGATCTGATGGTAAGACAGATCAGGAAACATAAGGCAGTGTGGTATCCGGGAGCAGAGGAGATGCTAACAGCTTTGAAGAACCGGGGATATCACCTTGTGATCTTAAGTAACTGTAAAGCTTCATATCGTGAGGCACACTGGAAGGAATTTGGGATGGAACGATGGTTTGATCGTTTTTATGACTGTGAATCATACAGATTCCGTCCAAAGACAGAAATTGTGCAGGAAATCATCCGGGAATATAGTGGCCCTTATCTGGTAGTCGGAGACAGGAGACAGGATCTGGAATGTGCCAGGTCCTGCAAAAGCCCTTTTATAGGATGCCTGTATGGATATGGTGAGAAAGGGGAACTGAATGGGGCTGATTATTATGCAGAACATATAGAGGATATACTGCAGATGGTGATATGATTTTTGCAATATAAAAATCTGAAGGAAAAAAGTTAAAAATAAGTACTTCTGTAAAATAAAAGGATATAGAAAATTTGCAACAATTTGTTGCAAATTCTGAGGCGGGGATGATTTTAGGATAGTCATAGTGATAGAGGTAATCCACTTTCCTAACCCCATCTGTACAGTAAAGTTCTCAAGTCCAGTTGTACAAAGCGCTACTGCACGGGGAACCAGATGGAATGCATCTCCACTTCCTAAAAGAACTGCCATAATTCCAAACATGGTAAACTGTCGGTTTCCTTTGCCTTTGCGGATCATTTATAGATTTTACTGTGGAAGATTTTGCATAAAGTGTTTTCCGTGCTTGTGTGTACCATTATCTGATATCAAAGCAGTACAGGGTGATTCCGGCCATGCACAGGTCAATATGATTACGGATGCGTACTCTCATATTCCGGATGATGACCAAAGGAAAAATGCAGAGCTTTTTAAAGAAGCATTTTATGAGAAAAAGAATCTGAATCCAGAGAGGCGGGCGTTGCTCAATTCGTTGGCGAAAACGATGAAGTAATGAAAAATAGTGAAAAAATAGTGTAATTTTAGTGAAAAAAACAATTCGTAAAACGATATAATATATGGATGAAATGAGGATATTTATTGTGTATACGGATATTCTATCTCCATCAAATCTATCGAGATCTCCATCATTTGATGATAGAATGATGGAGATAAATCTGAAATGAAGGAGATTCCTATGAGAGACTTTGATTTTATTGTAAGTCCTGCAAAGTTGTTAACACCTGAAATTGTTCAGATGGTTAGCAGCATCCATGAACATAAAGGCAAACAGGAATTATTTCTCGAAGCCAATGTAGATGAATTGAAAACACTCTTAGAAGTTGCATTGGTTCAGAGTACGGGAGCATCCAACCGAATCGAAGGTATATTTACAAGCGATAAGCGTTTGGAAGAATTGGTAAGTCAAAAAGCAGAACCCCGCAACCGATCTGAGCAGGAAATTGCTGGTTATCGTGAAGTACTTTCCACAATTTACGAAGGTTATGAATATATCAACCCAAGACCGAACATTATTTTGCAGTTACATCGAGATCTGTACTCCTATTCACAGGGATCTGCTGGTGGAAGTTATAAGAATTCCGATAATGTAATTGCAGAAACAGATGCCGAGGGTCATCAGAAGGCACGTTTTATTCCAGTTCCCGCATTTCAGACTGCTGAAGCGATGGAAGAACTTTGCGCTCGCTTCCTTGAAGCATGGGAAGCTGACCGCATTGATAAACTGGTTTTGATTCCCATGTTCATTCTGGACTTTCTGTGTATCCATCCTTTCAATGACGGAAATGGTAGGATGAGCCGTTTGCTCACTTTATTGCTTTTTTATAAGGCGGGATACATCGTTGGAAAATATGTCAGTATGGAAATGCTGATTGAAAAGACAAAAGAAACATATTATGAAGCCCTTCAAGCAAGTTCTACTGGCTGGCATGAGGGAGAAAACAGCTATGAGCCTTTTGTTAAATATTATCTGGGTATCATGTTGAAAGCATACAATGAATTCGAAAGCCGTGTAGAGTATTTGAAGCATCGGAGTCTTTCTAAGCCTGATAGAATTAAAGCGGTTATTGATAACAAGGTTGGCAAAATTACAAAGAAAGAAATCATGGAGCTTTGTCCTGATATAAGCAAAATTACCGTGGAAAGGACTTTGACGAATCTGGTTAAGAGTGGGTATATCGCAAAAGTTGGTGCAGGTCCATCTACTGGTTATGTCCGTGTTTAAAAATATGAAAGTAGCTTATAAATTTGCCAGTCAAAACCGGCATTTTCTTAGCAAAAATCATTGCCTTTTATGTCGGCTTCTATAGCCGTAATCCTTTAATATCTTTAATACGTGATAAGATCGTATTGCAGCTGCAGCTGATAACGCCGGGAAGTGTATCAATGACTGTGTGCAGGAAGTGTTCCATTTCATCACTTGATGAAGCAACGGCATGTACATGCAGCTTGTCTCTTCCTGTGACACGGTAAATCTGCGTGACAGTATCATTATTATGTAATATATCTGTCACCTGCGACAGATGGTCTGGTTTTATCTCGATTTCAAAATAGCATGAAACAGCACCGCTGATCTTTTGAGGGTTTATTATAGTTGTATATTCTTCAATTATGCCTTGTTTCTCCAGAGCCTGAATCCGGGCTTTTACTGCCACTCTGGAAATACCGGTTTCTTTACCGATATCAGAGTAAGAAATACGTGCATTTTCTATAAGCAACTGGATGATTTTCTGATCCAGTTCATCTAAACCGTTCAGGTACATAAGTGTCCCTCCTGTAAAATAATATCCTCCGGATATTAAATATCATATCATTTATTTAGCTGAAAGTAAACGCGGGCTTGACTTAGCAGCTGTAGCTACATATAATTGTTTCATAACGTAATTTAAAACTTGCGTTTTGAATGTATGGAATAGATTCTGGTGAAGGAAAGAATAAGCGAAATTATAAAGGCTTTGGAGGAATATGATAATGTCAAAAGATGAATATTTGCTCACAGATACGCCTCTTAAAGCGTTGACGGTTTTTGCAATGCCAATGATTTTGGGCAGTTTTTTTCAGCAAATATACAATATGGCTGACTCTATCATCGTCGGCCAATTTGTTGGCTCCTCTGCACTTGCAGCTGTCGGGGCCTGCGCAGCGCTGACCAATGTTTTCATTTGTGTGGCACTGGGGGCAGGTGTCGGTGCCGGTGTGCTCGTGAGCCGCTATTTCGGTGCCAGGGAGTATGGAAAAATGAAGACCATCGTGTCAACGTCCTTGTTTAGCTTTTTAATTCTAAGCATAGTCCTTGGTGTTTTTGGCTTTTGCTTTTCCCACTCGATGATGAGGATATTACAAACCCCTGGCGATATACTGAATGATGCAGTGTTATATCTGCGGGTCTATTTTGTGGGCTTTCCGTTTCTGTTTATGTATAACATTCTTTCCAACATGTTCACTTCCATTGGTGAATCAAAAATCCCACTGGGACTCTTGGTATTCTCGTCAATCTTAAATATTTTTATGGATATTTGGATGGTGGCCGGACTTGGTCTCGGTGTGTTTGGTGCAGCCCTTGCGACTCTTATAGCACAGGGGATTTCTGCGGTGTTTTCACTTTTTCTTTTCCTTAGCCGGATGCGTCGATATAAAAGTCGCTTTGACTGGTTTGACAGGCAGGAGTTACATTCCATGCTTCAAATTGCTGTACCTTCGGTTCTTCAGCAGTCTACAGTGTCCATCGGTATGATGATCGTACAGGCTGTTGTAAATCCTTTCGGTACACAGGCACTTGCGGGGTATGCGGCGACGATGCGGGTAGAGAATGTTTTTTCATTGATATTTGTATCCATTGGCAATGCGGTTTCCCCATATGTTTCCCAGAATCTTGGTGCAAAGAAAATTGAACGGATCAAAAAAGGATATCACGCTGCACTGGTGTTAGATGTATGTTTTGCAGTTCTTGCTTTTATAGTTATTGAAACATTGCATACTCAGATTTCCTCGCTATTCCTTGGTAAAGATGGAACTGCTCTGGCTTATCAGGTATCCGGGGGTTATATGAGATGGATCGGTTACTTCTTCATCTTTATGGGAATCAAAATGGCAACCGATGGGGTTCTTCGTGGTCTTGGAATCATGCGTCCGTTCCTTATTGCAAATATGATGAATCTGGCAATCCGCCTGTCGGTTGCTTTGATTTGTGCACCGCGTTTTGGCATTGTATTTGTCTGGCTTGCTGTACCGGCAGGTTGGTTTGCAAATTTTTTAATATCCTATGTGGCTCTTCGGAGATCATGGCCGACTGATAAAGAGGCGGAATCCCGATAGCCTAAATTAATTTAAAAGGCGGAATTTATAGTATGAACGACAAATGTGTGGTATTGAATGCAAAGAAAATGAATTTTGATGGGAAGCTGGATTTTTCCGTTTTATCTTCTGATGTTACAGTATATGATGATACAACAGAACAGCAGCTGTCAGAGCGTATTCAAGGTGCAGATATTATTGTAACAAAGGAGATGCCTGTGAGTGCAGAAATGATACAGAAATTCCCGGAATCTGTTAAACTGATCTGCGAGGCAGGTACAGGATATAATAATATTGATCTTGAAGCAGCACGGAAGAAGGGGATTACGATTTGTAATATCCCGGCATACAGCACAGAACGTGTGGCACATACTGCGATCATGATGATATTGAATCTGAGTTCTGCAATGCAGGTACAGATGAAGATGCTGGCATGCGGAAATCATGACAATTTTACCAGAAATCTTCAGGTTCCGCATGTTGAGGTAAACGGAAAAACACTTGGTGTTATAGGTGCAGGACACATTGGCAGGAAAGTTATCCAGATCGCACAGGCTTTGGATATGAACATACTTGTATATACCAGGACACCGAGAGAGGATGAGAAGGGGATCCACTATGTATCGCTTGAGGAATTACTCAAGAATAGTGATTATATTTCCATGCACTGTCCATTGACGGAAAGTACAAAACATATGATAAACAAAGAGTCTTTATCACTTATGAAGCCCTCAGCATTTATCATTAATACTTCAAGAGGTGCACTTATTGATGAGGCTGCTCTTATAGAAGCATTGGAAAATGGTACGATTGCAGGAGCCGGACTTGATGTTCAGGAAACTGAACCACCTGAAGAGAACAGCCCTCTTTATACTATGGCTCAAGTCCTCTTGACGCCTCATATGGGATGGAAAGGACTTGAGACAAGACAACGGTTGGTTTCTATTCTGGCGGATAATATAAAGCAGTTTATGGAAGGGAATCCGATCAATGTTGTATCAGGTCTATAGTATTTGGCAGCAAAGTGATGATATAACTTCCGGGTTTGCAGAGTAAAAAATATAATTATAATCAATCCTAGATTATTCACGGCTCAGCCGTGAAAGTGGCTGAAAGCCACATAGTTACTGTATTTTAGCTGAATATTGCTTTTCACCTATCAAGTGAATGAAAAAAGAGCATCCATTTGTGGTAAAATTAAGGTGTTCAAAGTCTTAACAATCCCAAACAAAGGAGCCCTTTATGAGTATTGTAAACACCTTAGCCTTAGAAAGCAATAGACAGATTAAAATAAATTTTGATGGAGGAGATCTCTCATCCGATGCAGGCTTGCTTCTTATCAAAGAATTCATAAGCAAACTTGGTATTGATACGCTTTTAGAAAAAGCGTTTAAAACCAATGATCCTGTATTCAAGTCTGTACTTAAAAAAGATGCGCTTGCATCACAGCCTACTGTATCAAGATTCTTTAACCGTATGGAGCAAATAAAGCGATGTATGAATTTTTGATAAAGACGATTGCAGCAGCTCAAAAAAATGAGAAAGAAAGGCAACGGGTGTATGGCCTGATAAGCCTTAATTCCGAAAAACAAAATGATTTGACAGAATTGGAAATTGAGATGGATATTGAGGAAGCAAAGGCAAAACAGCTTTCGCCAGAAAAGCTAGCTGAGCATACTCAACGAAGTGTTACTCCAAAGAAGTCACAAAAGGCGGAATCGACGGTATATTATCGAAGTCCATACATAAAAGAAATGGTGAAACAGATCGCAGAGGGAAAATGTCAGATGTGCGGAGAAGAAGCACCATTTTATGATAAGAATGATGAGGTAGACATGATTGTATTAGAGGGAATTGCGGAACAGAATGAAAGGCAGTATCAAAGACTGTTGGCATATGCTAAAAAATTGTGATAAGGTTCCGGGTTGACGCCTATTGTAAACCAAGTATATGATGATGCCAGATTGATAGTGCACAGGTCAATTAATAAGTTTATTTGGAGGCATACATATGAATGGATTAAAATACATTAGAACTCGCTGTAATTTATCTTTAAATGATGTGGCTGAGGCCATAGGAGTAACAAGACAAGCATTGAGTTCGTGGGAGAATGAAAGAAAAGAGATACCGGAGCAAAGAAAAAAAGAATTGGCAGATTATTTTGGAATTGATGCAGCCTATTTTGGAGAGATTTTCGAGAAAGAAAAAAAGTATCTGTTGGAAAAAGCAATGTTTCGCTATGAAGAAGACGGGAAAGAGACATATCGCTATAAACCACAAGAGGGTGAAAAACAGTTAAAGCGCATTTATTTTCCTGGCGACGATCAATTGAGTTTAGATGAACGTTACATTGAAGCGCAAAAGAAAAAGAAAGAACTCATTAGTGATATTGAAGAAGCTATAAAATATACAGACAATGCGGGAAGTATTCAGTCTCAAATTGTTTGCATCAATAGGGGCTGCGGTGTTTATGGGATGATAACTCGGCTTATGCAAGAAATGAAAAAACAGGATGTCATAAACAGAATGTCATATTTTTATGAAATCTTAAATGTATTGGAAGCTATGATGGCTGCTTATGGTTTGATTGATAAGAATGTGATAGAGGAAAATATAGAGCTGAATAAAGAGTTTCAAAAGGAGGATGGAGAATGGATATTGGAATTAGCAGATATGCTTGAAAGACGTTGGGATGAAAAAGTGTCTCAGCAAAAAAAGCGTGATGCTGAATTCAGAAATCAGCAAAAAGCAGGGGTAGGACAGCCTGCAGAGCAGGAATTAAGTGTTGAAGAACAAATTGCTCAAGCTGAAGAACATAATAGAGAATTTTGTGAAATGTTAGAAGACAAAATAACAAAATTAAATAGAATTTCATTATTATAAAAAATTAGCGTAGTGGACAGTTCCTTTATCTTAAGTAGTTATTTGTGGATAAAGGAACTGTTTTAAAGTATTTGTGAAAATGGTTTGTTTTTGGTAGAATAGAACAGGAATATGAAAGACATATTGAGTGGGTATATAAATGCGCGGGCTTTTAGCGCCGCTTGCGGTAATATTGATAAAAGATGTCACCGCATGTGGAGAGTGTGTTTTGTTTACAGAAGGAAAAGGGGTAAAGGATACAGCGATTTTTGGAGAAAAAGGATGGGGGTTCTATTTCCGAAGAGCGATGATATAAGTGGAGATTTATTCTAGGGGGATAGGTTTTTGAAAATGGAAGATATACATTTTGGTGAAAGAGTTTTTATTATAGGAGTGCACGATGAAGAATATAGAACAATTAGCAACTAAATTTCGGAAAGCGATTGATATGGCATTGGAAGCTGGGGAGTTTGCAGGCGACAGCATATATCGCAGATTTCCACGTGCTTGCTGCGGAGATACGAGTGATTTGTTGGCTCAGTATTTGCTGGATAAGGGTATCAAAACAGAGTATGTCTGTGGAACGTATCGGGGCAAAACAGATGGAAATGGACAATCCCATGCGTGGCTGATGGTAGACAAGTGTATTATTATAGATATAACTGGTGACCAATTCAATGGCAGGTCTACATTCCTTAATTATAACAAATCAGTCTATGTTGGACAGGGAGATGATTTCCATAGACTATTTGAGGTGGAAGATAGAGATATTCATGTGCATCAAGGGCTGAGTGCATTGGGCGGTTTTTGTGCGCCGAGGCTATGGGATTTGTATAGTAAAATTCTAAAATACATTTAATCATCCTTTTCTAGGGGATAAAACCGTTACCCAACTTTGAAAATATGATATCAATGGAAGTGATATGTAATTGGCTGGAGAAAGAATTTGAATCGAAAAAGAGAATGACGATAGTTAACTTTAGAAAGTATATACAAAATTCTGTTGAGTATTACGAAATATCATTTCTAGGTAACACATAGATGCAATAAAAAATAGCATATATATAGCAAAATAGGATTTATGACGTAATTAAAAAAGATTACTTTGCAGAAGAAATTTTTTTGTGGTATGATTGTAATGTTTATGATATACTAATATTAATGATTTAGGAGTGCGATGAAAAGTGATTTTAAACAAATGGGGAAAAGGGATTGTGAAATCGTTTGATCTTAATTCTCAAAATGAATTTCCCAAAGCCAAAGTATTTAAAAAAATCTTTGGCACATGAAAAAATGATGTTTTATTCCGAAAATGAAATCTTTTTAGAGCCTGCACATCATATGGGAAAAGGCATGATATGAAACGTTTAAAGTTACAGTAGGATGGTGCGAAACTAAGTCGAAATGAAAACGGCACCAACTTGATGCAGAACTGGAATTTTCTTTTTCCTTTTTGACTTGTGTTGTGGAGACGTCATGTAGAGATAGTTACGAAATGCATTAACATATTTAGCTGTATATTTTAACTGTAAATATTTATCATACCCCATTAGTGTTGGTAAGGATTGTTGCTGGATAAAGGAAATTTGTCTCCAACCGAGAGATAAATATATGAGGATATATCTAGAAGTTTAAATTATAGAGATGAACATTATTAAAGTAATAATTATAAAAGAGAAGGTGAATAGAATTGAATTTAAATGATGTGGCTAAGTTGATACAAGACTATCTTTCAGATAGTCCGCTGGTAGTGCTGGGGTCAGGGGCATCGGTGCCGTATGGATTGCCAACGATGAGTGGACTTGCTTCGGTACTACGTAAAGATGCGTTGTTACAGATGGAAAAAGATTCTACTAAATTGTTTTCTGATATGGATTCGCTTGGCTTAGAAGCTGCGATAGACAATAGTTTATTGTCGGAGGCTGCAAAAAATCAAATTAGAAGATTGACTTGGGATTGTATTAATGAAGGTGATATAGCTCTTTTTAGAGATAAGGATTTAGAAGAAAGAATGCAATCATTAGTACAATTGATTAAAAAAATTATTACGACAAGTCCAAATCAGTTTACAGTTGTTACGACAAATTATGATCGTCTTTTTGAATATGCAACTGATTTATATGGGGCATCAACTGTAACCGGATTTGAAGGGAATTTTTTCCGAAAGTTTTATGGTTTTTCGGATAGTGTCAATAATAAGAGAATTGCAGCTAGAGAGCGTGTTGTAAAAATTCTAAAGGTACATGGATCTTTAGATTGGTTTATGGCCGAGGATGGAAGTATTATTTCATTTCCATTGCAGGAAAAAATTCCAACAGGATATACACCTTTAATAGTACCACCAGGAAAGGAAAAATATAGCACAACGCATGAAGAACCATATAGAACGATAATTGAAGAAGCTGATAAAGAATTTAAAAGGGCAGGTTCATTTCTTTGTATAGGATATGGATTTAATGATTCACATATTCAACCAAAGCTTATTTCGCAAATAAAAAGTGGAGGTAAACCTATTGTTGTAATTACTAAGAAAGCAACTGATGAATGCTTGCGATTGGTCACAGATACAAATGTAAAAAAGTATTTAATTCTTGAAGATAATGGCTCAGAAACAAGGGCTATTTTTAATAATGAATACACTAATGTAAATGGCAGTATATGGTCATTAAAAGATTTTATGGAGGTATGGTGAAAATGGGTGTTTTGGATTTTAACAGAGATGACACTTTAGGCACAGTGGAGAGTGTTGATACTTCTACTGTAGTGATTAGAGTAGATTCAGATGAAAAAATAAAGGGGTTGCAAGTTAATCATTTGCTTTCAATTCAAAGCCCGAGAGTTGGGCAACAATTAATCGGTATGGTTTCAAAGATAATTAGAAAATCAACTGATAGTGACGATGTTTTAGATGAGTTTGGAACTCCACATCTTAGTTACAATATTATTAGGGCCGTTTTAATCGGAACTCATTATGATAAAGATGGCATAACGGAAAACGTGTTTAAAAGAACATTGTCAACAGTACCATCGGTAAATGCGGAATGCTATTTAATATCAGGTCAGAAATTAAAGGATTTTATGCAGGCGATTACTTCTGTCTCCAGTGTGGAGGAAGCCGTTAGTCTTGACATTGGAAAATATTCAATTGATGAGGATGCTGTAGCTTTTCTAAATGGAAATAAATTTTTTCAGAGACACGCAGTGATTGTTGGGAGTACAGGATCTGGCAAGTCATGGAGTGTAGCCAAAATACTTGAACAAGTAGCGCAATTAAAATCTGCAAACGCTATATTGTTTGATATTCATGGAGAATATAAGCCTTTAGATTCAGATGGCTTTACCCACTACAAAATCGCAGGACCAAACGATTTGGTTTCAGAGGATAAATTATTTTTACCATACTGGCTATTAACATATGAAGAAATGTTGTCAATGATGATAGATCGTAGTGATAGTAATGCTCCAAATCAGGCTATGCTTTTTTCTACAGAAGTATTAAATCAAAAGAGAGAGCATTTAAAGATATGTAATCATGAAGATATGGAGAATGTAATTACTTTAGATAGTCCAATTCCATATAATTTACAGGCGCTAATAACGAAATTAGAAGCTTTAGATATTCAGATGGTTTCTGGCAAAAGAGGTGAAAAGCAGGGACCGTATTTTGGAAAACTTACTAGATTTATTCAAAGGCTTCGGGCGAAGGTAGAAGACAAACGTATAAATTTTATGTTTTCGAAGGATAGTAGCTTACTTGATTATGATTACATGAAAAAGCTATGTGAAAAATTGATGAAACCATCGGAGAATTCAAATGGAGGTGTGAAAATTATTGATTTTTCTGAAGTTCCATCAGATATTTTGCCTTTAATTGCATCGTTAGTTGCTCGTGTCATATTTGCTGTTCAGCAGTGGTCGGAGTGTCATTCTCCAATTGCTATTTTTTGTGATGAAGCGCATTTATATATTCCATCATCTTCAGAAACATCAATGGACGTACAGAGTGTTGGCTCATTTGAGAGAATCGCAAAAGAGGGGAGAAAATATGGTGTAGGTCTTGTTGTAATATCTCAAAGACCTTCTGAAGTAAATAGAACGGTTTTAAGTCAATGTAATAATTTTGTCGCAATGAGGCTTACTAATGCTGATGATCAGGCTGTTATTAAGAGACTATTACCAGATAGCTTAGGTGATTATTCGGAGATGTTGCCAATTTTAGATATTGGAGAAGCAATAGTTGTGGGGGATGCCTCAATTCTTCCGAGTCGAATAAAAGTTGATGTACCAAAGTTGAAACCAAGGAGTGCAACAGTTAATTTTTGGGATGAGTGGAATAAAGATACTATTAATAATGATATTATGAATGCCGTAGAGGCCTTAAGAAAACAGTCAAAAAACTAATAGAAAGGAGCATTCCTGTAATTCAGAAATAATGCCAATTGGATAGAAGGAAAACTTGAAATACAATAAAGGTGTTCATCTTGACCGGATGAAAAAACATTTTATAAATACTGGAGGTTTCTATAATGAATTTTACATAGAATGACAGATTAACGCAAGTAATAAACGACACACTTATTGTTGGAGTTGATGTTGGATTACAGACTCATTTTTGCAGAGCATTTGGCTGGAGAGGCTGCAAGACTTGAGATTTGCACTTTTCTCAAAAATATTTAAGCCTATTTTGGAATTTTTAATTTTGGAGGATAGAAGACAGAGTACTGTTTCGAAATATGTTTTTGAAGTAAATGCAAAGTATCCGTTGTGTGGTTATGTTTATAAGTTTACTAAAACTAAAAAGCAGTCTTTCGACGAAAAAATAATGTCTGTTGTTCAGGTGTTTGGATGGATATATTTGTTGATGTTGTTGCTGCGGTAACAAAGAAAACTGTTAACAAAAGAAATAAAATGTTACATGTTAACGCTGAGAAAAAATACGTTTTAAGTGGTGACCGGTGTGGCGTTTATATGAATAAATATATTGAACTATATAGCACGATTGTTTTGCAGCAGATTAAAATGTGAAATGCATATATAGTTAATGAATTAAGAAAAGCATTGATGAGTTATAGTAGAGAATACTCAAAATTACAAATAATATAGGTAGCACTAAAACATTAATAATGTAGGGTGTCTAAATATCTTAAATAAAGCACAAAATATGACAAAGAATGGAGGAATATTATGCTTGTATTACCGGATTATATTGTTTTAGATTTTTTAGAATGGATTTCTCAAAATTATCCAAGAAATAACGGTTTTTTAGGTCCATTGCTATATGACGAGAAAATAGCAATGTCATATGCTGAGAAGTATTTACATAGAGAATATGGGGGGAGTAAAGTTTATGGCTATAAACAATGTAAAAAACAGTTAAAGAGATATATTAATCGAGTGATAGATAGTAAGGCATTTGATGGATTTCTAGAGAAACATTGTAAATACGGAGATTGTAATGGAGATTTTTACGACTGTATGCATTATTGTGTATATAGATGTTATCATGAATTTGAATATTTTTTGCATGATAGATTTGTAGAGTTAAGAGAACAACCCAGATACGAACTAAAGGGAATTGAACCGCAGGTTTTTATTAATGCAGTATATAGTTATTTAGAAAAAAACGGAATAATTAATAATCCAACAGTGCTGCATTTAATGATAGGGCACTCAAGTATGGATTTATCCTCAATATTAGATTTCTTTAATTGGTTAAAAGAGCAAGATGAGTCATTTAATATATATAAAATGCCAGAAATTATATTTAATGACATTATTGGAAAATACGAATCATCTAGAGAAAAGAAGTTAAATAATAAAACCAAAAAGGATATTATGAAATGCTTTAATAACAAATCATCTGAACAAATATATATGTGGATTAGTAAAGTGTTTGGAAATAAGAAGGTTAGAGGTTTATCTTATATTTTTGAACGGTATTATAATGATAAGGCAAAATATAAGTGTATTATATTACCGTTAAAAGGGGAAACAGATCTTAAGAAATTTTTACAAGAATATTGGTATGATTTGGATGCAGCATCTTCTGATTTGTTGGATATATTTTATGGTTTAAAAGAGCTTAATAATACGGGAGTTGCTATATTAGAAAAAATTAAAGATATGGAAATTGATATAAAAAAATTGCCATGTATTATAATATGGCAGCATGATATTTCTACTGCGAGGGCTATTAGTATAAGGAAACTGAGCCATTCGGATTTATGTTCCTTATTGTTGGGAATTATATCTTGTATAGAGAAAGATATGGATATGGAGCAAATATACAAGGAGGCTACAAAGATGACTGAGAAATTAAAGGATGAAAGCAGAATGATACAAAAGAATGAACAAAATATTGTACAATATATTAATGGTACAAATTATGGTTCAGTAACGGGAATTAATGAGGGAATAGTACACAATGTAATATCTTATGATATTGATGATATACAAAATGATATTAAATTAGTAAAAGAAAAAATAGCAACTATTAATGAACTTAATTCAAATATGAAAAATTTTATATATGAACTACTGGATGAGGCTGGAAGTTCTATTTTAAAAGAAGATGATAAATTAAGAGATGAATGTATAAATAAGTTTAAAGGTTTTATAGTGGGTGCCGGAAAAGTATCTGCATCAATATTGGGTGTTTTAGGTTCGTTTGCTAGTAGTGCAAGTTTTTTTGGTATATAAAAATAATACGGTGGCTTGTCGTTTATAAAGAATAAAATATATGGTTGGTTTATGCACTTGTTTTTATTACTAAAATGGTAACAAAGAAGAAAAAATATCACAAAAACCATTTACTTTAGTTATAAATAATGGTATAATTTATATTACCTAAATGGTAACATAAAAATGAAAGGAGATGAATAATTAAGTTTGGGAATGCAGATACTGTATAAGAATGCAACTGCAAAGAAACAGTTTTGCTCTAAGTACAAGAAAAAATGGAGATATCCTGAGCAAGTGAAAAAGAAACTTGAATCTGCAGAAAATTTTATACATAATGCAGAGTCTTTGATGGATGTTGCTAGTTATCCTCCATTTCATTTTGAGCGTTTAAAAGGTGATAGAAAAGATGGATGGAGCATACGATTGGGTAATACAGGATATAGAGTTACAATGTTTCCTTGTGATAACGACGGTAATGAAATTACAGAAGGTGACGTTTTAGCACAGTGTAGAATGATTAAAATAGTGAAGGTAACGGAGGTGTCGAACCATTATGAGTAATATTAATGAATATAAAGATATAGTGGCATTTCACCCAGGATATTATATTGCAGATATTATAGAGGACATGGAAATAAGTCAGGCTGAGTTTGCTGTAAGAATGGGAACAACAGCTAAGACCCTGAGCCAGTTGCTTAATGGGCAGGCTAATATTTCGAATGATTTAGCAAAGAAACTTTCTGTCATGTTGGGAACAAGTGTAGAAGTTTGGCAGAATTTACAGAATACTTATGACCGGAAGTTGATTGAAATACAACAGGCAGAAGATGTCGATGCACAGGCAGATTTGGCAAGGGAGATAGATTACAAATATTTTGTTGATGTTGTTGGCTTGCCAAAGGCGAGAAGCATAAATGACAAAGTGGCTAATTTGTGCAAGTTTTTTGCTGTTTCAAATTTGAGGAATATGTTGAATCCTGATTTTTTGGTGAATTTTAGAGCTAGTTCTTCTTGCAATAGTGAAAAGAATATTATCAATTCTAGAGCGTGGATTCAAACCGCTATAAATGTTTCAAAAAATATTGAAACATTGCCTTATAATGCTAAAAAATTAAAAGGGTATTTGCCGGAACTTAGAGGAATGACGGTAAAAAAACCGGAAGATTTTTTGCCAAGAATGCGTGAAATCTTTGCAGAATGTGGTATTGCATTTGTTTTATTACCTCATTTGAAAAATTCTGGAGTAAATGGTGCTGTTAAGTGGATGTCACAGGATAGAGTTATGCTTGCCATGAACAATCGAGGAATATATGCGGATAAGTTTTGGTTCTCGCTATTCCATGAAATTAAGCATGTTCTTCAGCAGAAGATAAAAACGATATTTGTTAGTAGTACAGTTGAAGAAATGATAGATATTAATAATAGCCTGGAATTGGATGCAGATAAGTTTGCAACGAATTATTTGATTCCCCCAGCAGATTATAAAAGGCTAAATCCATCAAGATATACTTCTGATGACGAGATAGTGGAGTTTGCTAGAACCATAGGAATTCATCCGGGAATTGTGGCTGGCAGATTGCAGCATGAAGGTATTATTGCGCAAAATAGATGCGCAAAATTGAAGGGAAAATATGCAATTGAAATAAAACATATCGTCTAACGAGAAAATATTAATAGAGGTATTGGAGTGTTGATATGAGTAAAATGGTCAAATTATTTAAGGAGCATTGTGTTTTACTATTGAGTATTGGTTTAATGGTGTCGGGTTTCATATATTTGTTTTATCAAATGATTACTGTTGTGATAGAAAATGTTAACCAAACAACTTGTTTTTTGCTATTTAAGAAAATTACATATGGGTTGATAAAATATAGCAATATAACGGAATATAAATACATAGATGTAATTATATGCTATTTTGAAATATTTTTAATTTATGTTGTAATGAGGGAATTGGTTGCAATTGTTTTTGGAATTATAGTTGCAATTATTGAGCAAGTTTTGAAACTATTACAAAGAGTATTGTTTGGGGAAAAACATGAAAAAAGTCTGCAATACAGTACTTTTCAAGTATGGTTCCTAAAAGTAGAAGCTGATGTAAATGAAGTAATATTTTGGATAAAATATAAAGTATGTGGCATTACATATTCCGAAGATACAGAACTTTCGATGCTTAAAAAGGCTAAATTATTTACCTTAGAGACTATGGTAAATTTTTTGAAAAAAATCTTCAAAAAAATTTACGGTGGTTTGGGTATGCACATATTGTTTGCGGTTTACGCGATTTGTATTTATTATTTAAATTGGATTCAGGACATTTTTAAAAGGTTCAGTGGATTTTTGACAACATATACGTTTTCTGCCTCAAATGCAATAGATTTATTTGAACTGATATCAATTATTCTTATAATAGGATATATAATTCTTGATGTACGACATAAAGCGAATGGTTATTTGGAGATAAGAATGGAACGTTTTAAAGAACTGTTTCAGCTGGAAGAGAGACTTTTATATGTTTTGAAAAAAATAAACAATGCTCTTGAAAAAAATTTGAATCTTATAGTGGCTAAAAAGCAATATATTTTACAAGATGGGGCTGAGAATCTTACAGGGGAAATTTGCCGTATTAATGGTGCTAACATATTGTATGAAAATAAAGAAAGTTTGCATAATTTCTTTTATAGGGACAGATATTCTCAACTGCAAGATTTTGAGGAAATGAATGAGGAATTTAATGAGCTTAAAGAAATAAATGAGGAATTTATAAAGTCATCGTTAAGTCGCTCAAATATATTTTGGATTGATCATAATGCAATGCTTACTAAGTTTCATGATTTATATTTACCGGGACAACAAAATTTTGAATATAAGAAAATAAAATTGTTTTGTAAAAGTAGTATGAAAAAATGGTTTAAAAATCATTTTATAGAACCAACTAAATGCGATAATGAAGGAATATATTATTCAGAAGAGAAAGCCAAACAAGTGGTTTTGAGTGCATCAGAAATGTTAGATTATGAATTAATGAATGCATTTGAGTTGGAGGTGCATTTAAAAAGATATGTGAAAAAAATGGAAAAAAGATTTAGAAAGATTAATACTTTTTCTAAATTTAATCTTAGGTAGGTGTATTGTGAAAAAGGCATTAATGTTTAGAAGGATACTATATCATATAGCTGATGGGCATATAGGAGTAACTTATTATCTGTTCTATAAAGTCAGTAAAATTAAGATATATGTTGAACGTACACAAAGAGGAAGAGAGGTATAATAGATGAAATTTGAATGGATAGATTTTTATTCGGAGTTTGCGACAAAACTCTTGCTTTTCAAGAATGACCGCAAGGCACTTATTGAAAGAATTAATGATGTTTATACTGCCATTAATATGCAAGTTCCAAAGTTAGAGAGTGGGGGTGATATTATTGATATTGACCCATTTACGATTTTTGGACTCTTCAATAAAGGTATTACAAATTCTAATAGAATAGCAATCATTAGAAGTATAGCTAATGTGTTTGGCATTGAAGCTAAGGTACCAAATAATTTTGATGGAATTCCAGTGCTTAATAATCTAAAAGCAACATTTTATGCTTTTAAGGAAGATAGAAAAGCAGATGACATCGATAACATTTGGAACGTTTTTGAGGCAGCATTAAGACTGGCTGATAATGACACGGAACAGAATCGCAAAGAATTTTCAAAGTGGTACGATTTGGTACATGACCAACGGTGTATTCGCTGGAATATTACAATGGGGCTTTATTGGATTAGACCATACACTTATATTAACCTTGATTCCAGAAATAGGTGGTATATCTCTAATGTAGAAAATATGCCTGCTGAATTTGTAAATTCCATTAAAAAGAAAATTAATAAGGTGCCAAATGCGACTGATTATCTTTTTATAAAAGATGCTTGTATCAAAGCTTTGGAGGTAGGAAGTTATGAGTACAAGAACTATCCTGAGCTTTCGTATAGTGCATGGATTGTTTCGGAACAGGTAAATAGGCAGAAGGCAGCGGCTAATGGAAAGAAGTTATCAAATGCGGCATTTCTTCGCTGGTTCAAACCTTTAATTCAGGCTTTGCGTGATTTGGGAGGTTCTGGGACCCCTGCAGAAGCGCGTGCAAAAATTGTTGAAAATGAACAATTGTCTGACGAAGAGGTAAATGCCATTAGAGGTAAGAACAACGTTAACAAATTTGAAAATGAGGTGGCTTTTGCTCGCAGCTATTTAGTAAATGCTGGATATATTGATAAGAGTATTTATGGTGTCTGGACGTTGACGGAAGCTGGAAAGTCTGTAGAAATGACTGATGATATGGCTTCTGATATTTTTAAAAGTGGTGTAGCTCAGGCTCAGAACAGTCGTGAGAAAAAAGGTGCAGCAATTGCAGATGATGATGTGGATACAGTTCATTATTGGATTTATGCACCGGGAGAGAACTCGTGTATGTGGGAAGAGTTCTATTCAGAGGGAATTATGGCAATTGGCTGGGGCGAGATTGGTGATCTTAAGACATTTGATTCCAAAGATGCAATGAAGTCTAAAATGAAAGAAACATTTGATGCCAGCCTTTCATATAAAAATGCAGCCCATGCTACATGGCAGTTTGTCAATGATATGAAAATTGGTGATATAGTTTTTGTTAAGAAAGGTATGCACCAACTTGTTGGGCGCGGTGTTGTTTCGTCTGATTATGAATATGATGCCGATTGTAATGATAAATATGGTAATATTCGTAAGGTGAATTGGACGCATAAGGGGGAGTGGCCTCATCCGGGTCAAGCTGTTATGAAGACTTTAACAGACATTACTTCATATACGGATTATGTAGAAAAGCTCAATGCTTTATTTGAAGATGAATCTGCTGAGGACGTAGAGGAAGTTTCTAAGAATTATCCAGTGTACACAGAGGATGATTTCCTTGATGAGGTATTTATGGCGGAAGAAGAATATTCAAAGTTGGTGGGAATTCTTAAAGCAAAGAAGAATGTTATCCTGCAAGGAGCACCGGGGGTTGGTAAGACTTTTGCTGCTAAACGACTTGCATATTCCGTAATGGGAGTAAAGGACATTGACCGTGTTATGATGGTTCAATTTCACCAAAGTTATTCTTATGAAGATTTTATTATGGGATTCAGACCATCAACTACAGGTTTTGAATTGAAAAAAGGAGCATTCTACAATTTTTGTAAAAAAGCAGAGATAGATAGCGATAACGATTACTTCTTTATAATTGATGAAATAAATCGAGGAAATCTTAGTAAAATTTTTGGCGAATTGTTTATGCTGATTGAAAATGATAAACGAGGCATTGAATTGCAACTTTTGTATTCGGATGAAAAATTTGCGGTTCCTGCAAATGTTTACATCATTGGTATGATGAATACGGCAGATCGAAGTCTTGCAATGCTTGATTATGCACTTAGAAGAAGGTTTGCATTTTTTGAAATTAAACCAGGATTTGAAACAGATGGTTTCCGGGAATACAAAATGTCTTTGGATAATGATAAGTTTAATAAGCTAATTAATTGTGTTGAAAAATTGAATTCAGTTATTGCTTCAGATGAGTCACTCGGTGAAGGATTCTGTATTGGGCACAGTTATTTCTGTAATTTTGAAGCTGATAAGATAGATAATGAGTGCTTATACGGAATTGTAGAATATGAATTGATACCACTTCTTAAGGAGTACTGGTTTGATGAGCCAACAAAGGTTAAAGATTGGAGCAATAATCTAAGGAGTGCAGTTAAGTGATACCTATACAAAATGTTTATTATATGCTTTCGTATGCTTTTCAGGTTCTGAATGAACAAGGATACAAAAATATAGCTACGGAAAAATTTAATAATACTGCCGAACTTATGGCAGCAATACTGGCGAAAGGCATAGCTATTCAAATTAAGCGAGGTCTTGGAAAAGTGTATATTCCACAAACAGAAGCGATGTCTTCTCTTAGAGGAAAGCTTGATATTACAGAGTCGATAAAAACACAGACAATGCTGAAAAAACAGATGATATGTAGTTACGATGAGTTTTCTGTTAACGGAATGATGAACAGAATAATTAAATCAACGGTGGAATTGCTTCTTAAATCGGATATATCAAAGCAAAGAAAAAAAGAGCTTAGAAAGCTCATGGTATATTTGGGAGATGTAGAAACTGTGGATCTTTATTCAGTTAACTGGAATATGCGATTTGACCGTAACAATCAGACTTATAGGCTGCTTATTTCGATTTGTTACCTTGTGGTCAAAGGTTTGTTACAAACCAATTCTGATGGAACTACTAAGCTGATGGATTTTCTCGACGAGCAGCGTATGTGCAGATTGTACGAGAAATTTATTTTGGAATATTACAGAAAAGAACATCCAGAAATAATAGCGAATGCATCACAGATTCTCTGGCAGTTAGATGATGGAATTGGTTCTATGCTTCCGGTAATGCAAACAGATATTATGCTTAGTTATCAGGAGAAGATTCTGATTATTGATGCAAAATATTATGGTAATACGACACAGACTCGATTTGGAACTCATACGTTACATTCAGGAAATCTGTATCAGATTTTTACCTATGTAAAGAATAAAGAGGCTGAGTTAGCTTCTCAGCCTCATGAGGTTTCAGGAATGCTTTTGTATGCTAAGACGGATGAGGAAATTTACCCGGATAATAAATATCAAATGAGTGGTAATCAGATAACGGTTAGGACACTGGATTTGAATTTACCATTTTCGGAAATAGCAGAGCAGTTAAACATGATTGTAATGTCGCACTTCGATTTATCAAGGTGAATATGAATTGAACGAGGTGTCTAATTTGAAAAAATGAAATTACCATCCGCTCCAGCGCAACGGAATTCTTAACCTATGTTGCCCCTGTTGGTAATGAACAGGACAGCATTGAGATGTGCTATGATGATGAGCGTCTGAAATAAAGGTGGAGTATATTAAAGATGTGTTGAGGCATTTCAAGATGATTATTTTAAATGTATAATTGACATTATGGCATATATGCCATATAATATATACAAAGGAGATTATATGACGGAATTTAAGTTAATAGCATATGAAAAGGAAAATGGCGAAGTTCCAGTAGAGGAATTTCTTGATTCAGTTAATCCTAAAATGCGAGCTAAGATATTTGGATTATTGGGGATTCTTCAAGAGAAGGGGAACATGCTTAGAGAACCGTACAGTAAGCACTTAGATGATGGAATATTTGAATTGCGTTGTAAATTTGGAAGTGATATCACCAGAGTCTTATATTTTTTCTATTATGAGGGGAAAATAATACTGACGAATGGTTTTGTTAAAAAGACACGGAAAACTCCAAAAGAAGAGATACAGACTGCAAAGGATAGAAGAAAGGATTTCATAGAAAGGGTGATGAAAGATGAGAACATTTGATGATATGCTTTCTAAGCAGTTACAGGATGAAGAATTTAAAAAAGAATATGATGCAATCCAGCCAGAGATGGATGTTATAAGGGCTATCGTAGATGCTCGTACTTCTCAGAATATGACGCAGAAGGAGTTGGCAGAGCGTACTGGTATTAATCAAGCAGATATCAGCAAACTTGAGAATGGAACAAGGAATCCTTCTGTTAATTTGCTTAAAAGATTAGCAGATGGCATGGGGATGGTTCTCAAGATTGAGTTTGTGCCAAAACAGAAAGTGTAATTATATGACATCACTAGTTTGTTGGCTGGTGATGTTTTTATAGGTTTTAAGTTAAGTGTGAAACGTATTAGAAGCATTAAACATGGGCAGCAGATCTGGAAGGTAAAGTAGTAAAAAGTGATGTAAATATTGCAAAAAATTATCTTTCAGAACATGAAATGCGGTCATTAGAACATATTGTATCAGCTTATTTGGATTTGGCAGAGGATCGTGCAAAGCGTCATATTCCAATGACGATGGAGGACTGGTCAAAGCGTCTGGATTTATTTCTGATGGCAGACGACAGACAAGTTCTTCAGGATGCAGGCAAAATCACAGCAGAGATTGCAAAGGCAAAAGCAGAGACTGAATTTGAAAAATACCGTGTTATCCAGGACAGATTGTTTGTGTCTGACTTTGATAAGTATATGTTAGAACTGGAAGAGAATGCAAAGAAGTAGCGATATTTTTTGTCAAAGTCCATATTGGTTCGGATAGGTGCATAATTTTGTTATGTCAATAAATTATATGTAAGTTGCGACATGGATTGGAGGATGTTTATATGGAGGTTTCAAAGAAAGATTGGAAATTATTCAGAGCTTGTATTGGCGAATGGCAGGAAGCGTATATGGAGCGTTTGACTAAAGAATATATAGATTTGTTAAGTGGAGACGAGAATGCTTCTGATAAGTTTTGGAAGCTGGAAGAGCGAATAAAAAAGGATAAGAAACATCCGGGAGTAATGCTTGAACTAAGTAAAGAAAATATGATTTTTGATATTGTGACATTGATTAATAGAGATGTAATTACGGTTGTTGATTTGAAGGATTTTAGTGATGAATTAAAAGAATATGTGAATTACCTTTTGCATAGATAACGGAGGGGATTAAGCACATAAGAATTGCAGGTGATATTTGTGAATATAGAAGCATATGATGCGGAGTCTTTAAGAAAGCTTGTCCGAATTCTTGAATATGAAAATAGGATATTGAAAGACAAGCTAAAGAAAGAAAATATTCCATATGACGAGGTCAATCCTTTCGAAGAGACAATTGATAGCGTAGAAGAGTATGACCCTGACCAGGGTGGGCGTATTGTCAACCCATCGTTTATAACAGAGAAAATGGCAACACACTTCTTTTCTATGTTTTGGGGACGCGAGGATGTTTATGCAAAGCGTGGCAAGAATGGCGGCTATTTTCCGCAATGCGATAACAGATGGGATAACAGACTGTGTCCAAAACAGCGGGGTGAGAAGATATTCTGTGATGAATGTGAAAACACTAAATGGACGCGGCTGGATGCTAAGAAAATTATTTCACATCTATTAGGGCACAAGGAAGATGGCTCGGATGTAATAGGAGTATATCCACTGTTGACAAATGGAATGTGCAGATTTATTGTATTTGATTTTGATAATCATGAAAAAGGCGCAGAGGCGACAGATTTTGCTAACACGGATAATGAATGGTATAAGGAAGTAGAAGCCCTTAGGAAAATGTGTGAGATAAATGGTATTAAGCCGTTGGTTGAGCGTTCTCGTTTGGGTAAAGGTGCTCATGTATGGATTTTTTTTAAGAAAGCAATACCGGCATCGGTGGCAAGAAATTTTGGGTTTATGTTATTGGATAAGGGTTCGGCATCTATTAACTTAAAATCATTTCATTACTATGACAGAATGTACCCATCTCAGGACGTAGCAAGTAGTATTGGTAATCTGATTGCATTGCCAATGCAGGGACAGGCGCTTAAACATGGTAACAGTGCATTTGTGGATGAAAATTGGAATGCCTATCCGAATCAGTGGGATGTTTTGCTAAATAAAACACAAAAACTGGGTATGGAGGATATCGAAAAATATATGTCGAAATGGCAGGCAGAGTTGGCAGAAAACAGGGGAATGTTTGCTGGTACAGATATGAATTGCAGACCAAAACCATGGAAGAAAAAATGTAAGTTTTTTAAGGCGGATGTTGTAGGCAAGCTACATATGGTACTTAGCAATGGTGTCTATATTGACACACTAAATCTTATGCCGAGAATTCAAAATCAGATTCGTAGTCTGGCTGCTTTTGATAATCCGGAATTTTACAAAAATAAAAGATTGGGATATTCCAATTACTATAATTTTAGTGCTGTATATTTGGGTAAAGACGTTGATGGGTACATACAGGTTCCGAGAGGGTTAAAAGAACGGATTATCGAGGAATGTAATAAAGCCGAAATTATTGTAGATATATCTGACCAGAAAGAAAAAGGTCGTCCAATCAGAGTTTCTTTTAAAGGAGATTTGAGGATGCAGCAAGAGTTGGCAGCAGAGAAGTTATTGGCATATTCGGATGGTGTATTAAGTGCAGCAACTGCATTTGGAAAAACAGTTGTTTGTAGTTACCTGATTGCGGAACGCAAAGTAAATACTCTTATTTTGTTACAGAGCAAGGATTTGCTGAATCAGTGGGTGGATGAGCTGAACAAATTCCTGGATATTAGGGAAGAGCCGCCAGAATATGAAACAAAAACTGGCAGGAAGAAAAAGAGAGACAGTGTTATAGGTATTTTGCATGGTAATAAAAAAGCTTTGACAGGTATTGTAGATGTTGCTATGGTTGGTTCTATGTATAGTAAAGGTAAGTTCAATGACTTAATTAATTCTTACGGAATGGTAATTATGGATGAATGTCATCATGCTGCATCCAATACCTCTATGGAACTGTTACAGAGAATTAATGCAAAATATGTATATGGTGTTTCTGCGACACCGAAGCGTGGGGATAGTTTGGATAAAATTATCTATATGCTGCTTGGACCGCTTCGTCATAGGTTTACAGCATTGGAGAGAGCACAGGAGCAGGGAATAGGACATTACTTTGTGCCAAGGTATACAAGGGTAGTAGACACAGTTGACAGCAAAGATGATATTAACAAAGCGTATAGTCTGATTAGTACTAGCAGGGTTCGTAATGAAATGATTATAGATGACGTAAAGAAGAGTGTTGCGCAGAAACAAACACCGGTTATATTAACCAGATTTAAAGAACATGCAAAACTTTTGTATGATGCGTTGAAAAATGAAGCTGACCATGTATTTCTTTTATATGGGGATAATTCAGATAAGGAAAATGCAGAGATACGTGTTAAGTTGAAGCAGATTCCTAAAAATGAAAGTCTTATTTTGGTTGCAACCGGACAAAAAATAGGAGAAGGATTTGACTTTCCAAGACTTGACGTATTGATGCTTGCTGCACCGGTATCTTTTGAGGGGCGTCTGGAACAGTATGTAGGAAGATTGAATCGTGACTATGAGGGTAAAGATTCTGTTTATGTATATGATTATATTGATGCCCATGTGAGATTCTTTAATAAAATGTATGGCAAAAGGTTGAAAACTTACAAGCGTACCGGATTTTCCATATGGACGGGTGATGTACGGTCTAAGCAGATAATTAATGCAATATATGATTCTGGTAATTATAAAGAAAAATTTGAGCAGGATATTGTGGAAGCAGAGAAATCAATTGTGATTTCCAGTCCGGACATACGACAGGACGAGATTGACAGATTGTTATTACTGGTCAAAGATCGTCAGGAACAAGGGGTAAATGTGACGGTTATTACAACAGACCCAGAAGAAGTGATTTATGGTAGTGCGGATGTATGTTATCACTTGATTAAGTTGATGAAACAAGTGGGCATAAATGTAGTGGCAAAAACAGAAGTCGGAGAAAGATTTGCCGTTATAGATGATGAGTTGGTATGGCATGGCGGAATGAATCTGCTTGGCAAGGTAGATATATGGGATAATTTAATGCGAATTAAAAATCATCAAGTAGCGGCAGAATTGTTAGAAATTTCGCTTGGTACCACAAGAGAATTTGAAGGAGGCTAATAATTGTTATTCAAATCATCTCGGTACGGGCGAATGCAGCAGACGTATTATAGAATACAGGATTTTGGTGTTAAGTTACACATTGTGTAATTAAAAGTTATATGTTATTATGTATACAGAGTGTAGATGGAGATGATCGTTTATGGAAAAATTGATAGATTGTCAGATTGAAATTAAAAAACTTAGGGAAGCTACAGGCATGAATCGTAAGGAATTTTGTGAGTGTTTTGGTATTCCATACAGAACCGTTACAGAGTGGGAGAGAGGAACTCGTAATGCTCCGGATTATCTCCTTAGACTGTTGGCATATTATATTAGGATGGAGAACATGGTGAAAGATACGAGGTAAAAGAGTAACGAGAAAAATTAAAAATTGAAAATTTGGAAATGAAAGAGGTGAAAGGCAATGCCAAATTCCAACATTTTGATGTACACAACAGAAGATGGATTGACAAAAATTGAAGCAACATTTGAAAATGATACAGTCTGGCTGTCACTTGCTCAGATGGCAGAGCTGTTTCAAAGGGATAAATCAACTATATCGAGACATATAAAAAAAATATTCGAGGAAAGAGAATTAGATAGGTTAGCAGTTGTTGCAAATTTTGCAACAACTGCTTCTGACGGGAAAACATATCAAGTTGATTACTACAATTTAGATGTCATAATATCTGTGGGTTATCGTGTTAAATCTTTACGAGGTACACAATTCAGAATCTGGGCAACATCTATTCTTAAAGAATATATGCGAAAAGGCTTTACTCTGGATGATGATCGTCTTAAACGTCTCGGTGGTGGTAATTATTTTGATGAACTTTTGTCTAGAATCAGAGATATTCGATCTTCTGAGAAAGTGTTTTGGAGAAAAGTACTTGAAATATATGCTACTAGTATTGATTATAATCCGAATGCTGAGGAATCTATTTTATTCTTTAAACAGGTTCAGAATAAAATGCATTGGGCAGCTCATAAGCACACCGCAGCAGAAATCGTATTTTCCAGAGCTGATTCTGAAAAAGAAAATATGGGGTTGACTTCTTGGGAAGGGAAACAAATAAAGAAATCTGATTCAGAAATTGCAAAAAACTATTTGAACAACCAGGAGTTGGATGCACTTAATAAGATTGTATCAGCATATCTTGATATTGCTGAGGTTCGCGCACTTAATCATGAACCAATGTATATGAAAGATTGGCTTGAGACAATAGATGATTATCTCAAGATGACTCGTAGAGAAATTCTTACTACAAGAGGAAGTATTTCACACAAGCAGGCGATTGAAAAGGCTCATGCAGAATATGATAAATATAAAAAGAAGCAAGATGAATTGCTATCAAATGTAGAAAAAGATTTCATTCATAGTATTGAAATGCTTGAGCAGATTGAATTGAGTTAAAATGTTATGATTTCTAAGCAGTTACAGGATGAAGAATTTAAAAAAGAATATGATGCAATCCAGCCAGAAATGAATGTTATAAGGGCTGTTGTAGATGCTCGTACTTCTCAGAATGTGACGCAGAAGGAGCTGGTCGAGCGTACTGGTATTAACTAGGCAGATATCAGCAAACTTGATAAAAACTCTCACCTTTACCTATTGATTTTTACCCCAAAATTCAGTAATATAAAAGAGGTTAGACAAGACTAACCAAAAAGTGAATAAATCATGTGGACTCCTCGTATTAGGTTGTGAATCCTGAACGCATCCTATGCAGAATTGAATGAAATTCTTGCGGGGAGTACTATTATTTTGCGGAAAAGGAGATAGTGTTACGATGAATTTTTTGGAAATTGAAAAGGTAGTTGGACGTGAGATTTTGGATTCGAGAGGCAATCCGACGGTGGAGGCAGAGGTGACTTTGGTAGACGGAACCGTGGGAAGAGGTACCGCTCCAAGTGGTGCGTCTACCGGTGAGTTTGAGGCACTGGAACTGAGAGACGGAGACAAGGAACGTTATCTTGGCAAGGGTGTTGAAAAAGCTGTCAACAACATCAATACTGTGATTAATGAGGTTCTTACCGGTTTAGATGCGTCTGATATTTATGCCATTGACAAGGCGATGATTGATGCAGATGGTACGAAAGACAAATCAAAACTTGGTGCCAATGCGATTTTGGCTGTGTCAATTGCAACAGCAAGAGCGGCATCGATTGCGTTAGACATTCCGTTGTACCGCTTTTGGGGTGGCATTTCCGGCAACCGTCTTCCGGTACCTATGATGAATATTTTAAATGGTGGTGCTCACGCAGATTCAGCTGTTGATACGCAGGAATTTATGATTATGCCGGTTGGTGCGCCATCGTTTAAAGAAGCGCTTCGCTGGTGTGCAGAGGTTTTCCATAAGTTGAAATCTCTGATTAAAGATATGGGAGATGTAACAGCGGTTGGTGATGAAGGTGGATTTGCACCAAACAAACTTACTTCCGATGAAGAAGCTATTGAGAAAATTCTGGAGGCTGTTAAGGCTGCCGGATTTGAACCGGGAAAAGATTTTATGATTGCTATGGATGCAGCTTCTTCTGAATGGAAATCGGAAAAAGGAATTGGTTATTATAAGCAGCCAAAATCCGGTAAAGAATTTACTTCGGATGAGCTGATTGCACATTGGGAATCTCTCATTGACAAGTATCCGATTATTTCTATTGAAGATGGTTTGGATGAGGAAGATTGGGAAGGCTGGAAGAAGATGACTGAGAAGATTGGTCATAAAGTTCAGCTTGTAGGAGATGACCTTTTTGTTACAAATACAGAGAGACTTTCCAAGGGTATTAAAATGGGGGCAGGTAACTCCATTTTGATCAAATTAAACCAGATTGGTTCGGTGTCAGAAACATTGGAGGCTATTAAGATGGCGCACAATGCAGGATATACAGCCATTTCTTCCCACCGTTCCGGTGAGACAGCGGACACAACTATTGCAGACCTTGCGGTAGCGCTGAATACATGTCAGATTAAGACAGGTGCTCCTTCGAGATCCGAGCGTGTAGCAAAATACAACCAGCTTCTCCGCATTGAGGAAGAGTTAGGTGCCAGTGCAGTGTACCCGGGTATGGATGCATTTCATGTAGGTAAATAATAGAATTAAAAACAGACGATGAAAAGATTTCCGGTGCATGAATATGTGTGTGCCGGAAATTTTTTATATGTTGAAATTGAAAAGAAGGGCGGACGGTTTTGGCGCGAAGCTCGACGCAGGATATTGCGAAAACCATATTTTGGTGATATGATTATTGCAGTGTTGTGATTGGAATGTAGAGGAGGTTGAATTTGTGGTACAGAGTAAAGAAATAAAAAACGCCAGTGAATTGGAGTTTGCTATATTTTGCATAGAAAATGTAGCGGCAAAACTGGGGGTGAATGCAGAGCGTATCTATCGGGCATTTACTGAAAAAAGCGATATTCTCAATAGCTATATTGTGCCGGAATACGAGGTGCTGCATACTCAAAGCCGCGAATATATTGTAGACGACCTTCTTGAGGTGATGAAAGAAAGGGGGGTGGAAGTATGATTCTCTATCATGGTTCCTCTTTAGAGGTTGTGAAACCGGACTTGAGTCATTCCCGTGCTAATGTGGATTTTGGGCGTGGTTTTTATGTCACGCCATTGTATGAGCAGGCAGTGAAATGGTGTGGCAAGTTTAAACGACGTGGAAAAGATGGTGTTATTTCTTGCTATGAATATGATGAAAGCAGGGAAAATGAACTGAAAATATTAAAATTTGAATCTTATAACGAAGAATGGCTAGACTTTATTTTGAATTGTCGTACAGGAAAAGATTCAACAGATTATGACATTGTTGTGGGCGGTGTTGCTAATGATAAGGTATTTAATACGGTGGAGCTTTTTTTTGATGGACTGATTGATAAAACAGAAGCCCTGAAACGTCTTCGTTATGAAAAGCCGAACTTGCAAATGTGTTTTCGTACAGAGAAAGCATTGTCATTATTGCATTTTAAAAGGAGTGAGATATTATGACTGCGAATCCGATTTTACTTCAAAAAAAATATAGCCGCATCATTGAGCAATTTGCTAAAAAGCGGGGGATTTCACTGGATGATGCATTGAAATTTTTTTATCATTCGGAAGTATATCCTCTGCTCCGGGATGGTGTATCTGATATGCACTGTATGAGCGATGCGTATTTGGTGGAAGAATTGGAACGGGAATATGTTGGTAAATTGTCGGCTAAGCGCTGTTAAAGTGCTAGATTTTTATGGGTACGGATGCAAACAAAGTAGTATAATGAATAAAAATAGTATAATTGTGTATACTGCTTATATTGCATGGTCAAATCAAGCGTGTTTAAATTTTATGCTTTATATAGAGTAGGAGATGACAAACTATAAATAGTCAAGAGGTTTTTGAAAAAAATTATACTTGTAAAAAGGGTAACTTTAACAGACCATTTGAATACATCGTATTTCAGATGGGACAGATAAATGTATGTAGAGCAGATATTAGCGAAGCTTCTGAACGTTAAAGTCTACATCCTGCCTCTCCAATGCATAGATGACTCTGAACAGTTTCTTTGCTACATGAGTAATAGCTACCCTGTGTTTTTTGCCTTCTGCACGTTTCTTTGCATAGTAAGTTGCAAAGGTTATGTCAAAACGGATTAAAGGAAGGCAGGCGTTAAGAAGAACGTAACGAAGTT
>OLRE01001005.1_pt1 | contig 29835 bp, 18 predicted proteins | sample 1672461 | NCBI WGS metagenome assembly OLRE01 (sample SAMEA3136688, study PRJEB25190) | human gut metagenome | biome: human gut; feature: human-associated habitat; material: faeces | place: Austria | collected 2013
TGCAGGTTTGCACCGACCATATCTCTGCCTCTTACCATATACTTGTCACGCTCCAGCTTTACCGCCTCGTCAAGAATCTTCTTAACCTCTCTCGGCTTTTTGACGGATTTAAGCTCCTTGTTCGGAGTATCGCAATCCCTTGACGTTACCACGATAGTACCGCATCCTACCATTCTCTGACCCAGTGACAGCTTCATGGTCTTGTCGACTATCTTGTAAAGCTCGATCTCGTCCTCCTTGATATTGAGAAATCCCACCTTCGTATATAATACGCTTGACGTAATTATATATCTTGTAAATGAGATAGGCATACCCATTATGCACTTTTTGCCAGTCCACAGAATTTCGCCGTAATCACGCTCGAGCTTTTTCATATTAGCCATAACATTTTTCCTTTCGCTTACCAGAGCTTGTCTTCGTGCGGACATCGGTTGATAGCATAAGCTGCCCTCATCTCCACAAAACAACCGCATTTACTGCACATACCGTTAATAAGGCAGTCGCACTCCGTACATATTTCAAGACGTTTTTTGTACAGCGCTTCATCAGCTTTTTTCTCATCGGGAATAAGTTCTATATTCTCTTTGATATTCTGAAACGCTTCGGCACTCATACGGCTCAGCAGACATCTTTTGCAGACGTTCATGAAAGAATGATTTCAACAACACTGCAAGGCGGAAGCGTGAATGTTATTCCGCTGTCGATCTTTGTTATCTTGTCAAATTCCGTGATTGTAACGTTTTCCGGCTCATCAAAGGTGTTGTGAGCGTTGCTCTCTGCACTCAGTATCCTTGCCCTTACAGAGTCAAAACTGAATCCGCGTATATCCGCTTCTATCGTCTTGCATTCCGTAAGCGAGCAGTTTGAAACCGTTAAAGTCATTTCGTTGTCGCTGTTTACCGATACGCTCTGCGAAATAATGGGAAGATTATATCCCTCCTGCTTTTCGTCCTCTATACTGCTGTAGCACAGCTCTGCGTTCTGGTGGTTCTTGTACAGGTCGAACACATGATATGTAGGTGTCAGTATCATTTTTTCGCCTTCCGTAAGGATAAGCGCCTGAAGAACGTTTACCGCCTGCGCAAGATTTGCCATAGAGATTCTGTCGCAGTGGCTGTTGAAAATGTTCAGATTGATCGATGCCACCATAGCGTCACGCATCGTATTCTGCTGGAATAAAAATCCCGGGTTAGTGCCTTCCTCTACATTATACCACGTTCCCCACTCATCTACAACCAGTTTTATGTTATTTTCGGGATTATTTATATTAAGAATATCGCAGTGGCGCTTTACAAGCGTTTCCATATACCACGTTTTTTCAAGCGTTATGTAATATTCCTCGTCGGTAAATCCGGTAGCGTTGCCCTTATCTTCCCATTGTCCCTTAGGCACAGTATAGTAGTGCAGGCTCAACGCATTCATATGCCACGGCGTGATATTCTCTGTTATAACCTTCGTCCAGTTATAATCATCCCCATTCGGTCCGCAGGCGACCTTGTAAAGCTGATTTGCCCCGTAGTTCCTGCAATATGTCTGATACTGCTTGTAAAGTGCGGAATACTGCTCAGCCGACATATTTCCTCCGCAGCCCCAGTTTTCGTTTCCCACTCCGAGATACTTCAGCTTCCACGGCTTTTCCCTGCCGTTCTTCTTTCTTAACTGCGTCATAGGCGAATCGTTGTCCGAGGTGATATATTCTATCCACTCTGACATTTCCCGCACAGTACCCGAGCCGAGATTGCCCGTCAGATACGGCTCACAGCCTACCATCTCGCAGAAATTGAAGAATTCGTGCGTGCCGAAGCTGTTGTCCTCGGTCACTCCGCCCCAGTGGGTATTTATCATCTTCTTGCGCTGTGACTTTTCGCCTATGCCGTCCTTCCAGTGATACTCGTCCGCAAAGCATCCGCCCGGCCAGCGCAGAACAGGCATCTTAATATTCTTAAACGCCTCGACAATATCGTTCCTGATACCGTTAGTATTCGGAATACTGCTGTCCTCCCCAACATAAATACCGTTATAGATACATCTGCCCAGATGCTCAGAAAAATGACCGTAGATCTCCGGGTTTATATGCCCCTTTCTGTCACTGCCGTTTACGTACATTTTTGTGCTCATAGCTTTTTCCTTTCTTGATGTTTTATGCAAAGCCTGTTTACGACACATCTTGCCGTATGTAACGATTTTAGCATAATAACGGCATTTAATCAATAACTTTTTGTGCAAATTCACACAATTTAATTTGTTGCCTCGGTTGACAGGAGAACCGTTAAGCTATATAATATTATAGAAAACAGCATAGAAAAGAGGTATTTTATGAGTTATAAAGCACTTATTTTTGACCTTGACGGTACGCTTTTGAATACGATTGACGATCTTGGCGACAGCGCAAATCACATTTTGTGCAAATTGGGATTTCCTACCCACACGATAGACGAATACAAATATTTTGTCGGAAACGGCATACCTAAGCTGATAGAGCGGTGCTTACCGCCCGACAGGCAGGAGTATAAGGAGCAGGCGCTCGCTATGTTTATGGAGTATTATTCCGCTCACAGCGAGGATAAGACCGCCCCCTATGATGGCATACCCGAGCTTTTACGTTCCGCCCGTGAAAAAGGTATGAAACTCGGCGTCATAACCAACAAGGCGCACGATATAGCACAGCAGGTCGTTCCGCATTTTTTAGGCGGCGGCGTGTTCGATTATATAAGAGGACTTGACGACAGGATAAAGGCGAAGCCTTGCCCCGACGGTGCGCTTGATGTAGCGGAAAAGCTGGGTGTACAGCCCTGCGAGGTGCTGTACATAGGCGACAGCGGAGTCGATATGCAAACCGCCGTAAATGCAGGCTTTACCTCCTGCGGAGTTTTGTGGGGCTTTCGCACCGAAAAGGAGCTTCGTGACAACGGTGCAAAGTATATCGCCCGTAAGCCCGCAGACATTCTCGAAATAATAAGCAAGTGAGGGCAGAGTGAGGACAGTATGAGAAAACAGTTTCTTGAGATAGGTAAGATAGTAGCAACGCAAGGACTTGGCGGCGAAGTCAGAGTACAGTATTACTGCGACAGCGCCGATGTTATATGCAGCTTTGACAGGCTGTTTTTGGGAAAGGACAAGCAGGAACTTGAGGTCGAAAAGGCACGTCCCCATAAAACTCTCGCTGTGCTTAAACTCGGCGGTATAGATAATGTTGACGAGGCTAAGACGATAGTCGGTAAAATGCTTTATATGGATCGTGACGATGTGGAACTGCCAGAGGGCGTAAACTTCATTCAGGATCTTATCGGCCTTGAAGTCCGTGATGCAGATACCGGCAAGGTTTACGGCAAGGTCACCGACATATACCAGCACGGTGCGGCGGATGTATACGAACTTAAGACCCCCGACGGCAAGGAACTTATGTTCCCTGCAATTCCTGAGGTTCTGCTCGAAAAGAATATAGATGACGGCTATCTTGTTATAAGACCGCTTGACGGCTTGTTTGACGAAGAATAAACGGAGAACCTATGATAAGGATTGATATAGCTACCCTCTTTCCCGATATGTGCGAATCGTACCTGTCGGAAAGCATAGTCGGCAGAGGAAGAAAAGCAGGCCATATAGATATACATTGTCACAATATCCGTGACTATGCCGGAAACAAGCACAACCGTGTCGATGACAAGGCTTACGGCGGCGGCACGGGTATGGTCATGCAGGCACAGCCTATATATGACTGCATAACCGCAATAAAGCAGGAGTCGGATACTTCTCCCCGTGTGATATATATGTCGCCGCAGGGCAGAGTGCTGACGCAGGATATTGTAAAGGAGCTTGCCGCAGAGGACAGCCTTATAATACTTTGCGGACATTATGAAGGCGTTGACCAGAGAGTGCTTGATGAGCTGAATGCGGAGGAGATTTCGGTAGGAGATTACGTTCTGACCGGCGGCGAGCTTCCTGCGCTTATACTGACCGATGCGATAGCAAGACTTCAGGACGGAGTGCTACCCAACAGCGATGCCTACAGCATAGAGAGCCATTATAACGGTCTGCTTGAGCATCCGCAGTATACCCGTCCGGAGATATGGCACGACAGAGCCGTTCCCGCTGTTCTGCTGACAGGCGCACACGATGCCGTTGCAAAATGGCAGGAAGAAACCGCCCTTGAGGTTACTCGCAGAAAACGTCCGGATATGCTGTATGACCACCGTGTGAACGGCGAGCCTTACGCAAGATATATCCGTGTGTTCGTACCTCATAAAGAACGTGAATACGATATAGTCGCCTTTATGAAGATGATATTCCACAGGCGCATTCTCACAAACCGTGAGCAGAAGATATTAAAGCGTATGATGCCCGTGCTTGATTCACTGCCGACACCGCCCGAATGCGAAGAAAACAGCCGTATATGGCTGAATGCGAAAAACGCAGGACGTATTCTTGATATGTACGCTCCGCTTTTTGATATGCTGAGAGAGCATGGTATAGATTACCGCATAGAGTACAGCGATACCCCCGACGGAAAGCCCGTTGCCGAAAACGAAAATTTCACCGTGTTCGCATAAAATCGTATATGAAAGCCGCCGATGAGCAGCTCATCGGCCGGATAATTCGTCACATAATAATACAAAAAGCAGAAGGATATTGAGGATTAAAAAGCATCTTGTACAATATGCTGTTCTTAAGAAATAATGTCGGCTTATTCTCTTTTCATCTTTAAAAGCGGCACAAATTCGTTTTCTATGATTTTTTCGCCGGTAAGGTTGAATCCGTTGCGGCGATAAAAATCTATTCCACGCTTGTTGTATTCAAGCACCCACAACTCATTGACGGCAAAATTGTTGATAGCGTAACCGAGAAGTTCTGCGCCTATGCCCTGATTCTGAAAAAGCGGCTCTACATACAGCTTTTCGACCTCGTTGCCCGAAATGCGTATAATGCCTTTTATTACACCGTCGTCATAGACAAATGTGTTTTTAAGTGCGGCTGAGCCTGCGGAATATTCTTTGGCGGTGTCAAGGACGTTCAGTTCACCGAAGTAAAAGGCGTCATTTCTGAAAAACGGGTAGAAATTTACCCTGTAATTTGTGACGATTATTTCTGCGATGCGTGAAGCATCGGACTCGGTTGCGTGGCGTATATGTGTCATTTCTGTTCTCCGTTTGATTATGATTAAAGCCGTTGCGGTATTCCGTAACGGCTTTAGTGCTATATGCTGATTACTTTATATCAAGTGCTGATTTAAGCTCGTCAACCTTGTCTGTCTTTTCCCATGCAACGTCAAGGTCTGTACGTCCCATGTGACCGTAAGCGGCAAGAGGTCTGTACTTTGTATTTCTTAAATTCAGTGAGCTGATTATCGCACTGGGGCGAAGGTCGAACACCTTGCTTACAGCGGCTGAAATTTCGCTGTCGGGCTTTATGCCTGTGCCGAATGTATCAACAAAGACAGATACGGGCTGTGCAACGCCGATAGCATACGCAAGCTCGACCTCGCAACGCTTTGCTATACCTGCGGCTACAATGTTCTTAGCAACGTGTCTTGCGGCATAAGCAGCTGAACGGTCAACCTTTGTGGGATCTTTTCCCGAGAATGCGCCGCCGCCGTGTCTGCCGACACCGCCGTATGTATCTACTATTATCTTTCTGCCCGTAAGACCGCTGTCGCCCTGAGGACCGCCTACTACAAAGCGTCCTGTGGGATTTATCAGCATCTTTGTGTTCTCGTCAAGCAGTGAAGCGGGAATGGTAGTCTTTATAACCTTTTCGATAATATCGGCTCTGAGCTGTTCCTGCGTAACGTCAGCCTTGTGCTGTGAGGAAACAACGACAGTGTCAATTCTTGATGGAGTACCGTCCTCATTATATTCTACCGTTACCTGTGTCTTTCCGTCGGGGAGAAGATAGGGTATCTCGCCTGACTTTCTTACTGCTGTGAGCTTCTTTGAAAGTGCGTGAGCAAGGGAAATCGTAAGGGGCATAAGCTCCTTGGTTTCATCACACGCATAGCCGAACATCATACCCTGATCGCCTGCACCTGTGTCAAATTCATTGTTATCTCTGCCCTCAAGAGCGTTGTCAACGCCCATAGCTATATCGGGGCTCTGCTTGTCAAGGGTCGTGAGGATAGCGCAGGTCTTGTAGTCAAAGCCGTAGTCGCTGTTATCGTAGCCTGTTTCCTTTATGACATCTCTTGCTATTGCAGGAATGTCAACGTTTGCCGTTGTCGTGATCTCGCCCATTATCAGAACCATACCTGTTGTGGCGCAGGTTTCGCAGGCTACACGGGCGTTCTTGTCCTGTGCTAATATCGCATCAAGCACCCCGTCTGAGATCCTGTCGCAGATCTTGTCGGGGTGACCCTCTGTTACGCTTTCGGAAGTGAATAAGTATTTTGCCATTGATTTTTCCTTTCATATAGCGGTTTTAAACCGTATCCCATACGCATATACCTGCGTAAAACTGCATTAAAAAAAGCCCCATTCGGAGCTTGCTGACTGCCTGCTCCTCATCTTTCGGTCACAGCCCTTGCCGTGCCGTAGGAATTAGCACCATTTTTCGCAAAGAAAGCTCAAGCGAAACGGTTGCTGGGTTTACGGAGCCTGACTCCCAATCTGCATTTTAATGCAGAAAATGTAAACCGCTCTTGATAAGGGATTTTTCCGATTGATATTGTAGCATAAGCAAATGCGTTTGTCAAGTAAAATGAGAATAATTTTTATTTTAACGGCATTGAAATTTAAAGGGAGTTAAAAATGTCGGGATACACTATAAATAAATATAAAATAAATATAGAACGGCTGTTGAATTGTACCGTGAAAAATGGTATAATTTAATAGAGTAACGATTTCAGGAAACAACGGACGAAAGGGTGCAAGGAATTACAATGAGTTTTGTTACGCTGAGCGATATTACAAAGCAGTACCGTATGGGCGATATAATAATCAACGCAAACGATAAGGTCAGCTTTGACATTGAAAAGGGCGAATTTGCAATAATCGTAGGACCGAGCGGTTCGGGCAAGACTACGGTGCTTAATATACTGGGCGGTATGGATACCGCTACATCGGGAAGCTTTTATGTAGACGGAAGTAAGATAAGCGGTTACAGCAGAAAAGAGCTTATCGACTACAGAAGATACGATATAGGTTTTATATTCCAGTTCTATAATCTCATCCCGAACCTTACGGCAAAGGAGAATATTGAGCTGTCTACTCAGACGGTGGAGGACTATATCCCTGCTGTAGAGATACTGGAAAAGGTCGGACTTACCGACAGAATAAACAACTTCCCGGCTCAGCTTTCGGGCGGTGAACAGCAGAGAGTGGCTATAGCCAGAGCGCTTGCGAAAAAGCCCAAGCTGTTGCTGTGCGACGAACCTACGGGTGCGCTCGATTACAACACCGGCAAGATGATACTGAAATTACTTCAGGACACCTGCCGCAGTGAAAATATGACTGTAATACTCGTAACGCATAATACGGCGATATGCCCTATGGCTGACAGGGTTATACACATGAAAAGCAGTAAGGTGAGCGAAATAGTAGTAAACGAGCATCCGACACCCGTTGAAGAAATAGAGTGGTAAGCGGGGAAAGGGAACGGATATGAAAAATGCAATGCTGAAAAATGCGTTTGCCGAGATGAAGAAAACAAAAAGCCGTTTTCTTTCGATATTCGGTATAATCGCTATCGGCACAGGATTTTTTGCGGGACTTCTGCAGAGCGCTCCTGCGATGAAGGTATCGTCGGATCATTATTACGACAGGACTTCCCTGTCTGATATCAGGCTGGTATCTACATACGGATTTGACGATAACGATATAGACGCTTTGAAAAAAGGGCTTCCGGATGTTGATGTTTATCCCGGATATTTCACGGACGCATACGTCAACACGGATTCGGGCGAAAAGAAGGTCGCAAGGGTATATTCTCTTGACAAAACGGGCGAAAACAATCCGTACAGCTCTTTGCAGATAGTTGACGGCAGACTTCCCGAAAAAGAAAACGAGTGCGTTATCGACAGCGGTAAACTGCTTGCTCATTATAAAGTCGGGGACAAGCTGACGCTGTGTGGCGATGAAGACACGGATATAGACGGAACTTTGTCGGTCAAGGAATTTACTATAGTCGGAAAATTCGCATCACCTATGTATATATCTGATGCGGAGCGTGGAAACACGACCATAGGAAGCGGTTCTGTCTATATGATCTGTTACATACCGGAAAGCTGTTTCAAGACAGAGGTATATACTCAGGTTATGATAAACTCGGACGAGCTAAAGCAGTACAGCTGTTACAGCGATGAATATGAGGATGCCCGTGACGCTCTTGAAAAGAAGATACAGAAAATAGCGGATGTAAGAGAAGAAGAGCGTTTTGACGAAATAGCAGGCGACGCAAAGAAGGAGCTTGACGACGGGCAGAAGGAGCTTGATGAAAAGAAGAGCGAAGCATACGCAGAAATAGAGAAAAACGAAACCAAGCTGAACGATGCAAAAAAACAGCTTGACGAAGCAAAGCCTCAGCTTGAAAGCGGCAAGAAAACGCTTGAGGAATCGAAAAAACAGCTTGATGAGGCGAAAAAGGAGCTTGACACAAACGGGGCTACCCTGACGGCGACAAAAGCGGTGCTTGACAGCACAAAGAAAAAACTGGACGAAACGAAGCTGCAGCTTGAAGCCGGAAAGAAAACGCTTGACGAAAGCTATATACAGCTTGTTACAGCTAAAATACAGCTTGAAAACGCAGATTCACAGCTAAAGTCGAGCAAGGCTCAGCTTGACGATGCAAACACAAAGATAACAAGTCAGCAGGCAATTATAAATACGAGCCGTGAAACGCTGGAGGATTCCTACAAGAAGGGTAATATCACCAAAGAGGCGTATAATGCCGGCATAAAGCTGCTCGACAGCTCGCAGGCGGAGCTTGACAAGCAGAAGAAACAGTATGAAAGCGGACTTGAGCAGTATAATGACGGGCTTAAGCAATATAATGACGGAAAGCTGCAGTACGAAATCGGTTATGCCAAATATGAGGACGGAAAAAAGCAGTACGAGGACGGATATTCTCAGTACACAAGCGGACTTGCACAGTACGAAAGCGCAAAGGCACAGTATGACGCAGGGAAGGCTCAGTATGACGCAGGATACGCACAGTATGTTTCGGGCAAGGCAAAGTATGACAGCGGTAAAGCGGAGTATGACAAGAATTATGCCGATTATGAAAAGGGTCTGAAGGAGTATAACGAGGGCAAGACGGCACTTGAAACGGCAAAAACCGATGCGGACAAGCAGTTTGCCGATGCTCAGAAGAAGATAGACGACGGCAGGGAAAAGCTCGAAAAGACGAGCAGACCTGAGTGGTATCTGTTTACCCGTGATGATAACCCGGGTTACAGTGAATACGGTCAGAATGCCGAAAGAATAGGCAATATAGCTATGGTGTTCCCCCTGTTCTTTGTAATGGTGGCGGCGCTTGTATGTCTTACCACGATGACACGAATGGTCGAGGAACAGCGTACTCAGATAGGAACGCTCAAGGCGCTCGGCTATAAAAACGGCGCTATTATATTCAAATATCTGCTTTATGCGCTGACAGCGGCAACGGCGGGCGCTGTATCGGGTATGCTTGTGGGAATGAAGATATTCCCGGCAATCATTATTACTGCATACGGAATGATGTACGTTATCCCCGATATTCTTCTGCCGTATGACTATATACTTATGATATGTACCACAGGGGTATCTGTACTGCTTACTGCGGTCACGGTCTATTTCTCGTGCGGCGGCATACTTCACGACTGCCCTGCGGCGCTTATGCGGCCGAAAACGCCAAAGAGCGGTAAGAAGATATTGCTTGAACGCATAGGCTTTATATGGAACAGGCTTTCGTTCAGCTATAAGGTAACGATGCGTAATATATTCCGCTATAAGAGAAGAATGCTTATGACGATAGTGGGCATTGCAGGCTGTACAGCACTTGTGCTGACGGGCTTCGGCGTGTATGACAGCGTAAACGATATTCTGCAAAAGCAGTTCGGTGAAATAAGCAATTATACCGGTATTACCGCTTATGACAACAATACTGTGACCGACGAACAAACGGCAAAGATAGAAAAGATGCTTGAGCGTTATGACTGTGAGGGCAACAAGATATATCAGAAGCAGATAACGGTTTATAACGGTAAGAAAAATACCGAGGCATACATTTTCGGCGGAGCGGACAACGAAACCATAGCACAGTTTGTGACGGTAAAGGATAGACGGACAGGCGAACAGTACACGGTAACCGACGACGGCGTTATAATAAACGAGAAGCTGGCATCTTTGCTCGGCGGTATAAAGAAGGGCGATACGGTAACGATAGCTTTGTCGGAAACGAAGCGAGTTACTGCTACGGTAACCGAGATATGCGAAAACTACGCCCATCACTATGTGTATATAACGGAAAAGCTGTACAAGGAGCTTAGCGGCGAGGAAGGACTGCCGTATAACTGCTTCTTCTTCAACTCGGAGGACGGCGACGATATGACCGAAAGTGACAGGGACGAGCTTGCACAGGAGCTTATGAAGATAGACGGAGTTATGGGAGTGAGCTTCAAGACAAGCGTTGCGGGAACATTCAGTTCTATGCTCAAATCACTGCTTTTTGTAATAGTGGTTCTTATAGTGAGTGCAGGTGCGCTTGCGTTCATAGTGCTTTATAATCTTACGAACATCAATATAAACGAGCGTATAAGGGAGATCGCATCGCTCAAGGTGCTTGGCTTCTATGATAAGGAAGTATCAATGTATGTGTTCAGGGAAACGGTGATACTTACCCTTATAGGAACAGTGGCAGGTATGATATTCGGAAGATTCCTTGTTGACTTTGTTGTAAAGACGGCTGAAATTGATATGGTTATGTTCGGCAGAACGGTGCATCCGATGAGTTTCGTATTCTCGGGTCTTATAACGATATGCTTCGCCGTGATAGTAATGCTGTTTATGCACAGACGGCTTATGAAGGTCAATATGGTCGAGGCGCTCAAGAGTGTTGAATAATATTTCGGCGTTAGCCGGGAGGTTGATAATATATGAAGATAAGTAAGGCGATTGTTGCCGCTGTAGGTGCGGCGGCTGCCGTAGGTGCGGCTGTATACGCCAAGAAAAAGCTGGAGGAAACGCAGACTCCGCTCAGGAAGAAAAGCCTGACCGTATGGAAAAACGGCGAGGTAACTCATAAGGAGATAATCAGAAAGCCTATAAGTGAGGAAGAACAGACCGATGCGATAAACAGCCGCATTGATGAGGCTGTACGCCGGTATAAGCCTATGTCAGAAAGGGATAACGGCGAAACCGAAACCGAGCCTGAGATAGCGCCTGTCAATTTTACATTTACTCAGAGTGAAGATGACGACGATACCGGTGTCAGCTTTGAGCGTGTATTCGACCATTTCAACAGGCTTGAATCGTCTGCCGGTAATGACGGTGAGGATGCAGGCGAAAGTGGCAAAAAAGCTGAGGATACAGCGGAAGAAGCCTTACCCGCAGTAACTGCAACGGCAGTTGAGAAAAATTTTGACGAGCAAGCCGGAATGCCGAAGCAGATGCTGCTTGAAAAGGGGATAATGACATCCGCTCCGATAGCAAATGCGGTTCAGGAGCTTGCAGAAATGCCGTCTGTTATACAGGATAATGAAGAAATTGAAGACGTAAATCTGCCTGTTGATGAGAGCATTTTCGATCTTTATGCAAGCGAGCCTGTCGAGGAGGCAGTAAAGGCTTTTGAAGAAATAGCCGAGCAGGAAGAAGCTACCGACAGCGAAACTGAAATTGACAACGAACAAAATGAAACCGCTACCGAAGAAGCCGTAAGCGAGCCTGTCGAGGACGCAGTAAAGGCTTTTGAAAAAATCGCCGAGCAGGAAGAAACCGCAGACAGCAAAATTGACGATGAACAAAATGACACTGCCACCGAAGAAGCTGTAAGCGAGCCTGTTGAGGACGCAGTAAAGGCTCTTGAAGAAATAGCAGAGCAGGAAGAAACTGCCGACAGCGAAATTGACGATGAACAAAACGACACTGCCACCGAAGAAGCTGTAAGCGAGCCTGTCGAGGACGCAGTAAAGGCTTTTGAAGAAATAACCGAGCAGGAAGAAATCGCCGACAGTGAAGCTGAAATTGAAGATGAACAAAATGATATTTCTACCGAAGAAGCCGTAAGCGAGCCTGTCGAGGACGCAGTAAAGGCTTTTGAAGAAATCGCACAGCAGGAAGAAACCGCCGACAGCGAAATTGACATCGAACAAAATGACACTGCCACCGAAGAACCCATAAGCGAGCCTGTCGAGGATGCAGTAAAGGTATTTGAAGAAATCGCCGAGCAGGAAGAAACCGCCGACAGCGAAATTGACAGCGAACAAAATGACACCGCTACCGAAGAAGCCGTAAGCGAGCCTGTCGAGGACGCAGTAAAGGCTTTCGAAGAAATCGCCGACAGCGAAACTGAAATTGACAGCGAACAAAATGAAACTGCCACCGAAGAAGCCGTAAGCGAGCCTGTTTCTTCTATTCGTACAGCTGAGTCTGTAGAGGACGCATTGAAAGAATTCGGCGACTTTATAGGAATATCCGAAACCGCTGACAGCACAGGTAGCACCGGTAGCACCGGAAGCACCGGAAGCTCCGAAGATATTTCGGACGACGATCTTGAACAGACAAGCGGTATTTTTGAGGAAAGTACATTATCCGATGAGCTGTCCGAAACTCCGGACGAGACGATTGACGCTGACGAAAAGCCGAGAACTATGGACTTCTTCGATTTGCCGGATGAAGCATATACGCCTGTACAGCTTACCGAAGAAAAGCACAATGAGAATGTTGCCGAGGTAGAGGATTTGTTCGGAAATCTGCTTATGGATGATGAGCCTGAGGTAAAGAAAACATTTAACGATCCATCAGAGGTATTTTCACTGTTCGATACGGCTGACGGCGGACAGGACGATTTCGACAAGTACAGCGATGAAAAGATTGAGGAAGAAAGCGAGAAAAAGAAGACCAGCGATACAAGAAAGTACATAGCGCAGGATATTGCGGATAATATCGCATCGTTTGCACAGCTGCTTGAACCGCTCAATGCCATCAAGGAGAACAAGATACGCAGCAAGAGCGGTATACTGTTCGACTGGGAAATGAGGATACAGGCGCTTATAGGCGATCTGCCGATAAAGACGTACTGGAGAAACAACTTCCGCAATTATGAGATATGGAGCGATGAAAAGTGCATGGAAAAGGCAGGCGAGCTGCTCTCTATGCTTGAACTTGTCGGAATAGTGCGTGATAAGGCAAAAGAGGTCGTGATAGACAAGGATACGCTTGATTTCTATTCGGCACAGAGCGAGCATCTTAACAATGATTTCCATATAGGAGAAACGGTCGTTGTTACACGTCCGTGCTGGAAAATAAACGGACACCCTGCAAGAAAGGGCGAAATTGCCAAGAAAGCTCCGTTTGCGGAATTCAGCCGTAAGAAAGTATCACCGCTTGAAACTATGCTGAGAGAAAACAGCTGTTCTGACGGGGATGTTAATATTCCCGTTACGGAGGACAATTTCTGTACATACGACCGTGATATACCTTATGTAAAGAGGGCAATCGCCGAAGGCTTCTGCAAGTGCGCAGTAAGACGTATGGAGGACGGAGGCGCTTTGGCATTCTTCTATGAGGTTATTGCGGAGGGCGAAAATGTTCACTATTCGCCGTGTACGCTGAGATTCGAGGTAAACATTGACAAGAATGCAAATGTTGTCGGAAGATTCAGAAGTGAAAAAGTGTAAAAAGGAAAAGTGATATGTATACAAAAAGGCACCGCCAAAGCGGTGCTTTTTTCGTTTCACTTCACAATTGACTATGGGTACGGAATATGTTAAAATCTATAACGTAAAAAGAATATTGGTCTAATTGGAAACGCACATCCCCCGGATGATAACGAACAACACAATAAAGTGCAAATTGTTATTATCAGGAGGAATTTTTTATGCCCAAAAATTTATTTCAGGAAATCGTGTTTACCGTTATGATGGTGTTCGTTATGGTGTACGCCATGATATGCTATAATATAGCACTTAATATCGGCGGCATGACAAACGAGGTCTTTTTACTTGCTTTCAAGGAGCTTGTGATAATGGAACCTATTGCTTTCGTGCTTGATATTTTTTTAGTCGGCAGGATAGCAAAGAACAAGACTTTTAAAATAATTAATTCTGAACGTGATAATCCGTTTTTCATAGTTCTCGGTATCTCGGTTATTTCAGTTATTTTTATGTGTCCGCTTATGAGTCTTGCCGCAACTCTTCTGTTCAAAAATGCGGGAAGCGAAGTTATTGCGGTGTGGATTCAGACAACGATAACCAATTTTCCTATGGCTCTGTGCTGGCAATTATTCTTTGCGGGTCCTGTTGTAAGAACTGTTTTCTCACTTATATTCAGAGAGAAGAAAGCTTTACAGAAGGATGAAACGAAAGAAATGCCTGAGGTAGAGGTACAGTAATATCAAAGCCACGATTTTTTATCATCGTGGCTTTAGTTATATTCATTTGCCGGATTTATTTAATCAGTGAAAAACCGAGAACTACAATTCCCAGTATTACAAGGATAATGCCGGTCACACGGTTAAGCGTTTCGGGACTTGCCTTATTCGCTATCTTTGCGGCTATCCTTGCAAAAATAAGTGTGAAAACTATGCAGAGGACGAACGGGAGCATATCCGGAAGTCCGCCTATCGCAAAGTGCGAAACAGAGCCTGTAAGCGCAGTGAATGTCATAATAAATACGCTTGTGCCTACAGCGGTCTTAAGCTCATAGCCCATAACGCTCGTGAGCAGAAGGAGCATCATCATACCGCCGCCCGCACCGATGAATCCGCAGATGAAGCCGACTATAATACCGCAGATGATTGACTTTATCAATACCGATTTTGCGGATCTTGCGCCCATATCGGCTTTTGTGGTCATTACAGGTCTTACTATGAATTTAATGCCGAGCAAAAGCGTCATGAATACCGAGAAATTGCCCATTGTAACCGACGGCACAAGGCTTGAAACGAAACTGCCGACAACCGTGAAAATAAGCACTGTTATCATCATCACAAGTCCGTTTTTAATATCAAGGTTTTTGTTCTTTCCGTATGTGTAAGCCGATACGGCACTTGCCAGAACATCTGAGGCAAGGGCGATTCCGACAGCGGTATACGGCTCTATACCGAGAAATGTAACAAGCATAGGTGTGATTACCGCCGCCGCACTCATACCGGCAAACCCTGTTCCAAGACCTGCGCCGAGACCTGCAAGCAGACAAATGGCGGTCGTTATAAGATATTGCATTATTTGTCGCTCCTTTTTCTGTTTATATTGTCCAGTATTTTAATATGGTATCTTTCAAATGCGGCGATTTCTTCATCGGTAAATCCGTCAAACAGAACAGCCGCAAAATCGCTTTGTTCCTTTTTGCCGTATGCGACAACGGGCTTTGCCTTTGCCGTCAGTGAAAGATGTACGCTTTTTTTGTTTCCGTCCTTATAAGTACCTGTCATCAAGCCCTTTTCGCACAGTGATTTTACAGAAACCGAAACCTGCGATTTCAGTATACGGCGGACCTTTGAAATATCCGCCGCCGTGTCATAGCCGGGGTTGTTCGCAAGGAACATAATTATATCCGTTTCTGCGGCTGAGAGAGAAAACTTTGCCATAATGCGCTTTCTGTACACGCTGTAGTCGTCCTCTGCGGCAGAGATGAAATTCCAGAAGCTGCTTGTAGTCATATGCCCGTCCTTTCTGTCGAAAGATGATATTGTTCAATTACGAACAATATCATTATAGTTCAAAAATGAACAATTGTCAATAGCCGATGTTAAAATTTCCGCTTGAAATCACGGATTTGTTTTAATTACAAACATTTTTAAAACACCTCTTGACAAATATAAAAATAGTGTTATAATATATTTTAGCACTCAGAGTGATAGAGTGCTAAACCGATTGTGATCGGTGTAAATTCAGTATTATCGCCGCTATATAAGGCGCAGGCATAGAAAGGAAATGATTTTTATGGCAAAAAAGGCATTCAAGGCAGAATCAAAGCGTTTGCTTGATATGATGATCAATTCGATCTACACTCATAAGGAGATATTTCTGCGTGAGCTTATTTCAAATGCAAGCGATGCGCTTGACAAGCTGTATTTCAAGTCATTGACGGAGAATCTCGGCATAGAGAGAAAAGACCTCGGTATAGACCTTGCGGTTGACAAGGAAAACCGTCTTATAACAATTACCGATAACGGTATCGGTATGACAAAGGACGAGCTTGAAAATAATCTCGGTGTTATCGCAAACAGCGGTTCATTCAAATTCAAGAACGACAATACCGATACAGAAAAGGACGATATAAACGTTATCGGTCAGTTCGGTGTAGGCTTCTACTCTGCTTTTATGGTAGCGTCTGAGGTTACTGTCGAGTCTAAGGCTTACGGCAGTGAGCAGGCATACAAGTGGTATTCGCAGGGTGTAGACGGTTATACTATCACAGACTGTGACAAGGAAGATGTCGGCACAAAGATAACCCTTAAGATAAAGGAAAATACCGAAGAAGAGGAGTACGACGAATATCTTCAGGACTACAAGCTCCGTATGATAGTAAAGAAGTATTCCGACTATATCCGTTATCCTATCAGGATGGAAGTAAGTCATCAGCACCTCAAGGAAGGCACTGAGAACGAGTATGAAACACACACCGAGATAGAAACTCTCAACAGTATGGTGCCTATCTGGAACAAGAGCAAGTCGGAGCTTAAAGACGAGGATTATAATCAGTTCTACAAGGAAAAGTTCTTCGACTATGATGATCCTATCGCACATATCCACACAAAGGCAGAGGGTACAGCAACATATAACGCACTGATGTACATTCCGTCAAAAGCTCCTTTCGACTACTATTCAAAGGACTATGAAAAGGGCTTACAGCTTTATTCGAACGGCGTTCTTATAATGGATAAATGCCCAGATCTGCTCCCCGATTATTTCAGCTTTGTAAAGGGTCTTGTTGACTCTGCGGATCTGTCGCTCAATATATCCCGTGAGATGCTGCAGCACGACAGACAGCTTAAGATAATCGAAAAGAGCCTTGAGCGTTCTATCAAGAACGAGCTTACAAAGATGCTCCGCAACGACCGTGAGAGATACGAAAAGTTCTGGAAGGTGTTCGGACTTCAGATAAAGTTCGGCGTATACAACGGCTTCGGTGCAGGCAAGGAATTGCTTAAGGATCTGCTGCTGTTCTATTCTTCATACGAAAAGAAGCTGGTAACTCTTGAAGAATATGTTTCAAGAATGAAGGAAGATCAGAAATACATCTACTTTGCAAGCGGCGAAACGGTCGATAAGATAGACAAGCTCCCTCAGACCGAGCTTGTAAAGGATAAGGGCTACGAGATACTTTATCTTATCGACAGCGTTGACGAGTTTGCTTTACAGATGATGGTCGACTATAATGAAAAGCAGTTCAAGTCAGTATCCGCAGGCGACCTTGACCTTGAAACTCCCGAAGAAAAGGAAGAGATGAAGGCTAAGGCTGAGGAAAGCAAGGATATGTTTGCTTTCATGAAGGAATCACTCGGCGGTAAGGTAAAGGATGTAAGACTGTCAAAGATACTGAAGTCCCATGCAGTGTGCCTGACCAGTGACGGTCTGCTTTCAATAGAGATGGAGAAGGTGCTCAGCCAGATGCCCGCAGAGCATGATGCAAAGGCTGAAAAGGTGCTGGAAATCAATGCAGAGCATCCTATCTATGAAACGCTGAAAAAGCTGTATGAAACGGATAAGGACAAGCTGAAAACATACAGCGAGATTCTGTACGATCAGGCGCTTCTTGTTGAGGGTATGCCTATAGAAGACCCCGTTGAGTACAGCAACAAGATATGCTCGCTTATGGTATGATAATTATATCAAAAATATCGTAAGCTAAAAACGGTAACAAAAACGCTCCGACAGGTGTCCGCCTGTCGGAGCGTTTTCAGCTTATGTCAATAGATTTTCGGAAGCGATCCGAGAGTTAATGAATGTTTGCTTGCGTACATTTTCTGTATAACCGATTTTTCAGTGTATTTTTCACTGTAATTACTGCCGTTAACAGTAAACTCGCCGCCCCACGTCATAAACCAGCACCACAGTGCGTTTATGCTCACGGCAGAATCTATATCAAAGATACAGCCGTTTTCTGTGAGAGCCGTTATCTTTGTTTTACTGCCGTAGTTTATCGCCTGTTTGAAACGGCTTACCTGAGGGTCATAGACGTGATTTCCGGGATAGATGTCCTCGCCTACAATATCAACATATTCGTCACCCGGATACCAGTCGGCGCTCTGACCGTTATAGACCCAGATAAGATTGTTACAGCCGTATGTATTTGTCAGCTCTTTATAAAGGTATTTCCACAGCTTTTTGTAAGCGTCTGAGCCTTTTGCGCCCCACCAGAACCAGCCGCCGGAAGCCTCGTGCAGGGGTCGCCATATAACCGGTACGCCTGCTTTTTCAAGACGCTTTAACTGCTTAGCTATTTCCTTGATGTCACGGTCAAGCAGTTTCTTTCCTTTTGCGTCCTGACCGTTCATTACTTTTGCTATATCGAATTTGCTGCTTTGCGTATAGAATCCGCCCCACCAGCCGTCAGAACTGTTGGCGGTGCTGTTAAGGTATTCGGTCGGAGCGTTCCAGTGCCAGCAGAATGTGACGATACCGCCCTTGTTTGCAAATTCTATCGCTTTTTCGACAGCGGAGGATGATGCGCCGAATGCCGTTCTTGACGGAGTGTAGTCCATCATATCGAGTCCGAGCAGGGCAGGGTAGTCGCCGGTAAGATTTTTTATCGCTTTGAATTCGTTGCCGTTTATTCCGCCGTCACACTGCTGACCTGTGATTACATATTTTCCGTAGCTGTCCTTAAGGAAACTGTACAGCTTCTTTGTGTTTGCGGTGGAGTTCTTGTTGACAAGAGAGGATGTGACGTTATAGGTGCTGTTGCTTATTTTTGCACCCGTCTTTACTGTTATTTTATCAAGCTCTATCCAGCCCCATGACTCGATTATACGGATATTGTGGTCGCCTTTTGTAAGGCTTACCGCACTTACGGTGTAATCCGAGAATATATTGTTCTCACTGGTGAAAGTGCCTACCTTCTTACCGTCGGTATAAATGTCGTTTTCTTTGGAACCGCCGATGCCCATTGAGCGTATTACAATATCATAAATACCGTCTGACGGAACATTTATTTTAATCTGGCAGTAGGAGCGGTCATTTTCAAATTTACCTACCGACTTTCCGCCGGATGCATTGCCGTTGGATATGACGGACATATCGTTTGACAGCTTTCCGTTTTCTGCTTCATAGGTTTTCGAAAAGTTCAGCGGCTTGTCGTCAGTCTGCTTTACTGTTGTTGTGGTAGTCGTTGCGGAAGGCTTTTTCGTTGTAGTCGTTGCGGAAGGCTTTTTGGTGGTATCGGCGGCGGTTGCAGACGCAGGCTTGTTTGTTGCTGAACCTGTGCTGTTTGCAGGCTTGCTTGCTGTAACGGCAGAAGAACTGCTTTCCTGCTTGTTTGTCGAAGGCTTTGACGTTTCGGAAGAAGCATCGGACGAGTTGTTTTGCTTGTCTGAACTGTCAGCCGATGAACTGTTTTGTTTGTCTGAACTGTCAGCCGATGAACTGTTCTGCTTGTCTGAACTGTCAGATGACGAACTGTTCTGCTTATCGGAGCTTGTTTTATCAGAAGCGTCTGACGAGGTATCCTGCGATGCGGTTTCGGCAGAAGACGCTGCCGAAGCTGCTGATGATGAACTGTCGGCTGACAATGTGCCGTTATCGGCACTGCAGCCGCAGGCAGATATTATTATTGCCGCACATAAGATAAGGGAGATGATGCGTTTTTTCATTTATCTTTTCCATTTCCATTTCCGTTTCCCTGCCGTAAACGTGATAAGACAGGGCTTGTATTCGATTGCAATATGATTATACTATATAAGCACGCAAAAGTCACGCCCATATTTTTCTTGGTGCAAAATCCGTGATTATCACCAATAGTGGCTACGAGGATTTGTCACATATTCACAAAACAGCAAAACAAGTCTTGCAAATTTAACTTAAATGGTGCATAATACTTGTGTAAAGGTTTACATGAAAATTAAGCAAGTCTGCTTTAATAAGAAAGGAATAAGAAATGAAGTACAGAAAAATAACAGCGGTCATACTTGCGGTAGCAACAGCAATATGCGCCGCAGGCTGTAACGGAAACGATAATTCGGGAACATCGTCAAGCGGTGATGCGACCTCATCGGGCAGTGGTGACAGCAGTATGACTACAACATCGGGCGGCAATTCGGGAACAGCGCAGGCGCAGTTTACGTTCAGCCAGGTAGCTATGGGCGGCGGCGGATTCGTAAGCGGCGTATTTGCAACAAGCGAGCAGGGCTTATACTATGCCCGTACAGACGTCGGCGGCGCATACCGTTATAATAAGGATACTCAGAAGTGGGAATCCATGTCGTACGATATAAGTGAGGAAGACAGAGGTCTGCTTGGTATAGAAGGCCTTGCATTCGGAGAAAAAGATCCTAACAAGGTATATATGCTTGCAGGCACGGAGTATTTCAGCAACGGCAAAACCTGCCTCCTATACTCCGATGATTACGGCAAAACGTGGAACCGTACCGAACTTACCGATATGATAACGGCGCACGGAAACGGTATGGGCAGAGGAAACGGCGAGCGTATTGCGGTTGACCCCAAGAACAGTGATATAGTATATGTCGGCGGAAGAACAGGCGGTATAATAAAGTCGACCGACGGCGGAAAGACATTCACTGCACTTGATATGGGAACAAAGACGACAACGTCAAACGGCAATGGTATATGCAGTATCATAATCGACCCGAAATCGGGCGATGACAGTGCCTGCACAACTATATATGCGGCTGTTTCGAGAACAAAGGAGGAGAACCTTTATAAATCGACCGACGGCGGTGCTACATGGAAACCCGTTGCAGACGCACCCAAGGAACTTTATACGCAGAGAATGAAGTATAACGGTGACGGGAAAATAGTAATTACCTATGCAAGCGCCGAAGGTCCGTGGAACAATAACAGAATTGACGGCGGCGTAAGAACTCTCAACATTGCCGATGATACCTTTACAGAGATCAATCCTGCAAAGAAGTCTTTCGGTGATGTGGTGATAGATCCTTCAAACCCCGACAGAATGGTTGCCTGCACGGAGAATATATATGTCCCTCAGCCTAACGGTCAGTACGGCGATGAATTCTATGTAACTACGGACGGCGGTAAGAACTGGACGCTTCTCAACGATAAGATGAAGATGAGCAGCGGCGGAGTTGAGTGGATAACAACAGCGTCTATGCACTGGTGCAGCTCAATGGCCATTGATCCCAATAACACAAATAAGATAATGGTGGTATCGGGTAACGGCGTGTTCACCTGCGATAATATATGGGATGAAAGCCCCGAATTCTACTTCTTCTCAAAGGGCATAGAAGAAACTGTTCCGTATGATATAATCAGCATACCCGGTGGTAAGCTGGTAAGCGTTATAGCCGACTATGACGGCTTTGTACAGGATAGTGCCGAAGAATACGGTATGGTACACAACAGCGTTGCAGGCTCAATGACCGGTCTTGCGATAGCGGCAAAGGCAACTGATATATGGGTAAAGTGCGGCGGCAGTGAAGAAAAGCCGGGCTTCTGGTATACTCTTGACGCAGGCAAGAAATGGGTGAATGTTACCGTTTCGCCTCTTGAGAGCGGAAAGATTGCTTACGGCGGCTATGTGGCAGTTTCTGCTGACGGAAAGAGATTCTTCTGGGCACCCGGAAACGACAGCAACATCTATTATTCCGACGATCAGGGCAAGAACTGGACAAAGAGCGAGGGCGGAGTAGGCCCAAAGAAAATCATCTGCGACCCTGTAAACCCCGATTATGTATATGCCGCAAGCGGCGGTGCGTTCTTCTACAGTGAGGACGGCGGAAAGACGTTTACTCAGAATATGACGCTTTCTGTATTCACTGCGGCAAGACCTGTGGTTGCACCCGGCAAGGAGGGCGTTGTATACTATCCTTCAATGGGACTTCAGGTATCGACGGATAACGGCAAAACATTCACAAGATTGGATTCTTTAGCCGCTTGTATGGCGGTAGGTCTTGGTAAGGGCAAAACGGACAGCGATCCTTATACCATATTCGTATGGGGCAAGCCCACAAACGATGATCCTATAGGTCTTTACTGGTCTGAGGACGAGGGTAAGACATGGAGCAGGGTAAACGATGATCAGCATCAGTTCGGCGGCCCCGGCAACGGATTTTTTGTTGTGGGCGATATGAACAAATACGGCAGAGTTTATATGAGCACAGTCGGACTTGGCATTGTTTACGGAGATCTTGTGCAGTAAGCAGGACAAAAAGATACAATATAAGCGGAGCAGATGGGAATCTGCTCCGCTTTTGTTTATCGTTTATTTACTTTGCAGCCTTGCACGGATTCTTGCAAATAGTGACTTTCTCGGCTCTTTATATAGCTTTTGTGCCTGCTCGGCTTCCTGATATGCACGTTCATAGAACAGCTTGTGTACCTCTATGTGTTCCTCGCCCGGCATAGCTCTTTTATGGCGGTAGATTCCATCGCTTCCCTGCACACGAGCCTTGACATTATCCTTGAGCATCGTGTTGAATATATCAACCGCCTTATCGGCAATTATCTTATCCTTCAGGGGTACGGCAACCTCTACACGTCGCTCGGTATTTCTGGTCATAAAGTCTGCTGAGGAAATATATACCTTCCTGCGTTCGCCCTTGCCGAAAATATAGATACGGCTGTGTTCGAGGAAACGTCCGACTATCGAAATGACCGATATGTTTTCGGTGTAACCAGGCACTCCTGCGATAAGACAGCAGATACCTCTTATTATCAGCTCTATCTTTACTCCCTGACAGCTTGCTTCTATCAGCTTGTCTATAATATCCTTGTCGGTGAGCGAGTTCATTTTAAGGCCGATATAGCCGTTAGTACCGTAAGTTATCTCGTTGTCGATCATTTCCACAATGCGTGACTTGAGACATTTCGGCGCTACAAGCAGTGTTGTACTGCTCTCAACTGTCGTACCGAGCGACAGTGCATTGAACACGGTGCTTGCGTCCGCACCTATGTCCTTATCCGATGTCATCAGCGTAAGGTCGGTGTAAAGACGTGAGGTTTTCTCGTTATAGTTACCTGTGCCTATCTGAGTATAATATCTGATGTTGCTTCCCTGCTTGCGTGTTATCAGCAGCAGCTTTGAGTGTACCTTCAGAGCGTCAAGGCCGTATATTATCTTAACGCCTGCCTCCTCCATCTTCTTGCTCCAGCCGATGTTGTTTTCCTCGTCAAATCTGGCACGAAGCTCAACAAGCGCCATTACCTGTTTGCCGTTTTCTGCGGCTCTTATGAGAGCGCTTACGATTTCGCTGTTTCTTGCGACACGGTAAAGCGTTATCTTTATGGAGGAAACGTAAGGATCGTCAGCCGCCTCATCAAGCAGACGCAGGAAGTTCTTGAACTTGTTGTAGGGGTACGACAGAAGTATATCGTGCTGTGAAAGCTGGGCAAACATACTCTCGTACGGGTTTACCATTATTGAATTCTGCGGTGAAACCTGATTGTAGAAAAGCTCGCTCCTGTTTTCAAGCTTATCCTCAAGTGCGGACATAAAGCCGAAATCAAGAGGACAACTCTGCATAAACGAGAAGCTGTCTGACAGCTCAAGATAATCGAGCATACGCTTTACAAGCTCCGGTGAAGCATCGTATGAAAACTCGGCTCTTACCGGCATCAGCTTCTTTCTCTTGCGGCACAGTTCTTCCATTACGTTTCTGAAGTCCATATCGTGATCGTAAAGAGCCTCGTTCACGTCAATGTCGGCATTTCTCGTGACACGCATGATACAGCGGTTTTCAACGAAGAAATTCGGGAACAGGGTATCAATGTAATGCAGTATCACATCCTCAGCCAGAACATATCTCAGATTCTGACCGGGAAGGAAAATAACACGGGGGAAATCCCTGTCGCATTCCGCACTCAATATTCCAACAAGCTGCTTTTTCTTTTCCTCGTTTTTGCTTTTGAGCAGAGTGCCGATATATATCGCTCTGTTTTTTAAGAACGGGAACGGGTGGTTCTTGTCTATAATGCTCGGAGAAAGTAAAGGGAGAATTTCTCTTTCGAAATACAGCCTTAAGAACAGCTTATCGTCGCCCTTAAGATCGGCGGGCTTTTTAAGTTCGGCATACTCACTGAGCTTTGCCGAAACCTCTGAAAAGGCACAGTCCTTAATATAGAGCAGATCCTTTACCCTGCGTGCGATTTCCTTAAGCTGTCTTGCGGCAGTCATACCCGTCTTGTTCTCGCACTTGCTAGGGTCTACCAGATCCTGATCGTACAGTGAACCGACACGGACCATAAAGAATTCGTCAAGGTTGCTTGTGAATATTGATATAAACCTCATTCTCTCAAAGAGCGGAACATTTACGTCCTGCGCTTCTTCAAGTACACGCTGATTGAATTTCAGCCACGATAATTCACGGTTATCATAAACGTTGCTGTCTGTCATAAATTACCTCTTTTAATGGATTAAATACGGTCTGAAGATGTAAAGGGAATGTAAAATATCCCGTAATATGAATATAACCGCCCGCTTTCACGGGCAGTTATTGTTCGTTCTTTACTTGTTTGCCTGTTCAAGCGACGCTCTTATAAAGTCCTTGAATAAGGGGTGTGATCTGTTGGGACGTGACTTGAATTCGGGGTGGAACTGTACAGCCACGAACCAGGGGTGAACGCTTCTCGGAAGCTCAACTATTTCAACAAGCTTTCCGTCGGGCGACTGACCTGCAATAACAAGACCGCTCTCTGTCAGCTGCTTGCGGAATACGTTGTTGAACTCATAGCGGTGGCGGTGTCTTTCATAAATAAGCTCATCGCCGTAAACCTCACGGGAAATAGTACCTGCTTCAAGCTTGCAGGGATATAAGCCAAGACGCATTGTACCGCCCATATCAACATCCTTCTGGTCGGGCATAAGGTCGATAACGTTCTGCTCGCCTTCGTGGAATTCGCTTGAATTTGCGTCTGTAAGACCTGCCACATGACGTGCAAATTCGATTGTAGCCATGTGCATACCAAGACAAAGGCCGAGATAGGGCTTCTTATGCTCTCTTGCGTAGCGGACAGCCTCAATCTTGCCCTCGATGCCTCTGTCACCGAAGCCGCCGGGAACGAGAATGCCGTCGCAATCATGCAGAAGTTCGTCTGCCGTTTCGGGAGTAACCTCTTCTGAATTGATGAGTTTTATTTCAACGTGTGATTCGTTCTCGAAGCCTGCGTGACGCAGGGATTCCATAACGGAAATATAAGCGTCGGGGAGTGCAACGTACTTGCCTACAAGACCGATTACGGTATTCTTTGTGGCGTTGTACTGACGCTGAACCATATCCTCCCATTCCTTGAGATCGGGAACACGGGGATCAAGTCCGAGATGATCGCATACTACCTTTGCAAGACCTTCCTTTTCAAGCATAAGAGGTACTTCGTAAAGAGAAGGAGCGGTAAGGTTCTGGATAACGTCCTGCTTGCGAACGTTACAGAAGCTGGCGATCTTATCTCTCATATCCTGAGGAATCTCCATCTCGCTTCTGCAAACGAGAATGTCGGGCTGAATGCCGAGTGAGAGAAGCTCCTTTACACTGTGCTGTGTGGGCTTTGTCTTCATCTCGTTGCTGCCTGTGATGAATGGGAGGAGAGTAACGTGGATATAAACAACGTTTTCTCTGCCTACATCCGAAACTACCTGACGGATAGCCTCAAGGAAGGGAGTGCTTTCAATATCTCCGACCGTACCGCCGATTTCGGTTATAACAACATCTGCGGTCGTTTCGGCTGAGTTTGCAACTCTGTATATTCTTGATTTGATTTCGTTTGTTATGTGGGGGATTACCTGAACCGTGCCGCCGAGATAATCTCCGCGACGTTCCTTGTTAAGAACTGTCCAGTAAATCTTACCTGTTGTTACATTGCTGTACTTTGAAAGGTTTTCGTCTATAAAACGTTCATAGTGACCGAGGTCGAGGTCGGTTTCGGCACCGTCATCTGTTACGAAAACTTCACCGTGCTGATAAGGACTCATCGTACCGGGGTCAACGTTTATATAGGGGTCGAACTTCTGGATAGTTACCTTGTAACCTCTCATCTTGAGCAGTCTTCCGAGTGAAGCCGCCGTGATACCTTTTCCGAGTCCCGACACAACGCCGCCGGTGACGAATACATACTTTGTAGCCATTATTTTGTTCCTTCCCTTGAGCTTTTCCTGCCCGTCGTATTGATTTTATATGTCAATTTGAAAAATAAACACTACTCACTATTATACTAAATCCGTTCGGCTTTTTCAAGTGCTTTTCGATTATTTAAAGTTGCTTTACGGTGTACAAAATAAACAAATAACCTTTTTGGTATTTGTGCATATCGTTTAATTTTGAAAAAGTGTAGAAAATTTATGTGAAAAATGCTAAAATTAAAATAAGCATCTCTATAGTGTTTTTTAAATTTTGTACATATAAAGTCAGCAAAATCCTTGATTTGCTATAAAAAGGAAAAAGATGCGAAAATCCCTTTGTTCAAAGGAAAGGAAAGTAAAAATGAAAAAGACTGTTTTGCGTGCCGCCGCAATAGCCGCAGTGCTTGCTATGGCAGGCTCTGCTTCCGGATGCTATTTTTTCCCGGAGGAAGAAAAATTGCTCGATCCGCCTGTGCTTAAGGTGGAGGATGTTACATATTCTACCTATAAGGCGGTAAAGAAGACTATAATTAACAAGGCGAGTGCGACCGGCTACTGCGTATCCGAGCTGCAGCAGGACTGTTCGTTTACAGAGCGTGACGGTACTCTTAAAACGATATATGTCAGAGCGGGAGATACGGTAAAGAAGGGCGACCTTATCGCCGAATACAACACCGGAGATCTTGAATACGAGATACGCACTCAGGAGCTTAAGGTTCAGCAGGCGCAGAATACATACGGCTCAAGCGGTGCTGAGAATGACCGCTTACAGCTTGAGATTGAGAAGAATACACTGGCACAGCTTCAGAACGAGTACGATACCTCTAAGCTGTATGCGCCGTGTGACGGACTTGTAAGCTTTGCGGAGCGTATGAACGCCGGCTCAAAGGTACAGGCGTACAAGGTTATCGCTACAATAATAGATCCCGATAAGATATATGTAAAGGCGGCCGTCAACGATGATAAAAAATTTAAAAAAGGTCAGGAAGTTACAATAACTATCGACGAGCAGGAGTACAAGGGTACTATAGTAAAAACGCCCGTTGAGGCTAAGGAGCAGGGTGACGAGGATACAAGCTCGATATATGCCGAGTTCAAGGGAAGTCTGCCAAGCTTTGGCAAGGTGGGAACGGTTGCGGATATAAGCTATATCAAGGAACAGGCGGAAAATGCAATCGTAATACCGAAGTATCTTGTAAAGACGCTATCGGGCAAGAACTATGTACAGGTCTACAAGGACGGAGTCAAGAAGGAAGCGGATGTCGAAACAGGCATAAGCAATGCTACGGAGATCCAGATAGTATCGGGACTTTCCGAGGGTGACGAGGTTGTTGTCAAGTAAGACGGCAAACTGAACAGGCTTTACTTTCGGAAGGAATAATACAAGATGTTTACTTTATTATGGCGCAAAATGCGCAACACAAAATGGATGGTGCTGTGTCTTTTCATCGGCTTCCTGCTTGCCGCAGGTATGATGAGCACTATTCCGATATATATGGACGCATCCTTACAGCGTATGCTGATAAAGGATATGGAGCAGTACCAGATTGACAACAACAAATATCCCGGTCTGTATTCCGTTACAAAGACGCTTCAGATAACTGCCGATACGAATACTCAACAGGCAACGATAGACGATGTTGTATCAAAGTCGGATTCAAGGATAAATGCTATAGGAATCGCCTCGGAGAACAGCAAGACAACGCTTATTGACGATTGCCTTTATATCGTAAACGGCGAGCGTAACGGTTCGGAACTGTCTACAAGGCTGAAGCTTATAGGAATGACCGACAGCCTTGATCATATGAAGCTCGTCAGAGGCGAGTTGCCCTCAAAGACCTCTGTTGACGGCGTATACGAGGGACTTGCTTCAGAAGATGCGCTCAAAACGCTCGGCATAAATATGGGCAATACATATAAGATAGTTTCGCTTGCGGCAGGTGTTGAGCCGTATTATGTGAAAATCACCGGCGTATATGAGCAGAAGACCGACAATGACAGCTACTGGGCAGAAACGCTCGACAGCTATCTCAATGCCATATTCGTTGATTACGATATGGTAAGAAACGACCTTATGCCCGCAGGCAGATTCAATGCGGTAAACATTGCAAGAAGATATTCTCTTGACTATCATACGCTTGATATGAACAGAATATCCGCTGTTACTGCGGAGCTTGAAAAGGACGATGCGTTCTATAAAGAGGCAGGATATGCACACGAATTCAACGTTGCGGATATAATCGGAAACTATACCGAGCGTGCGGAAAAGCTCACCCGTATACTGTGGATACTCCAGATACCCGCAATGGTAATGCTTGCATTCTATCTGTTCATGGTATCTCAGCTGAACGTTGACAGAGAGCGCAACGAGATTGCCGTATTCAAGAGCCGTGGCGCAAGCTCGTGGCAGATATTCGGTATGTATGCCGCAGAGTCGGGCATACTCGGTATTGTGACGCTTGTGGTCGCTCCGTTCATCGGACTTGTGCTGTGTCAGTTCCTCGGAGTATCAAACGGATTTTTAGAGTTCGTTAACCGCACAGGAATTGCCGCAAAGATAACCGGAATAAGCATTATTTACGCACTGCTTGCGGTAGTGGTATTCTTCCTTACCACAATGATACCGATTATCCCTGCGTCAAAGCTGACTATCGTACAGTATAAGCAGAGCAGGACAAAGGTCGTAAAGATGTCGCTGTGGGAAAAGTGCGGTGTCGATATTGTACTTCTTGCGGTGTCATTCGGCTTCCTTTACTTCTACACAACCAACATCACAAATTCTATAGCTGAGGGTACTTTTGAAGCGACAGGCGAGCTTGACCCGCTTCTGTTCATATTCTCAACGCTTATGATACTGGGCTTCGGTCTGCTGTTTATCCGTATCTATCCGTATCTTTTAAGGCTTGTGTATTATGTACTGCGTCCGTTCTGGACACCCTCACAGTATATGGCTATAACCACCGTGTGCCGTTCACAGGGCGGCAAGGAACGTTTCCTTATGCTGTTCCTTGTAATGACCTTCTCATTCGGTCTGTTCTCTGCAAATACAGCGAGAGCTATAAACAACAATATAAGCGACAGGATTTATTATGAGAACGGCGCAGATGTCGTAATGACGGAATACTCGCTTTCGACCTCGGAGGAGGGCGGCTCAAGCGCCTATGTCGAAACCGACTTTTCACGTTATGAGGCGCTTGACGGTGTGGAGATTGCCACAAGAGTTCTTGTGAACGATAATGTAAAGCTGAGAATTGCAAACAAGAATGTTGCAGATCTTACGCTTATGGCAATAGAGCCTGATAAATTCGCACAGACGGCGTGGTTCAGAAACGATCTTCTGCCTATCCACTGGTGGAACTACTGCAACGCTCTTGTAGAGAGCCGTTCCGGCGTTATAATTTCAAGAGGACTTGCGGAAAAGTCGAATGTTTCGCAGGGCGATGTAATCTCGTTA
>OLRE01001009.1_pt1 | contig 29736 bp, 21 predicted proteins | sample 1672461 | NCBI WGS metagenome assembly OLRE01 (sample SAMEA3136688, study PRJEB25190) | human gut metagenome | biome: human gut; feature: human-associated habitat; material: faeces | place: Austria | collected 2013
TGGTAAGCAATACACTGCTGTTTGCCATCTCCAACTTCAGCTCCAAGCTGCTCAGCTTCTTCATCCGCCCGTATCTGAGCTACGCGCTCGACTCGCCGGACGTTATGGGCGTGTCCAGCCTTTTGCAGCAGGCCACAAACCTGCTGATCCCGGTGGTCAGCCTTGGCGTGGCCTATGCGGTCATCCGGTTCGGGCTGGACAAAGCGACCAACAAATCCAGCGTCTTTGTCAACGGCGCGGCGACTATCGGGCTGGGCTTTGTGGTGCTGCTGCTGGCCATGCCGCTGGTGCGGCTCATCCCCAACGCCGCGGAATACCTGGGCTTTTTGTACCTCTGCGTGCTGGCCAGCTGTATGAGAACGCTGTGTACCCAGTTCATCCGCTCGCGGATGCTGAACCGGCTGGTCGCCATAGACGGTGTGCTGACAACGCTGAGCCTGCTGCTCTACTACCTGCTGTTCCTGAGCGTCTTAAAAATGGGCGCTGCAGGCTTTTTGCTGGCAAATGCGCTGGCAGATTTGACATCCATGGTGTTTGTGTTCATTGCGGGCGGGTGCTGGCGGTACTTCAAGCCCAAGGCGTTTGACAAGGCGCTGTGGAAGGAGATGCTGCGCTACTGCCTGCCGATGATCCCGGCGTCCATCAGCTTTTGGATCATCAACGCCAGCGACATGTTCTTTGTGCAGGGCATGTGCGAGGGCTACGCGGGCCGCAGCGGCAACCACTGGGTCGGGCTGCTGTCGGCGGGGTACTTCCTGCCGCAGATCATCACGATTTTGGGCAGCATCTTCTACGAGGCGTGGCAGCTCTCCGCCGTGACCGAGGAGACGGACCGCGAGGCGTTCTTCTCCAAGATATTCCGCGTGTATGCCAGCGTGCTGTTCTGCTGCGTGGCGGGCATCATCATGCTGTGCCAGCTGCTCATGCGGGTGTTCAAGGCTGAATATTTTGACGCCTGGACGTTTGTTCCGTTCCTGACGCTCTGCTCGATGCTGACCTGCCTGAACCAGTTCCTGAACAGCGTCTACGTCGTGTATAAACGGTCTACCGGCTCGCTGTTCACAATGCTGGCCGGTGCGGTGCTGAACCTGATTCTGAACTACCTGTTCATTTTGCAGTGGGGCCCGTGGGGCGTGACCCCGGCCAGCTTCCTGAGCCTGATGCTGGTGTTTTTGCTGCGCGCCTACTCGACCCGCGGTCTGCTGGAGATCGACTTCCACCCGGCGTGGCTTGTGCTGAATCTGGCGCTGGTGCTGGCGGAGATCTGGTGCATGATGAACCTGACCCATTGGGCGCTGCCCGTCGTGGGCATCACCGCGGTGGTCTGCGTGCTGAACATCCGCGAGGTGCTGAGCATGCTGGATACGCTGATCGGGAAGTTTTTGAAGAAACGGAAAAATTGATTTTCATTTGCCTTCCCCCCGGGGGAAGGCTTAAAGGAGCTTATCATGGAAAACAACGCTATCCTCTCCGCCCTCTCCGCCCGCAAAAGCGTGCGGGTATTCACCCCCGACCCCGTCACGCCGGACGAGCGGGCGGCCATCCTGAACGCGGCGTTCCAGGCACCGACGGCGGGCAACCAGCAGCTGTACACGATCCTGGACATCACCGACCCGGCGCTGAAGGCCACGCTGGCCGACCTGTGCGACCACCAGCCGTTCATTGCCGGGGCGCCGCTGGTGCTGGTGTTCCTGGCCGACTGCCGCCGCTGGCTCAACGCCTACCACGCCGCGGGCATCACGGACGCCCGCAAGCCCGGGGCAGGGGACTTGATGCTGGCCGTGGCCGACACCTGCATTGCCGCCCAGAACGCCGTGGTCGCCGCCGAGTCTCTGGGCATCGGCAGCTGCTACATAGGCGACGTCCTCGAGAATGCTGAGGCCATGCGCGACGCCCTGCACCTGCCGCAGTACGTAGTGCCCGCCTGTATGCTGGTGTTTGGCCGCCCCACGGAGCAGCAGCAGCGCCGCCCCAAGCCCGCCCGCTTTGCCGAGCAGGCCGTCGTCTGCGAGAATGTGTACACGGACCGCACCCCCGACGAGCTGCGCGCCGACTTTGCGGCGAAAGCCGCCGCCAACGGCCAGCTCGACTACGACTTTGACAAAGCCGTGCAGGCATTTTGCAAGCGCAAGTACGCGAGCGACTTTTCCCGGGAGATGACGAGAAGCGCAGAGATTTACTGGAAAGAGTTTTTGTGATTGGCAGGGAACGCAGGGGCGGAGCCCATATCCGCCCGGGAGCGCTGCCGCTGCCGCCGCGCCCCTGCAATCTCTACAAATAAACCACCCCCACCCAACCGTAGATGTTCTGCGGCTGGGTGGGGGCTTTCTTATTGATTGAAGGTGAAATTATATATATTTTGATTTTTATCCTGTAGTTTATGCTCTAGCGTAGTAAAGTTTTCATTGCTGAGAAAATCAGAGGTAAGAGGTAAATCCTTGTCACCGATATAGACATATACTTTTTTGTTCTTTTTATCGTCAGGAACTCCGTCCCCATAATTATCAGGAATAATAATGTCACCTTTTTTGAGCGTTACATTTTGCTCACTATAAAGATAAGCCTTGCCCGTAAGGGGAACAATATAGTCAGTTGCTTTTTTATCGGATTTTTTTTCATTGAGATAATTGCTTAAAAATGTCATGGGATCGGGAGCATTATTCAGTTCAGGAGAATCAACTTTTTTATAGTCATCACGCTTGTTATTCGAAATATTATAGGTATAGTCCGAACTCTTAGCATAATTGTAGTAAGCGATACCCTTCCAGCAAATAATTTCACCGCCACTAAAACTGATTTCATTATCCGTAGTGAGTTTGTGTGCCCAGTTATTTGCCTGATTAAAAGTGACCTTGTCGAGCTTTATATCAGATTTATCCTCACTTGAGTTATGGTCAATCATAGAGACAGTAAAAGTATCAGCATCTGACGGAACTGTGAAAGTAATCTTTTCAGCTTTTGTGTAATGCTGTGGTGAGGTTTGCTCCTCTAATTCATAGGTCTTCCCACGGCGGAGTTGTACAACATAGGGGGCGGAGGTAGTGGTAAAAGATTGATAACTAGACAATTGGGGAGTACCGCCGCCGCCACTGTCAAAGCCAAGAAGAATATGATTCCCATCTTTAGAGCTGAGAGCAAGGGTTGCGCCGGATACGGCATTGCCTGCATCGTTAATTTTGTACAGGTAGGTGGTGCAGGTCAATTTCTTGCTGTTGACAACATGAATAATATCACCGCAAGTTCCGTACTGCTCAACACGGCCCCATTCACCGTAATTATTGTGAGAAATATCTGGTTTAAACCATGTATTATGGGCAGCGGGGTGTGCCCCGGGCGTTTTCATGTATGCATCCGGATACGGGCTGAAATTAAAAGAAAGAGAGCAGTTGACGCCACTCTGATATCCGGTGGGTGCAGTAACTTCGATGAGTTTATAAGGTGTTGCTATATTCAGATAATCAGATTCAATGCCATCTCCGGAATTAAGCAGCAGAGGAACAGAGCAATAACCCTGTGAATCACTTCTTAGATTTTCAAAAATGACGTTCCCTGATACGTCTGTGATGTTAAAGAAAGCATCAGCAAGGGGATGATTTTCTGCATCGGTTGTTAGAATTTTTACAACGGCAGTGGGAAAGTACTGCAGGGTAATCACATTGCCTTCTGCAAAAGTACCGTTCGTATTGCCGCCGAAAACAAAGTTACTAAAGGTACAGCCGAGGTATTTGCCGTTATTATAAGATTTGTTGATTTCGATGGTGAAAGATTCCGTTTTTAGGGGCTGATATCCCGGTATAGGGTCTTTTTCTGTAATGGTAAAATTGTTTACCCATGTGGGTAACTGACCGGCAACAATGGGTTTGCCCGATGCTTTATCATAAATCTCAAAAGGAATATTGCCGTTAGCATCAGTAGTGACTTCGTAGGTAATCGCAGGGTCGGGAACCGTTACAATGTATGTTTTATTGGCAAAATAACTGGAAGACCCTGTTACGGCATCCTGCAAATGGACAAAGACTTTGTCACTCTTTGTAGGATCGACTTTTTCATCTTCCATGGTGATGCTGTTTCCGGTAGTAGATACTCCAGAATCGCCGCTCAAGCTCAATGTGTCATCGTTCTTTGTAATGGAAAACGAAATATCTTTTGCAGGAGCATAATTTCCGGGAGCTGAAGCTTCGTGCAGCACATACTCACCAACCGGCAAACTAACGGAATACCCTGTACTGCTGGTTGACGAAGTCCAAGAAGCAATCTCCGTACCATCTTTAAGAATCTGTAGCTCTGCATCGCCAAGTGGAATCTTGGTGGTGGCGTCTACTTTTAAAATCGTAACCCCTAAGAGAGTTGGTTCCGGACCCGGTGCAGGCTCCGGGTTGGGGTTTGGTTCCGGTTTGGTATCATCAGGCTTTGGAACAACGATGTTGTCAATACTTCCGTCCACACGCGCATTCGTTCCGGTAGCCGTGTATACGACCTGTATCCCATCGGCGCTGGTATACACTAAGTACAAAACCTGCCCGCTGGCGTTGCAGGTCATCCACTGCACGGTGCCTTTGACTCCGGCATCTGCCGCAATCGTCGTCGTGGCAGTGCTGCCCGCAGGCGGGTTGTTTACATGCAGCAGATACTGCCCGCTGCCCTCGGTAAGTGCTACATCTCCGCCGGTCACGGTGGGAGCCTCGTTTGTCAACGTGCCTGCCCAGTTGGTCAAGGCGGCTGCATTTTCGGCGTTCCCGGCTACAGATGCGTTCTGCACCAAGGCGTAGTTCTGCGCACCCTGCCGGGTCGCCGTCATCACACACGCCTGCGCCTCACTGACGGCCTGCTTTTCCTTGGCGCTGTCAATGTACCCGGTCAGTGCCGGGACGGCAAAGGCCGCCAGTACGCCCAGAATCACCAATACCACGATCAGCTCCACCAGCGTAAAGCCGCCGCGGCTGCGCGGGGTTCGTTTCAGACCTGTCATAGGGATGCCTCCTCTTTATTCGGCGGGGTCAAAAATGCTCTGGTCGCGCTTGGCGTGCGCGCCGATGTTGTTGTATTCCAGCATCAGATACCCCTTGGCCCACTCGTCCAGTGCGGGGTCTGCGCCGTATTCGGCTGTGGTGCCGTCCACCTTCATGTAGTCGTTGGCGGCGGTCACAACGGGGGTGTTGTGCTTCATTTCCAGCAGATACTCATAGTAGTTGCTCAGGGGCAGACCCGCCTGCTGCAGCAGGGTGGGGGCCAGCATGACCATGTCCATGCGGTTCAGCGGGTCGGTGGTGCTGGTGGCGGCTGCCGTGTGCTCCAGCGGGTAGTTGGCCCAGATGAAGAACGGCGTGCTGCGCTCGAGGATCTGCAGCTCGTTGTCGGTTTCGGCAAAGCCGGCGTCGGCCACATGGGCCACAAAGCTGGGCGCGTGGTCACCGGCCATGGCCACAATGACCTTGCGGCCCGTCTTTTCGTACTGCGCGGTAAAGTAATCGCACAGCTCCTGCACGGAGGCGTCGGTCATTTTGATGCAGCTCAGGTACTCGTCCATCAGCGCATCGTAGTCGCCGTAGTCGGTGGCGGCGTGGACAATATCCAACGACGCATCGTTCATATCGTAGTCGCCGTGGCTCTGGATGGAGACCAGGAAGCTGAACCGCGGCTGGTCCTCCGGCATGGCCTCATACATCGTTTCCCAGTCGCGGTAGGTGGCCGAGTCGGTCTGGTACGGGCGGTCCCCGTAGGTCTCCTGCGTGGTAAAATCGCTCTGGAAATGGGTCTCGTCAAAGCCCAGCGCCAGCCAGGCGGAGTCGCGGCGGTAGTTGGAGTTGGTGTAGGGGTGGGCGGCCATCGTGGAGTAGCCCAGACCCTTGAGGTAGCTGACAACGCTGTTGGCGTTGTACAGGTTCAGCCAGTTGAACGGCGTGATGCTGGGCATCAGGATCAGCGAGTTGGAGGTCAGCATCTCGTACTCGGTGGAGTTTGTGCCGCCGCCCACATGGGGGCTGATCGTGTGGCCGTAGACCGAGTTGGGCAGGTTCTTGGTGACCGGCATGATGTCGGTGTCAGCCTGCAGGTCGGTGACAAGGTCAAAGTCGTAGAAGCTCTCGGACAGGATCAGCACAATGTCGGGGTAGTCCTCGGCGCTCTCGGGGCTGGCAGGGGCGATGTAGTCGTCGGCCTTGCGGGCGGTGTTCACCGCCGCGGCATCGTTGTAGTTCTCCGGCTCAATGACAGGGTCGGCCATCAGGCTGGTGGCCTCAATCGTCCCGGCCAGATAGCCGTAGGTGTAGTAGGTGTTCTGCCACGCCCAGCCGTAGGTCGTCTTGGGCTTGATGGTCACGGGGCCGAAGTAGCCGAAGAACATGACCAGAAACACGCCCAGTGCGCTGCCCGCCGCCCGCACGCCGCGGGCCTTCCAGCCGGCGCGCTTAGGCGCACCCTTGACCAGCTGCGCCTGCACGAACACAATCGCCAGAATCGGCAGGTAGAGCAGCACGATCTTCACAACGTCCTGCGTGATTTTCAGGGTGTAGCTGCCCATGACCTCGGCGGCGGTGCCGAGGTTCAAAATGTCCTGGGGCATCAGCGCCGAGCCGTGCAGGTCGCGGGTGTAGTAGTTGATGAGCGCAATGAGGGTGAACACCGCGCCCGAAATGCCCGTTGCGCGGCTCCACTTGCCGAGCAGCGCAAACAAAATCAGCGTCAGGCAAAAGGCGGTCAGCGCATTGAGCGGCGCGTAGAGCGGCCATTGAAGCTGCAAAAAGCTCTCGGTCACGCCGTCGGATAGCTCCAGCTGATAGCGGGAGATGAACCCCACCGCCACCGCCAGCAGGCAGGGGAGCACCCCCTGCAAGAGAAATTTCTTCCAGTTAAAGTTTTTCAAATGCTGCATAGGTGATGAATAAATACCTTTCTCTGTAAATTTTGTACATAACTATACATAATATATTATAACACGACACCACAAAAAAAGAAAGAGGTGCAAGCAGCACCTCTTTGGATATAGAATGATGTTTGTCCGGAATACGGATAGTACAATACGCCTGCCCGCAGGGAGCGGCCTATATGCCGCCCGCACCTCCCGTCTAGCACCCGCCAACCACCCACCACCCCGTAGGGGCCGGGCATGCCCGGCCCGTAACCCTGCGTCGCCGCCTGTTACTGGTTTGCATCGTAGGGAGGGGTCTTGACCCCTCCGCGGGGCGTCGAGGACGCCGCCCCCCTACAACATTCACCGCAAACCTTCCGCTATGTGTAGGGGAAAAATCCATCCCTCCCGCGCCGTTTCTGTTACAGCCAACCCTCCGGGCCATCTTCGCCACCCCACCAAAGGAGCCTCACCCATGCCCAACGATTACGAAAATCCGAAATATACCAACAAAAACGAATACCACGCCGGGGACGGGCCGTTCCAGTTCCCGTGGTGGGCCATTGTCATTGCGTTTGTGGTGTGGTGGCCGCTGGGTCTGGTGTTTATCGGCCTGAACGCTGCCATGAAAAACGGCAGGCTCGGCGGCTTTGAGCAAAAGGCCCGCGAGGCGACCCGGGACCGCACGGCATCCGGTGCAAAGCCGGTGTACACTGCCGAGTTCCGCCCCATCTACGATACCCCCGCCCAACCGCAGCCGAAGGCGGCAGCCCCCCATGCGGCTCCGCAGCAGGCGCAGGTACGGGCGGCGGGCAAAAAGCTCAAGGGCGCGGCGCTGGCCACCGGCCTGACGGTGGCGGGCGTGCTGCTGCTTATCTGCGCGCTGGCGGCGCTGCCCAGCGCCATCTACTGGCTGCCCGAGGCCCTGACGGAGGGTGGCAGCTATTGGACCTGGCTGGTCGAGGATTCGATGCCGATGCTGATGTCGCTCACCGGCGGCATCGGCTGCCTGTTCGGTGCCAATCACATCCGCACCACCCGCCGTATGCGCAAGAAAATCGACAATATCGTCGGTGATGCGAAATATATGTACATTCAGGACATCGCCGACGCCATCCCGTGCAGCTATGAAAAATGCTGCAAGCATCTGGAAAACTGCATCGACGAGGGACTGTTCGGCCCGGGCGCCTATCTGGATATGCACCGCAAATGCCTTGTCGTCAAGGAGCGCCCGCCCGAGCCGACGCCCGCCCCGGCCCCCGCGCCGAAGCCGCAGAAGGCTGACCCGATGCCCGAGGCCGACCAGTACCAGAAAATCCTCGACGAGCTGCGCCGCGTCAATGACGCCATCCCCGACGAGGAGATGACCGACAAGATCAGCCGTCTGGAGGCCGTGTCCGCCAAGATCTTTGAGCAGGCCCGCACCGACCCCGACAAGCTGCCTCAGATGCGTAAATTTATGGATTATTACCTGCCTACGTCGTTAAGGCTGCTCAATACCTACGCCGAGCTTGACAAGCAGGGCATCGAGGGCGAGAATATCTCGGAGTCAAAGCACCGCATTGAGCAGACGATGGACACGCTGGTCAAAGCGTTTGAAAACCAGCTGGACCGCCTGTTTGCCAGCGACGCCCTCGACGTCAGCACCGACATCGACGTTATGCAGAACATGCTGCGCGCCGACGGCCTGACCGACGATGCACCGTTTAAATTGTAAAAAGGCTTCCCCGTCGGGGGAAGCTGTCACCGAAGGTGACTGATGAGGGCAGACCGTTTGCGGTCTCCCGTTTGCGGGCAAGTCCCGCAAGCTCGCCCCTCATCCGTCTGCGGTCAGGGCCGCAGACACCTTCCCCCAAGGGGGAAGGCACCCCGCCCTGGAACTTTATCCACCGCAAAGGAGCCAACACCCCATGCAAAAATCCACAGGTCAGCTGCACAACAGCTGGCACAATTTTTCCAAGTACCGCCCGCTCATCCGCGAGCTGGTCACCCGCGACCTCAAGGTCAAATACCGCCGCAGTGTGCTGGGCTATATGTGGAGCATTTTAAACCCGCTGCTCATGATGCTGCTGCAAACGCTCGTTTTCTCCTACATGTTCCGGTTCGACATCCCGAACTTCCCGCTGTATCTCATCTGCGGCAACACCCTGTTCAACTTCTTCAACGAAAGCACGAACATGGGCATGGGCAGTGTGCTGGGCAATGCGTCGCTTATCAAAAAAGTGTACGTGCCCAAGTTCATTTTTCCCATCAGCCGCGTGGTGTCCAGCTTTGTGAACCTGCTGTTCAGCCTGGCGGCCATCCTGCTGGTCATGCTTATCACCCGCTCGCCGTTCTACTGGACGATTCTGCTCGTCTGGGCACCGCTTTTGCTGCTGCTGGCGTTCTGCTGCGGCATGGCCGTGCTGCTTTCGGCGCTGGCGGTCTACTTCCGCGACCTGCAATACCTGTACGGTATCCTGACGATGGCTTGGATGTACGCTACACCGCTGTTTTATCCCATCTCGGCGCTGCCGCCCTTCATGGTGCCCGTCATCAAGCTGAACCCGCTGTACCATTACATCAACTGTATGCGGTGCCTTGTCATGTACGGCACGGTGCCCGGCCCCAACACCTGGATCGCCTGCATCGGCAGTGCCGTGGTCATGATGGGCGTCGGCCTCGCTGCGTTCCGCAAGCTGCAGCGCAACTTCATTCTGTATCTGTAAGGAGCTTTCCATGTCCATCATTCAGGTGGAGGATGTCTCGATGCGTTTCAACCTCGCGCAGGAGAAAACCGAGACCCTCAAGGAATACACTGTCAAGCTGCTGAAGCATCAGCTGTTTTTTAACGAATTTTACGCACTGCGGGACATTTCGTTCAAAATTGAGCCCGGCGAGTCGGTGGCGCTGATTGGCCGCAACGGCAGCGGCAAGAGCACGATGCTGAAGCTGATTGCCGGCGTTATGTACCCCACGACGGGCAGCGTGACCGTCAACGGCGAGATCGCGCCCCTGATCGAGCTGGGCGCGGGCTTTGACCTGGACCTGACCGCGCGGGAGAACGTCTTTCTGAACGGTGCGGTGCTCGGCCATGACCGCGCCTATATGCAGGAGCACTTCCAGAACATCATCGACTTTGCCGAACTGTGGGATTTTGTCGATGTACCGGTAAAAAACTATTCCAGCGGTATGATCGCGCGGCTGGGCTTCTCGATTGCGACAGAGGTCCGGGCCGACATTCTGGCCTGCGACGAGATTTTGTCCGTCGGTGACTTTATGTTCCAGCAAAAGTGCCACCAGCGGATGGAGCAGATGCTCTCCGGCGGCACAACGCTGCTGTTCGTCAGTCACGACATCAATCAGGTCAAGCAGCTGTGCAAGCGCGCCATCTGGATCGACCACGGCCACCTGCGCGGCGACGGCCCCGCGGAGGAGGTCTGCAACGCCTATGTAGCCGCGATGGAGCGGGGCGAGTAAGGCTTCCCCCGAGGGGGAAGCTGTCCGCGAAGCGGACTGATGAGGGGCAAACTTTCCGCGGCAGCCCGTTGGCGGGCAACAGCGGCACAGCCGCCCCTCATCCGTCTGTGGTCGGGGCCACAGACACCTTCAGTCTACGCGCTAAGGGCCGCCTACGGCGGTTGCGCTTCGACACGCGCCTGCGGGCGCAGCCCCAAGGGGGAAGGCATCCCAGCCCAAGTAAGCAACACAAAGGAGACCCCATGCTGACCAAAAAACAAAACCTTACACGGGAAATCCTGACCGTTATCCTGCTGCTGGCGGCGGTGGCGGCCACGGAATACTGGTTCTTCCAGCTGTGGCGGCTGGACTGGCATGTGCCGATGTTCTACGGCGGCGACGGCATCTACTGGGTCGGTCAGGTGCAGCGCAGCTACGGCGAGCTGTCCGGCTCCCTCGGCTGGCCGTTCTATGAGGTCGCGGGCAGATACGACCCGAACTATGATCTGATCTATGACATCTTTGTCTGGTTCGTCGGCCTGTTCACCAAGGACACCGGCACGGTGTTCAACCTGTATGTCCTCGTCATCCCGTTTGCCAACGCACTGGCGGGGTACGCGGTGTTCCGCATGGTCGGGCTGCGCCGCTGGCTGAGCTTTGCGTTCGGTCTGACGTTTGGCCTGACGCCCTACGTCCAGCAGCGCATGGCCGGGCACATGATGCTGGCCGCCTGCGAGTTTGTGCCGTTCTCGGTGCTGCTCTGTCTCTGGTGCGCCGAGGATGAACAGTTCAACCGCCCGGGCAGGGGCTTCTTCAAAAACAAGCGCAACTGGCTGGCGCTGGCCATGGCGTGGGGAATCGCCAACAACGGCGCGGCCTACTACCCGTATTTCACCTGCTTCTTCCTCTGCGTCACGGCGCTCTGCCTGATTTTGCGGGACCGCAGGTGGCGCGCGGGCACGTCCTGCGTTGTCACGATTGCCGAGATCGTCGCCTGGATGATCCCCGACTTCTTCCCGATGGTGCTGGGCATCCTGAACGGACAGGGCAGCACGCTGACCAACGGCGTCTACCGCAGCCCCGTCGGCGCGGACATCTACAGCCTGCGCATCAGCAGCCTGCTGCTGTCGCCCAACGGCTTCGGCCTGCAGAAGCTCGCCAACTGGATGGGCCGCTACTTCCACGTTCTGGCCACTGACGAAGGCCCGATGTACAACGAGAACGCCTACGGCTACCTCGGCATTGTGGGTATTTTCGGCTTCCTCGCGCTGCTGCTCATGCTGCTGCACAGCCGGGACTGGAAGGCGGGCCGCACCGAACGCCCCGAGTTGGAGGACCGCCTCTGGCTGCTGAGCCGCCTCAACGTCATGGCGCTGCTGCTGGCGACGATTGCCGGCTTCGGCGGCATCATCGGCATCTTTGTGCGGTTCATCCGCGGGTACAACCGCATCAGCCCGTACATTGCGTTCTTCGCGCTGCTGGCTGTCGGCCTGGCTCTTGAAAAACAGCTGACCCGGCGCACCGGGCGCAGCCGCAAGGCGCTGGCGGCTGTGGCCATCCTGCTGCTGGGCTACGGCTACTGGGAGCAGCAGGGCCTCTTCCGGCCTGCGTACGAGGAGATTCAGGACAAGTGGTATCAGGACGCGGCCTTCATGAACGAGGTCGAGGCTGCGGCAGGGGACGGCGCGATGCTTTTCACGCTGCCGTACATGAAGAACTTTGAGAACGGCTCGCTGAACAACATGTGGGATTACACGCTGCTGCGCGGCCCGCTGCACAGCAAGACGCTGAAATTCACCTACGGCGCGGGCTACGGCACGAAGAATGACCTCTGGTACCGCGAGACGAGCGAGCTGGAGCCGGACGCCATGGTGGCCGAGCTGCGCACACAGGGTATGACCGGCATCTATCTGGATCTGGACGGATACCCCGAGGACGAGCAGCAATCGGCGCTGGCCGCCCTGACCGAGGCCGCCGGCTGCGGCCCGGAGGATGTCATCCACAGCGGAAGCGGGCTGCTCTGCTACATCCCGCTGGGGCAGGAGTAACGCATGAAACTGCAAAAAATAACGCAAAAACGATGGTTCTGGCCGCTGGTCTGCGCGGTGTCCGTCGTGTTCGGCTGGTGGTATTTAAGCATTGTGACCTGTGCGCCGCTGGGCGGCGACGATGAGCTTATCAACCTGCAGAACTACTATTATATTACGCACACCTCGTTTGGCCAGAGCGTGCTGGACTACCTTGGCGATTTGTGGGAGCAGTTCAGCCTGCAGAACGGACGGTTCCGCCCCTTCTCGTCGCCGCCGGTGCGCGGCCTGACGAGCTGGTTCCTGGGGGATCTGGTCGGCTACCGGCTCTACATTCTGGCGTGGACCTACGCGGACATTGTGCTGACGGCGTGGCTCGTCGGCAAGGCGTCCCGCAACAAAAAGCTGGGCATTGCCTGCCTCTGCCTGCTGCCGATGATGTTCAGCGTCTGGCAGGACTCCACGGGCAACAGCCTCTACTCCTACGGCGCACTGGTGCAAAGCACGCTGCTGCCCGCGCTCGTCGCCGGGCTGGCCGTGCTGCGCTGGCAGGACACCGGCCACAAGCGGTGGGCCGTGCTGGCGGGCTACTGTATGTTCCAGTGCTGCGCCACGTTTGAGATCGGCTTTACCTATATCGTACCGATTTTTGGTCTGGCGTGGCTCTACACCGACAAGGCCCGCGACGCGCTGCGGTTAAGCATCCCGGCGCTGCTGGGCGAGTGCGTGACGCTGGCCTTCAATATGGGCGCACGGCTCATGAACACGCTGCGGGCCGCGGGCATTCTCGCGGGCAGCGTCTCCCAGATCGAGGGCATCTCCCCGAACTTTGACCTGCCTGCCATCCTGCGCACCTGGGCCATGCAGATGTCGGCGGGCTTCCCGCTGAACGCGATGCTGTTCGGCAAGATGCGCCCCGGGAAAATATATCCCGTGGACGTGCTGTGCGGCGTCATGGTGGCCGGTGCGGCAGTGGCCGCGCTGGCGGCGCTGGATAAGCTGCCGAACAAAAAGCAAAATCTGCTGCTATTTTTAAGCGGCCTTGCCATGCTGTCCGCCCCGGCATTGCTGATCGGGCTTTCGCCCAAGTACCAGCAGCCCGGTCAGGTGGACTGGCGGCACGGCTACATTCCCCAGACCGTGGAGAGCTTCGGCGTCGGTTTAATGGCGCTGGCCGTGCTGGTGATGCTGCTGCGCCGGGCGCGCGGCAAGAGCTGGTGGCCCGGGGGCCGCGCGGTGCTCTACGGTCTGCTGGCCGTCTGCATGGCCGGGTCGGTGGTCTGGCAGCGCGCCGCGACACGCTCGGCCTACGACCAGGGCGGGCGCGCCTACACGGTCTTTGGCGACGGCGTCGCCGCGGGCCTGGCCGCCGACTGCGGCGACACGCCGGTGGTGACCGATTATATGATCTGGGGCGGCCATGAGGTCGCGGAGAACGCCTTCTTCCTGCGCTACGGTGATCTGGACGCCGATGCCCACGCCCTGCAGGTCTGGCGCACCGAGGACCACGCCGACGACGAGGCAGTGTACCGCGTCGGCTTCACGCTGGGGCAGGACAGGCACTACGACATTGCCTGGTGCGGCCTTGGCCACGGGGCAGACCCGGATGTGCTGACAGATGTCGAGGTCTGGCTGCCCGCGGGCACCTTCCTCTATGATGTGCTCTATTACACAACCGCCGACGGCGAGGAAGTGCGCAGAGAGGTCTACCCCGACAAGAACGGCTCCATGATCACGCTGGACGGCGAAATTCTCGCGGACAGCATCCGGCTGGCCGCTCATTAGGGGGCACCCCGCCCTACGCATAACGCAAATCGGGGCCTGTAGGGCGGCCTGCCCACAGGCCGCCGTGCCCGCTTGCGGAAGTGCAAAGCCTGTTGGACTGCCACCCCGTAGGGGCCGGGCATGCCCGGCCCGCTGCCCTCCCGCAAAAGCCCGTCCATCTTCCCGCCGCGGGCCGCAGCTATGCAGCCCCTGCGTACTCTATCAATTCAAGGAGGTGCCGCCCTTGGCACAAAATAAATCCCGCCGCCTGCTGTGGGCGGTCTGCCTTGCGGCGCTGGCGGCATTTGCTGCGGCCATGGTCTGGCTGCACTACCAGCAGCTTTGCTCCCCCGGCGGCGGCAGCGACCCCTATACCTCCGACCTTGGTATGCACCTGGCCTTCGCGCAGCGCGGCATGATCTACTCCACCGTGTCGCTGCTCATCGGCCCGGCGTATGCACTGGCCGGGCGCGTCGGCATTGCCGTGCTGCTGGCGGCGTTCCATCTGGCCGCCGTCGCCGTGTTCGCCTACGGCCTGCGCGCTGCCCTGCCCGATGCCCCGCGCCCGGCGCGGTTACTGCTCAGTCTGGTGGTCAACCTTGCCACGGCGGTCTGGATGCCCCGCGGCGGCTACTGGTACCAGGGCACTGTCGGCGGCACGATTTATCACAACACAACGTATATTATGCTCGCGCCCTTTGCACTGCTGGCGATGCTGGCCTTTTACCGTGTCTGGCCGACGATGCGCGGTGACCTGGATCTGCGTGCCTACGCGGTCTACACGGTGCTGCTGACCGTGGCGACCAGTTTCAAGGCCAGCCTGATCTTTGCATTCGCCCCGGCGCTGCTCGTGCTGCTGATTGCTGATTTTGTGCGCACCCGCGCCAAAAATCTGAAAAATGAGATCATCATGGGGTGCAGCGTTTTCCCCGGTGTAGCGCTCTGCTTTATCCAGGCCAACGTCCTGTTTGCCGAGGAAGGCTCCGGCATACGCCTGATTTTCACCGTCCCGTTTGACCACCACCGTATGCTGTGGGGACCGTTCAACGAGGCCGGTGTGCTGGGGCTGGCGCGGTCCTTCGTCTTTGTGGCGGCAGTGGGGCTGCTGCTGGGCCGCGCGGCGTGGCAGCGCTTCCGCTACCGGTTCAGCCTTTTCACCTTCGCCTTCTCGCTGGCCGAGGCGCTGCTGCTGGTTGAAAGCGGTGAGCGGCTCTATCACGCCAACCTCTGGTGGGGGCCGTTCATCTGCTTCTGGGTGTTCTGGCTCGAGTCCGTCAGCGTTTTTTTGCAGCAGACGCGCACCGGGGCCGTGCCCCGCTGGCGGCTGGCCGTCTGCGCCGCCGCGCTGGCGTGGCACATCGTCAGCGGTGTCTGCTTCTTAGTTATGCTTTTGCAGGGCGTAAGCTATAACGTGCCGATCCTGACGTATAATTTGTGGTAAAAAAATAAGCCGCAGGTGCAAAAGCGCATCTGCGGCTTTTGTATGTTGTCAGCTTCAACCCGTAGGGGCGCATTCTATATGCGCCCGTGGCTGTGTGCGGCAATGAGTAACGCCCGCGGGCGGATATGGGATTCGCCCCTACGATGGAGGGGGCGATGCTCGTCATCGACCCGGCAGGCAACGGCAGCGGCAGGCTGCCTGCGGGCGAGCACTGCTCGCCCCTACGATTTGCGCTTTCCTTCATGTCCGCCCGGCAGCGGCAGACTGCACACCAGCGCAATGCCCAGCGCCAGGGCCAGCGCGACCTTGAAGGTCTCGCCGCCTTTGCTGGCGAAAAGCTCCTGCTCGCCCTGCAAAAAGTAGTAGGCCGTGTAGTAGATGCCCGCGCCCGGCACAAGCGGAAAGATGCCCGGCAGCAGAAAAATCGTCACCGGGGCCTTGTGGCGGATGGCAAAGAACCGTGCGCAGCCGGTCAGCGGCAGCGTGGCGACCAGCGTCGCAATCGCCGGGCTTAACGCGAACAGCTCCACGCCGAAGATGTAGACCATCCAGCCCACCGCGCCGGTCAGGCCGCAGGCCAGGTAGTGCCGCCGCGGCATCTGGAATGTGATGCCAAAGCTGATCGTTGCAATGACGGCCACCACAAAATGGGCAAAATAATGTGTCCATACCGGCATCACGCCACCCCCAATCCACGGGCCATGATCCAGCCCAGCACCACGCCGCCCGCAATGCTGCCCGCAATCAGCAGGGCATCCAGCAGGCGGATGGAGCCGGACAGGTAGTCGCCGTTCAGAATATCCCGCACGCCCATCGTCAGGGCAACGCCGGGGGTCAGCACCATCAGCGCGCCGATGATCGCCGCGTTGGCGTTGACGGCGGGCACGACGGTCTGCACCGCAATGGCCCAGATCGTGCCGCAAAACGCCGCCACAATGTCGGTGAATATCCGGTTGATGCCGTGCCGCGCAAACTGCTGGCAGACGAGCGCCTCCAGCAGGCCCGCCACCGCGGCCACCGGCATGTCTGCCAGCGTGCCGCCGAACAGGTACGCGAACCCCGCTGCCCCGACAACGCAGGCCAGAATTTCCAGCTGCGGTGTGCTGCGCGGCAGCGTGCGGGCCGTGTTCAGCCGTGCTTCGGCCTCGACGACGCCCAGCCTGCCGGCGGCCAGCTCACGGGAAAGCTCGTTCACGGCCTCGACGCGGCCCAGATGGACCGACACGGTGGGCACGTGCCGCACCAGCGAGACGGCATCCCGCCCCGGCAGGTGCGCCGACGCAAAGATGCCGTTGGTCAGAACATAGACATGGAAGTCCCGCACGCCGAGGCTGGCGGCCATGATCTCCATGGTCTGCTGCGCGCGGAACACCTCGCCGCCGTTTTCCAGCAGCGTCTGGCCCGCGTCCATGACCAGCTCCAGCGCACGTTCAAACAGTGCATCAGCCACGGATATTCTCCCGCACAACGTTGAATTCCGGGTAATGGGCGTACAGATGCTGCGCGATGGCCTCCATGAGCAGGTAGTCATGCTCGGAGTCGATGTCGATGATGCCGGTGTCCATCATAACGCTGACGCCGAACTTGGAGTGCCACAAAATCGGGTCGGGGTTGTCCACAAGGAACGCGCGGCGGATGACGTAAATCGACGCATTGACGTCGTATACCTCGGGTGCCTGCTGACGGCCCGTGAACTGGCTCTCGATGACCATCTCGGCGTGGTCGCCCACGATCTTGAACATATTGAACCACGGATTGCGGCGGGCCTCGCAGACGCTGAAAATGATTTGCAGGTCCTCGCGCTCCTGCGCTTTGGCAAAGGCGTTCTCAATGTCCTGCTCGGTGCGCAGGGGGCTGGTGATGTCCAGATCGATCATAGCATCGTACTGTTTGCCAGTGCGGGTCTCCATGCGGGCAAAGCTGTCCTTGTAGACCTCGACCTTCGGCACGCGGTCCCCGCCCAGCTCGGCCCCGCGGGGCAGGTAGATGACCTCCGGGTACTCGGCGGCCACCAGCCTGGCCAGGTCCTCGCTGTCGGTGTTCAGCGCAACGTCGATTTCCAGCTCCGGGTGCTTTTTAATGAACAGCTCCGCGGCGCTCAGCGAATAGTAAACCAGCGGTTTGCCGCAGAAATTTTTCAGGTTCTTGTTTTTAAAGCCCTTGCTGCCGGCACGGCCGCAAATAGTAATGAGCAGTCTTTTCATTGTACGTTCTCCCCCAAGGTAAGTTTCAGCACGTTCAGTGCCAGCGCGGGCGGGTTGCAGCTCTCACCGCTGCCCGTCAGTGCGTAGTCCACAAAATATTCCATCTCCCGCTCATAGCGGCGGTTGACGTCCTCCTCATAGTGCTGCACGGTGCCGTCCGGCAGGGTCAGCGTGCCCGCGCCAAAGTCGGCCAGATAGCTGCCGTCATGGCAGAAAAGCTCGATGCTGCGCCGGTATCCGCGGCCAAAGTAATCGAGATGCACCTCGGCCAGCAATGTGGGGTATCTGGCGATATACACCGACAAATCGTCGGAGTCGATTTCGAGGTCGGAGTAGGTGCCCTTGAAATTGTACAGCTGCTCCGGCACGCCGAACAGCTCGACGAGGTAGTCCCATTCGTGGATGAGGTCAATCGTCACGCCGCCGCCCATCGCCTTGTGGGCGCTGTAGACCGTGCGGTAGTCCACGCCGGGCCGCCAGTCGGGCAGATAGCTTGAGCAGATGACCCGCGCGCAGTAGGGGTGCAGACCGGGCAGCCGGTCCTTGAGCGCCAGCATGACGCCGCACCACCGCATGGGCGCGGCCACATAGGCCTTTTGCCCCGCGGGCAGGCAGTCGGCCAAATCCAGTCCGGTCTGCTCGGCAGAAAAAATCGGCTTTTCGATGAAAAGTGCCCCGCCGCGGCCCCTGACCCGGGTCAGAGCGTCGGCGTGCAGACTTGTGGGGTTCGTGATGAACACCATGTCATAGTGTGCGGGCGCGTCGGCCAAATCGGTGTACTGGGCGTGCAGCAGCGCGGCCACGCCGTCCCGCAGCGGGCGGGACAGGTCGCTGCGCAGCGCGTCGGCCTGTAAAGTCCAGCCCCGGTCCGCACAGAGGTTGGTCAGATTTTTTAAATGGCGCGTCCCGATGGAGCCCAGCCCCACGAACAGCGCGGTGATGGTACGCATAGGAGATCCCCTTTTTATAACAAGTTTACGGCAGGTTTGTGGGGGAGGCATTTATGCCTCCCGCGGGGCTTGCGGCAACCGCAAGGTGCCCGGGCGGATATGGAATCCGCCCCTACGCTGTAGGGGTCGATGCCTGCATCGACTCGGAACCCCGGAGGCTGCCGCACGTAGCTTTTCTTGGCCCCCTCTGCGAGGGGGCTCCGCCCGCAGGCGGTGGGGGAGAGAACCCTGCGGCTATCCGAAATTTTACGGGCTATGGCAAGGTTCTCTCCCTCCGGCCCTGCGGGCCACCTCCCCCGCAAGCGGAGGAGGCTTTAGTGACTTTCAATAAAGTCCATCAGTTCAATGGCCTTCAGGTCCTTTTCAAAGCTCCACTTCGGCTGCTCGTTGCCCTTCAGCACGCCAAAAAAGTTCGTCAGCTCGTCCACATAGGCGTTTTCTACAACGTTGTCGCTGTAGCGGCTGTCGTGCTCAAAGCTGGCGTAGGTGTTGACAAACCGCTTGTCGCCGTCCTTGAACTCATACAGCGCCTTGGGGTTGCCCTCCCAGAACAGGTGGATGCCGTCCCCGAAGCACTCAAAGCTGCGCACGGCCTTGCGGCTGACGACGTCGGCGGCCAGCACGCCCTGCACGCCGCCCTTGTGGCGCAGCAGCAGCGTCACGCAGTCGGGGTAGGGGAGCCCTAAGTCGCTGATCGTGTCCTTCTGCACGGTCACGCTCTCCACGTCGCCGAAGGCGTCCAGCAGCCACGGCAGGTCGATGCCGAAGATCTCGCGCACGCCGCCGGTGCGGGCGTTGCCGACGAAGAAGTTTTTATAATTCTCCCACGGGTGCCAGTCGGGCAGATACTGCCCGATGTGGTAGATGTAGTGTACGGGCTTGCCAAATTCCGCGACCTGCTGTTTAATATACTGTGTCTCGCGGCGGTAGAGCATCGTGGAGGACAAAAACAGCGGCAGTTTTTTGGCCGCAGCCTTGGCCATATTCTCCCGGTAGCCGTCACTGACCAGATTCAGCTCGGTAAAGACGGGCAGGTCGTGGTCCAGCAGCTCGCCGATGACCGCCGCGTGGGCCAGCGGCGCGGTGCAGACCAGCGCGGCGTCGGGGTGCTCGGCGGCGACGGCCTCGCCGATGGTGGCATAGGCTGCGTCCGCCAGACCCAGCCGGAGGGCCTCGTCGCGGCGGCCATCGGCGGTGTCCACGCCGACGATCTGAATAGCCGCGTCAATGCCTTTGGTCAGCCGGGCGCGGCGTTTGCCCATGCTGCCTAAACCGACGATGAGAAGTTTCATACCAAAACGCTCCTTTGCGGGTCAAATTCCGGCACAGGGCCGTCATAAAAGATTTTGGGTCTTGCAAAATCAAATTTTGCCAGCACAGCGCAGATTTTTTCGCTGGTCTCGCCGCCGTTATACGGGCTGACGGCGCCGGCCGCCACGGGGGCAAACGCCGGGGACAGCGCCCTGCGCAGCGCGGCCTCGATGGCCGGCTCGTCGGCGTCGCAGCAGAGCACGTTCGCGCAGATGGCGCGCCCGGCCTGCCGTCTGCCGATATTGACTGTCGGCACCTTAAAGGTAGGCGTCTCGACGACACCGGACGACGAGTTGCCCGCCACGAGCGCCGCGCAGTCCATGGCGGAGAGGTAGCGCCGCAGACCGAGGCTCTGCACAAATCCGGCGCGGTCCGGGTGGGCGGCGGCGAATGTCTGCATCATGGCGGTGCAGACCTGCCCGCCCGCGTCGGCGTTCGACCCGGTGATGAGCCAGAACACGCCGTCCACGGCGGCCATAGCGTCACACAGCGCCTGCACCTGCACGGCGGGGGAGCCTGCGTCGGGGGCGGTCTCGGGGTGGTAGGTCACGAGCGCAAAGGGCTGCATGAGGTCAAGCCCTGTCGATTTGCACAATTCCTCACGGCTCATTTTAGGCAGAGTGCGGATGTTTTCATCCCCCAGCCCGCCGACGCAAAACACGGTGTCGGGCGCTTCGCCCATCCGCACAAGCCGCGCGGCGCTGTCGGCGCAGGACGGAAAGTGTACCGCCGCCATTTTGCTGATGCAGTGGCGGTAGTATTCGTCCGCCGCGCCCAAGGTCACGTCGCCGCCCGAGATATGGGCAATCGGGATATGCCGCGCCGCTGCCGCAGCGGCCACGGCGAAGATCTCAAACCGGTCCCCCAGCAGCAGCACGGCGTCCGGGCGATGGGCGGCAAAGTGGTTGTCGAAAATTTCCATCGTGCGTGCGATGGTTTTGGCGACAGGCTCATCGGCGTTGTCGGTGAAGATCGGCAGTCTTGCCGCGATGGGCAGGCCGTCGGCTTCGATTTCATGCACGGTCTCGCCCAGACGCGGGCAGAGGTGCGCCCCGGTCACGACGAGCTGCAAGTCCAGCACATCGGACGCCGCGATTTTCTGCACCACCGGGCGCAGCAGGCCATATTCCGCCCGCGTGGCGGTAACGACGGTGATGGTACGCATGGTGTACTCCTTTGCCAAGCCGGGAACGGCAGTCTCCCGGGAACTTGTTCTTTCTTTTGGCAGCAAAAGAAAGAACCAAAGAAAACTGCCGCTGTTTCGACGCAGCGGACCCGCGACCAAGGGGCTGCACGCCCCTTGGATTCCCAAAGCGGAGGTCGCAGAGTGCGCGGGCTACGCGAACGCAGTATTACTGTTCGCGCTTAACGCCCGCGCCCTCTGCTCCGTTTCGAAATTCGGGAGTTCCCCCGAACCCCCGCAGGGGGGAGAGGGAGGCCCCCTTGTCAAAGGGGGCTGGCTGCGTTAGCGGCCTGGGGGATTCCGATGGGCTTTGCGTGGCCGCCCATTCCCGGGCAATCTCCGTCCAACGCAAAGGGGCGGGCTGCCGCCCTCCCTTGCCCCTCCCGTTTGCAACCCATTCACAGCAGTCCGTAGGGGCCGGGCATGCCCGGCCCGCGACTTTGCTATGCCCCCGTCAACGGGCTGAACCCTTCCGGCCTGCTTCGCGGCCACCTCCCCTGAAAGGGGAGGCTTCTCTCGCGGGCTTTGCCCGCGCAAAAAGCTCCTCACGCAGTGGGGTGACTCCCCGCTGCGCGGGGAGATGTCGCGAAGCGACAGAGGGGTTCGGGTCCGAAGGACTGGCCGAGCCTGCGAGGCCTGAGGGGCTTTGACGGGCCTTGCCTTATATCTCGTCAGACCCCATTACCACAAACTTCCCGTCCACCTGTAGGGCGGGGTGCCCTCACCCCGCTGCAGCCTTCCTCTGCCTGCTGCCTTTCGGCCTGCAGCCTTACCGCCCCAGTTCCCCCAAGAGCCACCCTAGATCTTCAAACAGATCCCCCGGCAGCATGGCGGTCATGCTGCGGCGCTTGGCGCAGCGGTCTGCAGCGGCGCCGTGGAGCCATACCGCGCAGACCGCGGCGTCCTCGGGCGTTCGGCCCTGCTTTAGACCCGCTGCCAGCAGCCCGGCGGTCAGACCGGCTAAAATATCCCCGCTGCCGCCCTTGGCTAACCCGGCATTGCCGGTCTCATTGCGCCAGACCGTGCCGCCCGGCGCGGCAACCAGTGTGTGATGCCCTTTCAAAACGGCGACGCAGTGATGTTTTTCGGCCAGCGATACGGCGGCACCCTCGCGGTCCGCCTGCACCTCGGGCACAGTCAGGCCCAGCAGCCGCGCGGCCTCGCCGGGGTGGGGCGTCAGGATCGTGTTTGCGGGCAGATCCCCCCTGTACTTCCCCGCTGCCAGTGCGTTCAGTGCGTCGGCATCCAGCACGGCACCGGCCCACGGGGCGTTCCTGCCGAGCAGGGCCTTACAGACATCGGCGGCGCTCTCCCCCAACCCGGGCCCGGCCAGCAAAACGGTGTGCCTGTCCGCGAACCAGCGGCGCAGCGCGTCGGCGTCCTGCGGGTGGATGCCCCCGTTGGCCGCCGTGCGGCAGCCGCAGGCGCAGCATTCCGGCGTGCGGGAAAGTACCAGCTGGATAACAGGCTCGACGCTGGCCAGATACACCAGCCCGGCCCCGCCGCGCAAAGCGCCCTCTGTGCAGAGCGCCGCCGCCCCGCGGTAGGCCATGCTGCCCGCCGCGGCCAGCACACTGCCGTAGCTCCCCTTGTTGCTCTCCGCCATGCGCCCGGGCAGCAGTAGGCGCACCAGCTCCCGTGTGATTTCGCGCTGCATCTTGCATCCCTCCGAAAATAGATTATAATAGGTATATTATAAGGCATAAAAGCCAAAAGCGAAAGGGGCAGTTTGCATGGTTCCGGCATTTGAGGAAATTCTGGCAGCAACAAAAAGCATGGTCTTTTTCGGCGGGGCGGGCGTCTCGACCGAGAGCGGCATCCCCGATTTCCGCTCGGTGGACGGGCTGTACCACCAAAAATTCAAGTACCCGCCCGAGACGATGCTCTCCCACACCTTCTACGAGACCCACACCGCAGAATTTTTTGACTTCTACCGCCAGAAGCTCATCGTCCACGGGGCAAAGCCCAACGCGGCCCACCTGCGTCTGGCGGCGTTGGAGCGCGAGGGCAAATGCAGGGCCGTCGTGACCCAGAACATCGACGGCCTGCACCAGGCCGCGGGCAGCAGGACCGTGTATGAGCTGCACGGCTCGACCCTGCGCAACTACTGTACGCGGTGCGGCAAATTCTTCCCGGTGCAGTTCATTGAGGATGCGGCGGGCGTCGGCGACGGCGTGCCCCGCTGCGACGAGTGCGGCGGCATCGTCAAGCCCGATGTTGTGCTCTACGAGGAAGGGCTGGACGAGGAGACGATGGAAAATGCCGTGCACGCCATCCGCGGGGCCGACACCCTCATCGTCGGCGGCACAAGCCTGGCCGTCTACCCGGCGGCGGGTCTGCTGCGTTACTTCCGCGGGGAGAACCTTGTTGTCATCAACAAGCAGCCCACCCCGGCGGACGCAATGGCTAATCTGCTGATCCACGCTCCGATTGGCCGCACGCTGGACCCCGATGCCCCCGTTGAAGTGTAGAAATTACACAAAAATCCATGCTTTTTTTAAAAAAGGCATTGCAAAACGCCGTGGAATTTTGTTATGATAGATTCATATTGAGTTTATAGGCAGAGTTGATAGAGGGAGACGGTTTTTATGGCAAATGCACTGACGGATTTTACCAAGAAACGTGAATTTCTGATTTGCATGGATTCCGACGGCTGCGTGATGGACACGGTGCGCATCAAGCATTCCACCGTCATGTGCCCCGAGCTCATCCGCGTGTTTGCGCTGGATGACCACGCGGATTTCATCACTGCCGCGTGGGATGAGATCAACCTGCACACGATCACCCGCGGCATCTCCCGGTTTGAGAGCGTCCGGCTGGTGTTTGACCGGTTGAAAAACCGCGGCATTGAGATCCCGGGCAGCGAGGATATTGCCGCCTGGGTCGATACCGCGACGGAGCTTTCCACGGCCAGCCTGCAGCGGGAGCTGCAAAAGACCGGCAGCCTGGCCCTGCGCAAGCTGCAGGAGTGGAACAACGCCTGCAACCGCCGTATTCAGGCGCTGGAGCCGACGTTTGAGCCGTTCCCCGGCGTGGAGGAAAGCCTGCGCCAGCTGCACGCCGTGGCCGATGTGGCCGTCGTCAGTGCTGCGAACGAGAGCGCCATTGCCAGCGAGTGGAAGCGCTACGGGCTGGCCCGTCATGCGGATGTCATCTTCGGGCAGGAGGTCGGCAGCAAGGCAAACTCCATCGCTACAATGCTGGCCTGCGGGTATGAGAGCCGCAAGGTCATGATGGTCGGCGACGCCATGGGCGACGCCCAGGCCGCCGCTGCCAACGGTGTGGCCTTTGTGCCGATCCTGCCGGGCCGCGAGGCCGACAGCTGGCGCCGCCTGCAGGAGGAGGCCCTGCCCAAGCTGCTGCACGGCACCTTCAGCCCCGCCTACCAGGCCGAGCTCCTGGCCGCCCTGAGAAGTGCGCTGCACGGGTAAAACTGCGCTTGCCTCCCTCTGCGGGGGAGATGGCCAAGAAAAGACAAATTTCGCGCCGTCACTCTTGTGACGGCGCTTTATTTATGGTATACTGACTTTGAGTATGTATAAATAAACAACACTGCGCCTGCGGGTGATTCGTAGGGCGGCCTGCCCCCACCCCGCCCTACATCCATGCCAAAAAGGAGCAGCGGAGATATTCCTGAAAAATTCCGAAAAGGAGCCGACCCATGGACCTTTTACAGCAAGCCCGTGCCGAGATCGACACCGTTGATGCCGAGATGGCCGCTCTGTTTGAGCGGCGTATGCGCGCGGTGGCTGATGTGGTGCGCTACAAGGCCGAGACCGGCAAGCCGGTCTTTGATGCCGCGCGGGAGGCCGCCGTGCTTGACAAAAACACGGCCCGCATCACCGACGAGGCGCTGCGCCCCTACTACCGCGCCTTTCTCAGCGATGCCATGAGCATTTCCCGCGCATACCAGCGCGCCCGGCTGGGCCGCGATACCGCTGCCTACCAAGGCGTGCCCGGCGCGTGGAGCCACATTGCGCTGCGCCGCCTTTTTCCCTTTGCGCGGGAGACGGCCTGCACCACCTGGGGCGAGGTCTTTGACGCCGTGCAGAACGGGGATGCACAATTCGGCGTTCTGCCGTTTGAAAACTCCAACGCGGGCGATGTCTCCACCGTGCTCGACCTGCTGTACACCCACCCCGATATTATCATTGCCCGGATGTGCGACCTGCCGATCCGGCAGGACCTGCTGGGCGTGCCGGGCGCGACGCTGGAGACGGTCAGGACCGTCATCAGCCACCCGCAGGCGCTGGCCCAGAGCAGCGTTTTTGTACAGCAGCACGGCTTTAAAACGTCCACCTGGGGCAACACCGCCGACGCGGCCCGCCATGTGGCCGAGCTGAACGACCCGAGTGTTGCGGCCATTGCCAGCGCCGAGACCGCCGGGCTGTACGGCCTGCAGATCTTGTCCGCGGGCATCAACGCCGACGGCGACAACACAACGCGGTTCATCGTGATCGAGCGTGCCGCCGCCGCCCCCGCCATGACCGGCGAGGGCCAGCGGCTGGCGCTGCTGTTCACGGCACGCCATAAGCCCGGCCAGCTGGCCGCAGCGCTGGATCAGATCGGCGCGCGGGGCTTTAACATGGAGTGCATCAAGAGCCGTCCCCTGCCCCATGTTCCGTTTGAATACTATTTCTATGTACAGATCGTCTGCCCGGCGGGCAGCACGGGCGCAGGGTGCCAGACCCTGCTGGACACCCTGACTTCTGTTTGCAGCACCCTGCGGCTGCTGGGTGCCTTCACCCTTGACAGTACGGAGAAATAAGCCATGAAGATAAAGGATGTGCGAAGCATGAAACTGACGATGCAGCTTAAAAGCCGCAGCTACGATATTATTTTGAAGGCTGGATGCCTTGCTAACCTCCATCAGTTCACGAACGTGGCAAACCGCAAGGTCTTTGTGCTGACCGACTCCGGCGTACCCGCCGAGTACGCGCAGACCGTGGCGGCCCAGTGCCCCGATTCCACCGTCTACACGATCCCCCGGGGCGAGGGCAGCAAATGCCTGAAGGTCTACGGTCAGGTTTTGCAGGCTATGCTGGCGTTCGGCATGGACCGCAAGGATCTGCTGGTGTCCGTCGGCGGCGGCGTTGTGGGCGATCTGGGCGGCTTCTGCGCGGCCAGCTACATGCGCGGCATTGACTTTGTCAACTGCCCCACGACGGTGCTTTCGCAGGTGGATTCCTCCATCGGCGGCAAGACGGCGATTGATTTGGGCGAGACGAAGAACATCGTCGGCGCATTCTGGCAGCCCAAGGTCGTGCTTGTCGATTTTGACACGCTCAAGACCCTGCCCCGCCGTCAGGTCGTCAACGGCCTGGCAGAGGCGCTCAAGACCGGCATCATCGGAGACCCGCAGCTGTTCGCACTGTTTGAGTGCGAGCACCCCGAGGATAACATTGAACAAATTGTTTACAGAAGTCTGAAATTTAAGAAAAAGATCGTCGAGCAGGACGAGCGCGAGGGCAGCGTCCGCGCCTGCCTGAACTTCGGCCACACCATCGGCCACGGCATCGAAGCCGTGCGCGGTGTGCGGGGCCGCCGTACCACGGGCCTGTACCACGGCGAATGCGTCGCGCTGGGTATGCTGCCGATGATCGAGGATACGGCCCTGCTCAAGCGCACCCGGGCGATTTACCGCGCGCTGGGCCTGCCCACCCGTGCCGGGGCCAACAAGGAGAAGGTCCTGGCCTACATGCAGCATGACAAAAAGGCCCGCGGCGACCATATCACGGTCATCAAGTGCCCCGGCCTCGGCTGTTGGCGCGCCGACAGTCTGCCCATGACCGAGCTGCCGGCTTTGTTAGGTATGGAATGAGGGAAACGGCATCTGACGGCATGACTCTCTCCCCCACCGGCCTGCGGGCCGAGGGTCTTGCCTCCCTCTGCGAGGGAGAGAGCTTGCCGGGACCGCCATTTTTCCATTCATAGAAAAATCGGGAAGGATATATGAAAAACACCTTTGGAAATGCCGTCAGTATGACGATTTTTGGTGAGAGCCATGGACCTGCCGTGGGGGCGGTGCTTGACGGGCTGGCCGCGGGCCTGCCGGTGGATGAGGCCGCGATTGCCGCGGCCATGGACCGCCGCCGCGCCCGCGGGGATGGTCTTTCCACCGCCCGCACCGAGGCCGACGCTGTGGAGTTCCTCTCCGGCGTGTATGAGGGCCGCACCACCGGCACGGCCATCACCCTGATGATCCGCAACCTGAATACCCGCAGCGGCGACTACGCCAAAACCGCCGACCTGCTGCGCCCCGGCCACGCCGACTACACGGCCTACGCCAAGTACGAGGGCTTTCAGGACGCGCGCGGCGGCGGGCACTTCTCGGGCCGCATCACGGCGGCAAGTGTTGCGGCGGGCACGATCTGCGAGACGGTGCTGAACGGCCTGGGCGTAAAGGTCTACACCCATATTGCCGAGTGTGCAGGCGTGCAGGACGCACCGCTTTCCAGCGCTGCGGGGCTGGTCATGCCCGACCCGCAGCCCGGACACTTTGCGCTGCTGGATGCGTCGAAGGAGGAGGCCATGCAGGCGGCTATCCGCGCTGCGGGCAGCGAGGGCGACAGCGTCGGCGGCATTCTGGAAACGATTGTGACCGGCCTGCCCGCGGGCATCGGCGAGCCGTGGTTCGACAGCGTTGAGAGTGAGCTGGCCCACCTGATGTTCGCCATCCCGGCCTGCAAGGGCATTGAGTTCGGCGCGGGCTTCGGCTTTGCCGCAATGCACGGCAGCGAGGCCAACGACCCGTTCACGATGCGGGACGGCAAAATCGCCACCGCCACGAACAAGAACGGCGGCATCAACGGCGGCATCACCAACGGTATGCCCATCGTGTTCCGCACGGTGCTCAAGCCCACGCCCAGCATCTATAAGCAACAGCATACCGTGGATTATATCGGCAGGACCGATGCGGAGCTGCAGATCAAGGGCCGCCATGACCCCTGCATCGTGCCCCGTGCCGCCGTCGTGCAGAACAGCCTGACGGCGTTTGGACTGCTGGACCTTCTGACCGTGCGCTACGGCACGCTGGCCCAGAAGCACGGATTCCCCAAAGTGTAAAAACAGGAAGTGAAGAACTATGCAGCAACCGCTGTACGGATTGATCGGCGGCAAGTTGGGCCACAGCTACTCCAAAATCATCCATGAAAAAATTGCAGATTACACCTATGAGCTGCTGCCCCTGCCCACCGAGGCCGAGGCCCGCACCTTTATGGAAAAGCGCGCCTTTGCGGCCATCAACGTGACGATCCCCTACAAGCAGTTTGTCATCCCCTACTGCGACGTCGTTGACCCGAAGGCGCAGGCCATCGGCGCGGTGAACACGATTGTGAACCGCGACGGGAAATTGTATGGGTATAACACCGACTACGCGGGCTTTGCCTATCTGGCCGGGGCCCACGGCGTAGATTTTGCGGACAAGACCGTGCTGATCCTGGGCACGGGCGGTACGCACTCGACGGTCACGGCGGTCTGCCGCGACGGCGGGGCTAAGGAGATTCTGACCGCCAGCCGCACCGGCAAGGGCGATGCCCTGCTGTACAGCGAGGCCATGCACCGCCCGGACGTGCAGATCATCGTCAACACGACGCCCTGCGGCATGTTCCCGAACGTGGGGCAGTGCCTAATCGACCCGAAGGCGTTCCCCGCGCTGGAGGCCGTGCTGGATGTGGTGTACAATCCCTTCCGCACCGAGCTTTTGCTGCGGGCCGAGGACTGCGGCGTGACCGCGGCGGGCGGCTTTGAGATGCTGGTGGCGCAGGCTGTGTTTGCCGCAGAGCACTTTACCGGCAGACAGATGGACACGGCAGCCATCATCCCGGCGGTCAGCCGCGAGCTGCGGCACCAGCTGGCGAATGTCTCGATCATCGGGATGCCGGGCTGCGGAAAATCCACCCTCGGCGCGGCGCTGGCAAAGCGCCTTGACAAGAAATTTGTGGATCTGGACGCTGAAATTGAGCGCCGCACCGGGCATAATATCCCCGACATCTTTGCTCAGGAGGGCGAAGCCGCATTCCGCCGCTATGAGGCGGACGTGCTGGCCGAGGTCGCTAAGGGCAACAGTCAGGTCATCGCCTGCGGCGGCGGGGTCATCAAGAGCCCGGCCAACACCCGCGCGCTGCGCCAGAACGGCCCCGTGCTGTGGGTGCGCCGCCCGCTGGAGGCGTTGGCTACTGGCGGACGCCCGCTCTCCAAGGGCGGCGCGGCCTTAAAGCAGCTTGAAGCCGAGCGCACGCCGCTGTATGAGGCCGCCTCCACCGTCGTGCTGGAAAATAACGGCTCGCTGACCGCGGCAGTGGATAAGGCGGTACAGCTGTTTGAGGCGGATGAGAGACTGTGAAAGCCTTCCCCCTCGGGGGAAGGTGGCGCAAAGCGCCGGATGAGGGCAGAGCTTCCGAGGCCCGCCGAGAAGGAGCAGTGCCCGCAAGGTTTGCCCTCATCAGTCCGCTGCGGCGGACAGCTTCCCCCGAGGGGGGAAGCCTTCAGGCGGCGGGCCGATGCTTGGCATCGACCCCTACAACTAAAATTGTTCATAGAGTAAAAAGTATATAAGAAAGAGGCTCCCAT
>OLRE01001014.1_pt1 | contig 29696 bp, 33 predicted proteins | sample 1672461 | NCBI WGS metagenome assembly OLRE01 (sample SAMEA3136688, study PRJEB25190) | human gut metagenome | biome: human gut; feature: human-associated habitat; material: faeces | place: Austria | collected 2013
TGCGCCAGCCCCATCATTCTTCGGGCTTCCGCCAGGAAATTATCTGATCGGACACATCGCTGCCTGAAGCGTTCCGGCAGATCCTTTTTCTTCATATTCACGCGCTCACTGCACAATTTCAAAATCTCATAGGCCGATTCACAGCTGTCCTCAAATACATTTTCCCAACAATAACTGCACCGGCTGCAGTCTTTGCATACCTGCTCTGTTACGGCATTAAAAATATCCTGCATCTCCTGATCATTTAAAGCGCCGCGGGGACTGACATCTACCTCAAAGGACTGGGATAATTTTCTGAAAGATTCCGAAAAAGCATGCAGCTGATTTTTGGTGATCATCGCTTCTTCTTTCATCGGCATATTCCTCCTTCCTACAGGACGCCAGCCCTTCATCCAGGCGATCATGCCTGCAAACAGCCAGTAACACACAAATGCCGCTGCCAGTTCCAATGCCGATTCCGGCAGTGTTTCCAACACATGCTGCTGCCAGCCTTCCCCGTAAGCCAGGCCATAACCTACGCCGGCTGTCACCATCGTCAACACCATCAGACCACACATAACCACCGGTGTCAGCCCGGCCGGCCGCCATTTTTTCAAAACAGCTGCCATGGCCATCACCGTCGTTATCAATCCTGTATATCTTATAAAAGAAGTCATCGGTAGTGCATAGGCCATCCCGAACAGGGCAGCCATCGCCAACAGCATTTTCCCCGGGATCAGGGCGTATGCCGCGCAGAAAAACGCAACACCCACCGGGTTTCTGTCGTGCCAGACAAACAGATTGATGAACGCACCAAGGACGATCACCAATAAATCTTTCATGCCAAGCTTTCTCATGCACATGCCTCCTGAATTTTGTACAGATCCGCATTTTGCCGCTTCATGGATCTGTTACATGCATTATATGGAAAAACGAGACACTTACGATTCCAATCGGATGACAAGACCTCCCTTCAAATGTTTTTTCGAGGGTTTTTTAAGGTCCTCATGTCCGTCATTGACTATGCAGCTTTAAAGTGTTAGTATGTAACTATTCATAACGATGTAGCCGCCGCTTCGATGGAAACGGCAAACCTGCATTAAGAAAATCCGCTATTAACAAAGACAATGATTTAAGAAAGTAGATTAAATGATGAAAAATTTTTCTTTAAAGTATGGTAAAAGCGAAGTATCTTTTGCTCTTGATGGTGCCCGCAGCATTCAGACACTGACAGAGAACCCTATGAACACAATTGAAGACATTCATGCTGCTTTTCTCAAAGCAGTCAGCACAGATGTCATCGAATCACCGGCACTTGATCAGCTGGTGAGCCCTGAAGACCAAATCACCATTGTGATCAGCGATATGACCCGCTTCTGGATGCGCCAGGATATCATCTGTGAGGAACTGGTTCGTTATCTGAATGAAGTCATCGGTATTCCTTTTGAACACATAGTCGTCCTGATCGGCCTCGGTACCCATCACAAAAATACACCTGCCGACCAGAAGGTTCTGACAGGTGCTTATGTCTATGACCATGTTGCCGCTGTTGTGGACCACGACTGTGATGCTCCGGATCTTGTCGATATCGGCACAACCTCTTATGGAACCAGAGTCCTGATCAATCCGCTGTCCATCGGCCGCAAGGTCATCTGCATCGGCGGCACTGTTCATCATCTGATGGCCGGTTACGGCGGCGGCAGAAAGAGCATCGTTCCCGGTATTGCCGGCCGTGAAACTATCCGGCACAACCATGCCATGGCCCTGGATCCTCACTGCGAGCAAAGTGATCCGAGAGTCGGTCCCGGCAAATTCAACAATAACCCGATCAATGAAGACATGCGCGAAGCAGGTGCACTGCTTCATCCGGTCTTCGGCATCAATATTGTTGTCAACTCCGCCTCCAGACACAGCGGTCTTTTCTGCGGTGACTTCGATGTTGCATGGCGGGAAAGCTGCAAGTATGTCCAGCAATGTTACGGTCTTCCGATCAAAGATCAGGCAGATGTTGTCTTTGTCAGCTGCGGCGGCTTTCCAAAGGATCTGAACTTCTATCAGGGTTCCAAGAGTCTCTTTAATGCCGTTCGTGCCGTCAAACCCGGCGGAACACTCGTCATGCTGGCTGAATGCAGCGAAGGCGCCGGTGCCAAAGATTTCTTTGACTGGCTGACACCGCTGAGAGAGGGCCATCTTGATCAGAGTCTTCGTGAAGCCTTTACGATCGCCGGCTATATTTTCTATGCTGCCTGTGAAAATATCCGCAAGGCCAATATTCTTCTGCTGGCCGGTCCTAAGCTGGATGCCCGGATTGTCAACGATATGGGCATCAGAAAATATGACCGCATGGAAGATATCATGGCTGATGTTGATATCAAAGGCAAAGATGTTTACATCATCCCTTACGGCGGCAGCGTCATGCCTCAGACGGAAGCTGATTATACCCGTTTCAGCACAGAAATCTAAATAACCCCACAGCAATCGGCGCATTGCTGATATTTCATACCTATAACACAAAAACAGACGGATAAGAGTCTCATCTCCTATCCGTCTGTTTTCTATTCATCATCATCGTCATCGTCGTCATCATCCCGGCCCATAATACCTCTGACCAGATGTACAATGCCAAGAACAATCGCCCTCAGCACCGCAAATATGATAAACAGGAACATAAATCCAGCCAGACCGCTTACGATATCTTCCATTTCCATATTCCCGGTATTCGTGATGCCCTGACCGATCTCTATTGCAAAGGTCACAACGATCATGACCGTAAATACATAAATCCATGCAATCACCAGAACATGATGCCTGCTGAGCGCTTTGAACAGCGGAAAAATGACAAAAAGCAATGCCATTCCCAGCACACCAATGACAATAAAATGCAATTCCTTATCAGAAAACATCGTCTCATAAGAATCATTCAACGTCATAAGCACATCATGAATCCCGGCCATTTTCTCTACAATATAATATAATAAATCAGCCATTTTGATTCCTCTGTCGTTCTATTCTCTATTACTTCTTCTTGAAAATAATCTCATCTTCATGAACCAATCCCAGCTTCTCCCTGGCCAGATCCTCAATATAAGCATCTGTCTTCTGGTATTCAGCCTGCTCTTCAATCGCTTTCTGGTTCTCTTCTTCATCGTCAATCTGCTGCTGCAGATTCTCCTGTACTAAAGCATACTGTTCACTCTTCTGTGTATTCTGCCATGTAAAAACGCCAAACACTCCGCATAACACCAGCACGATCAACGTAATGATCTTCATACTGCCTTTATGCTTCGATCTGCGTTTTCTGACAGACCGCCTGTTAGCTGTCATCATGCTCCCCCTGTCTTTGTTGTAACTTTCTACCTTTAATTGTACGCTTTGCAGCGGCAGATTGCAATGTATTTCCTGCATTCTTCACAAAAGTTTTAAAAATTCGAACTATTTGTCTTATCGGACGCAATACCGCCAGCATCCAACGAACAACCATGGATGACAGCAGCCATCTGTAGAGCACCATGCCTGTCCCCATTCCGCATACAATATAATTGCGTACTGCACCGTTATTAAAACGGTACAGCAACCCAAAAAGACAACCGGCCGCCATCAGCCAGAATACAGCTTCTTCTGCCGCCTGTATGCCTTTACGCTGCCTGATCATCATTCTGAGCATCCGCAGGCAATCATAAGCCAGCATCAATCCCGAACCCCACAGAACAGCCATTCCAAAAAGCCTTGCCTGAAACACCACATCCTGACTCATGGTTATTTAAAAAGCCGCCCGAAAAAGCTTCCGGCCTGCCTTGCACCGCCATTGGCTTCGGAATATGTCAAACTATCCACTCTGCCGTCTACCCCGGTCTCTCCTTTTTCAAGGGACAAATGATTCATGTGAAGTTCCGCCCCTTTGATCAGCAAAAGGCCCGCTGATGTCTCAAGAATGATCTCTCCGGGATCATAGGCGATCACATCCGAAACCCCCGTCACCTGAATCGTCGACCGATTCTGCATTGTCAGTCTGTGAGGCTTCACCACAGGCTGTTCTTCCATATACATAGACTTCACCGCCAGCATCTGCTATTGCTCCTAGTATATGAGACAGCCTGCCGTTTCATGACCTTTTTTATAAATAACGGAACAGCTCTTTCGCATCCTCTTTTCGGGTTGTTTCCTGTACATCCAATACTTCTACCTTGACATTTCTTGTACCAAATCCGATTTCAATCACATCGCCGACTTTCACATCCATACCTGCCTTCGCTGTTTTGCCGTTAATCATCACACGACCGGCATCACAGGCTTCATTAGCTACCGTCCTTCTCTTGATCAGTCTGGAAACCTTTAAATATTTATCAAGTCTCATTTTATTTCTCCTTTACAAAAAGAAAAGGACTCCCTTTCATCAAATAAATGCTGAGTGGGAATCCTTCTTGTGTTATCTTCGATTAGGCGTTGATCATATCCTTTAATGCCTTACCTGCTTTGAATTTAGGCGCTTTAGAAGCAGCGATCTTCATTGTCTCACCTGTTCTAGGATTTCTTCCTTCTCTTTCAGGTCTTTCAGACACTTCAAATGTACCAAAGCCTACAAGCTGAATCTTCTCACCTTTTACAAGTTCGTCTGTAACAACATCTACAAATGCCTTTAAAGCTTTTTCAGCATCATTCTTCTTCATGCCTGTTTTCTCAGCCATTGCTGCAACTAATTCTGCTTTATTCATTATAATTCCTCCTCAATTATCATAAGCGTACGCAGTCATCTTCTGCAAATGAAACCGTCGGAAACCCTTGCATTTACCGCTCTTTCGGCCATACGCTTCAATGTTGACAAATCTATTTATATACGTTTCTAGCCCTTTTGTCAAGGCTTTTTCTGTTTATCCGACAGTCTTTTCACAAACTTCATAAATATCGGTCCTTAACTGCTTCAAAACAGGGATCTGACTGCGTACTGCATCCGCCTTTGCGAAGTCTACTGCAGCCATCAGTATGCCCGGACCCTCGCCCAGTTCCTCCATGATGGATCCCCATGGATCCACCGCAATGGAATGTCCCCATCCGTTATAAGAACCTGCCAGGTCACCTGCTGCCGCACATCCAAGAACGTACATCTCCTGATCAAGGGCACGTGCCCGCATCAGTAGCTCCCAATGTGCCGGTCCGGTTGTTCTGTTGAAGGATGCCGGCATAACAACCGCCTTTGCCCCTCGCTTCGCAATAAGCCGGAACAGCTCAGGGAATCTCACATCATAGCAGATAGCTACACCGATCGGCCCAAATTCTGTTTCGACAACGCATACTTCATCTCCGGCCGTAATGACACTGGACTCACTGTAATACTGTCCACCTTCCACATCAATATCAAACATATGCATCTTGCGGTACTTGCCAATCTGTCTGCCTTCTCTATCAAAAGTATAGGCTGTACTGTAAATATGTCCATCTGCGCTCTCCGGTATACTTCCCGCCACTAGATAAACATGATTCTTTGCAGCCGCCTCTGACATCGCCTGCCATGCTTCCCCGCCTTCCGGCTGGGCAGCTGCCGAAATGGCCTTCTTGTTGTACGGACAGATAAACATCTCAGGCAGAACAACCATATCTGCTTTTGACTTGACAGCATCTGCGATCACACGCTCTGCATTTCTGAGATTCTTATGCCAATCCTTATGAACTGTTGTCTGACATAATGCAATTTTCATTTGTCAACCTCCCTAGATCACTTTATTTTCTCTTTCAATACGCGCAAAGAAATTCCTGCGCATTTATTTCTTTTCATTGTCCTCACCGCGGACATCTTATTCTTCAGATACCGCCATCCTTCCTGGTACTTGAAAGATCTTGCAGAAGGATTTCGAAGCATCATATGCAGCTGTCTCGGATGCATCTTTGTGCGTGCACGCATTCTCATCGTCTCAATTCTGCCGCGCATCTGACGCATTTCATTCTGAATATCTTCAAGCTTCTCACCGGCTCCCGATGTTTCCACCGCTTCACGGATTCTTTCGATACTCTCTGAGTTCTCCAGGCGCTTACGAAGTGCATCCATATGTCTCGCAAGCTCTGTCATTCTCTCTTCTGTCAAAAGTGCCATTCTCTGCTTCTGTTCATCCCAGCGGACTTCCATTCCATCCTTCGCACTTTCAAGTGAATCATTCACCACAGCTTCAAGTACTTCAACTCGTTTCTGCATACGCTGAACTTCTTCTTTGGCGCGCTCTGCCTGAATAAGCACTTCTTTCAGGTCGATGGCTGTTCTGAAGGATGATGCAAAATCAAATGTAAATACAACCGTGATCCCCCAGGTCATATAATACAACACTCTGTCATTGATCATCATCACCATATGCTCGACCGGCGGCTGAATCACTTTCACCATGACAAGGGTAAAAAATCCCCACAGAACTGTCGCTTCAAGACAGATTCTGCCGCGGAAATTGAACTTCTTGTCTGTATAATCCCAATAACGGACCCCAAAAAGGTTCTCCATCACTGTTCCTGTTATGTACTCAAGCACCGTTGCTCCGATAGCACCCACAATATACATCAGCATATAATTGCCTCTTACCGGTATCGTTAGAAAAAGCATCAGAACCGCGCCTGATCCGTACAGTGGAATATAAGGGCCTGTCATAAATCCTCGATTGACCCATCTGTGTTCATGAACTGAAACATATACCGATTCAAAACACCACCCAAAGAAACAATAGATGAAGAAAAATGCCAGCCATTGTGTCATCGAATAGGTATACACCTGCATCCCTCCTGTCGTAAATGCGGTATTTTAGTGTCTGCTTTAATAATACCGTATGGTGACGTTTTTGCCAAGCTTTTCTGCTGCTTCTTTGAGCTGCTCGACAAGGTTATGCCGGACGCTGACATCAAAGAGCAGCGTTTCATGGGCTGTGTTGTTGGCTTTGCCCACAAATAAATTCAGATCTGTGCATTCTTCTGATATGATCTTGGCCAGCTTCGCCGCACCATTGTCTTCGTCCAGCTGAAGGAAAATGTCAAAATCCACATCGTCTTTGGCCAGTTCACGCAGAAGGTAAAGAGTTCTGTTCATAGTCAAAACACCTTCTGTAACAAGATCGATGCCTTTGATATTAGATGTCGGCGGTACTTCCGGTGTGCCGTCGTAGTTGTTGGTCACCGGCTGCTTCAGATATCTTGAAGCAATGCTGGCTGTTGTTCCGCCGGATACGATATGTTTGCCCGGACTTGTAATGAAATCAAGCATGATCCGCTCATCATCATCCATATCCTTCGGCGGGCCCGTAAAGATATTGACCACTTTTCGCTCAATGACTCTTGCTACCGCCACTGTTGTATCGTCTCCCGGTTTCTGCATATACAGGTCATCGCAGGCCTGGGACAGCATCGCTGCCAGACGCTTGGCCGAAAGTGTATCCCTGGTACATTTCACGGTGTAGTCCGCCATGCTTTCCCACGTCCAGCCGAAATTCAGCAGTTCTCCGACACCGGCATAGATCACGCCGTCGCTCATCAGGACAAAACAGTCTTTCAATTTGACCTGAAAACGGTATTCTCTAATCTTCTTGCCTTCAATCTCCCTGACTGTATAAGGGATATCCATCAATTTGCCGTCCCGGACAAAAATACATCCCGGATTGTCATATTCCACAAGATAAGCTTCCCCATTATGAAAAATCTGCAAAATACTGAAGGTGGAATAAGCCACCTGACGCACCTGGCAAATCGGCAGCGTTCGTGCGATCGTCTCAACCCCCTGCTCGATAGGTGCTCCTTTCTGAAACATCGTACGGAGGATCTTAGAGGTCAGCGTTGCCAGAATGTTGGCCTTTACACCGCTTCCCATACCGTCTGCCAGAATGACCACATCCGAATCTTCTGTCTTAAGGATCTCCACTTTGTCGCCGCACAGTTCCTCATGTATCTTATTCAGACTTTTCCAGCATGTTTCAACACTTACTTCCATCCTATCTTCCTCCGACGACTATCAGTCTGATCTGCTTCCTTCATCATAGAATCTCTCAACTGGGTCAAAATCACCTTCGTCTCAGCGGTTGTCTCACCAAGTAATCCAGCAATTTCCTGCGCTACCGTCATCTGCTTATCAATAACCTGCTGCGCAATATCCACCGTATCCATCCGCATTTGAAGCTGCCGTTCCATTTCCGCTTCCTCATCGGTAACATCCTGGAAAATAGCCAGCATAGCATCCATTTCCTCAATATAGATAATATTCTCCAACAGAACAAGTCCCAGACCGCTGAGATGGATCTTCTTGCGTTTGATGGACAGGTGATCCTCCAGAACCTGTTCAAAATCGGAAGCATCCATAATCTCAAAGATCATCTTATTGACAGCCTCTGATTTGTTGATACCAAAAACATCCTCTGCCCGCTTATTAAACTCAATGATCTGGAAAGCCGAATCTACGATCAAAATGATTTCAGGTGTAGCTTCCAGCACCACATTGGACATGGAACGCGCCTTCTCATACACATGCGGCAGACACATCTCCTGTTCTGCCTTGCCCTGAAAAACGGCAATGGCTTTGTCCCGGCATGTCGGATAACCGCAGGCACCGCAGTTCAACTCCTGTGTCTTATTGTATTTGCCGGTTGCCTTGAGAATCCGTGTAATCTGTTCCTCTGTCGGCATTTCATCCTGAATTCTCTCCGATCTGAAATGCTTGTTGATATCAATGTTCCCTGCCAGCTGCGGATATGTCGGATCTTGCTTCTCAACCTGTTCCTCGATCACCATGGTTGCCTTGTACTTGGAAATATGCAATTTATTCACGGCAGGTCCTTTCACACAGCCGCCCTCACACATATTGGCCTCAATAAAACAGTTCTCGATCAGCCCTTTTTTCATATCTTCAAAAACTTCACGGCAATCCTCAATACCGTCTACAAAAATTTTCTTGTATGAATCCACCTTTTTCTTCGCCAGAACAGATGAAATGACACCGCTGGTCACCGGATACAGGCGGTTGACCTTCGGATCCGGATTGGTCGGCTGCTTCTCTTCACATTCTCTGATGGAGATATCACGCTCCTGCAGCCATGATTCAATCTCTTCAAAATTCAGAACCGCATCCACAAAACCGGTTGTCCGGTCATCTCCCTCTGCTTCCTGCTTCTTGGCAATACAAGGGCCCACAAATACAACCTTCACATCCGGCCCGTACATAGATTTGATCAGTTTGCCATGGGCAATCATCGGAGATACAACCGGTGCCATATATTCCACCAGCTCCGGATAATACTTCTCTACCAATTCATTCACACTTGGACAGCATGTGGAAATGATATTCTTCATCTGCCCCTCTGCCAGGAGCCTGGTATAAGCCTCCGTCACATAGGCTGCCCCCTCTGCCGTCTCCCGCACTTCAGAAAATCCAAGCCTCAAAAGCGCATCCACAACCTGTCCCGGCTTGTCATAATCAAAGATACCGAGATAGGCCGGTGCCAGTGACACAATCGTTTTCTCTCCCATTGTAATGAATGCCCTGACTTTCTCCAGATCACTGACAAAGGTCTTGGCATTCTGCGGACAGACTTCCAGACATGTGCCGCAAAGGACACAATGATCATCCATAATCGTTGCCTGTGCATCTTTGACCTTAATCGCCTTGACAGAACACGAACGAACACATTTATAGCAATGCTTACAGCTTGCATTCTTAAAATCAATAACCTTCATAAAAATCCTCCCGCCACAACATGAACAACTTCACCTACAGTATTTGCCGTATAAAAACATTGTATCATAGACTGACGCCGGTTGCACTAAAAAAGCCAGCTGATATCTTTTTCCTTTTCCATTTTCATGATATAATTATTATTAATCTGTCAGCAATTCCTTACACTTTCCACCTCAAGTGCTTCAGACTGTGCGGAATTGCTGTATGAATCTACATTTTTTACGGAGGCTTTTATTATGGCAATGGAATTGCTTTTTGAGAATCACACACAATTGGATGAAGACATCATCCATCATATTATTGAGAAGGATTATAAACGTCCTGAGAAGTTGAAACAGTATCATGTGATGACACTGCTGGTAGGTATTCTGGCTGCACTGGCTGCTGTTTATTTCGGACGTCTGGGCATTCTCACGCATCAGATGCTGACTCTGCTGTGTACCATCGCACTGATCGCTGTCTGCATCTATTCCTTCTACAGCTACTACCAGAACATGCCGAAGAATCAGATCAAAGCCAGGCAGAACACCTACAGTGAAAGCCTTCTGATTCCCCGCAAAATGAAAGTTTACAAGAATGTCATGTACCAGTCTGCAGGCAAGAGCCACGGCGAGTACCGCCTCTTCCAATTTACCGGCATCGAAACCTGGTCCCACTACTTCCTGCTCCGCTACGAGAACAGCTACGTCGTCATGGACAAAAACGGCTTCACTAAGGGAACAGCCGAAGAATTCGAGCAGTTCATGACTGCAAGAATCCAGAAGAACTGCTGATTGATCCAAATTGCATTCATCAAAAAAGACGCCCCTACCAGGCGAATGTCATATTCCTTTTAATGACATCGCCGGACGGAGGCGTCCTTTTTCATTCTCAGTTTTCTTTAATCATCCAGTAATCGCTTATAGTACGCTTTAACCTGGTACAAGGCGCCAACCGGATTATGTGCAAGCACGCGGTCCTTTGTAACCAGCGTCGTTGACAGCGCTTCTGAATACTTATAAAACAGACTGTCATGTCCTACACAAAGGCCAATGACCACATTCAGATCTGTGCCTGCTTTGTTCAGAAGCTTCGCCTGCAGGATCGGATTACACATCACATTGCCTGTCACACATGTATACTTCTCATCCAGACCGATATCTGTTTTATTAAAAGAACCCACCTTACAGACTGCACTGTATACATCAAAGCCATTCTTCCGAAGAATTCTTGCAAAAATCCTGCTCTCCTCAATCAGACCGACACATGTTGCAATGCCAATCTTCTTATACCCCATTCGCTTTGCAAATTCAATGATTTCATCGACACGTGTATACTTGCCATAGAATTCGCCCTCAATCTCCGCCGAGATCACTGATACCTTTCGATTTTCTTCATCCTCATAGAGCGCTGTCGTTTCTGCGATGTCTTCGTCTGTCAGCTTTTCTGTCAAACAGAACTCCGGATACGATGCATTGCGCTTATGACAATTCAGCACACCACAGTCCGTACAGCTTAACGTTCTCTTTTCTTCACCCATGACCAAATCCCCCTTTTCTTCTTTTATTTTTATATAATTTCCATATTCTGTCAACTGCAAAATAGATTTCTTTGCATTTCATATCATTTTAAATATTATAGGTAAATTCCGGTAAATAACGGCTGAGGAATTGTCTTGTTCTCTCCTGGGTTGGGGAAACAAAGATTTCCTCCGGCGGTCCCTGTTCGATGACATTACCGCCGTCCATAAAGACGACTTTTGTCGCTGCTTCTTTTGCAAAGTCCAGTTCATGGGTGACAACAATCATGGTCACCCCCTCATTGGCCAGCTCGCTCATAACTTTCAGTACCTCTCCCACCATTTCCGGATCAAGGGCCGATGTCGGCTCATCAAAAAGGATCAGCTCCGGATTTCTGGCTATAGCCCGTGCGATACCTACACGCTGCTGTTGACCGCCTGAAAGGGCATTGGGATAAAAATTGGCTCTATCGGCCATTCCGACCTTTTTCAGTGCTTCCATGGCTCTTTTCTCTGCTTCATCCTTCGGCACACCTTCTCCAACCGTCAGTCCCAGGGTTACATTTTCAAGTACTGTTTTATTCGCAAAAAGATTGTAATTCTGGAAAACAAATCCTGACTTTCTTCTCAGCTGCTGGATCTGTTTTTTATCTGTGCTGTGCAGATCAATCTCGGCACCGTTTTCGATCCATTTGCCTTCATCTGCTTTTTCAAGGAAACTGATGCATCGCAGAAACGTCGTTTTGCCGCTGCCGCTGGGCCCAAGGATGACAATTACCTCGCCATCTTTGATATCCAGATCGACACCTTTGAGGATATGGTTTTCTCCAAAGCTTTTCTTTACACCTTTAATCTCTATCATGCCGTCACACCGCCTTCTTTTGCTGTCACCTTCTGTGGTTCCGTCTTATATCTTGTTGTTCGTTTTTCCCAGAGCTTAAATAATAATTCAAGTATCGTACATACAATAATATACGTGATCAGGATATCCAAATAGCCTTCGACATATTTGTACTGCTGTCCTGCTGCGATTTTTGCCCTGGCTGTAATATCCTGCACCGTCATCAAAAATACAAGAGATGTATTTTTCAACATATTTAACGTGGAAGAACAAAAGCTCGGCGCGCAGACGCCCACCGCCTGCGGGATAATAACATGAACATAAGCCTGAAAATTTGTAAGGCCGGAGGTCTGAGCCGCTTCCAGCTGACCTCTGCCGACTGCACTGAGCCCGGCTTTCCACATTTCAGAATAAGTTGCCGAACTGTTCAGTCCGTAAACAATAAACGCATATAAAATCGGCGGGATACTATAAACATCAAAATCCAGATTCAGCGCCTGCACAATCATTTTAATGATAATCGGAATACCATTATAAACAAGATAAATCTGTACAATCGTCGGTGTACCTCTCATAAATGACAGATACAATGTAAAAAACTGATCCAGCAGCGGCACTTTTCTTATTCTTGCAAGGGCAATAAAAAATGCAAGGGGAATACCAATCACCGCTGTCACAAATGTAATCAGCAATGTTGTTGGTACGCCTGAAAAGGCCATCCACAGATTCTGTATGGCAAAATTCAAATCAAAATTCATCGCCTATCACCCAAGCACCTTTCCCATTTTTCCTGACAACAGATCCACACATTTTCCCGTAACCAGAGACAACAGCCAGTAAAGCAGCGAAACCGCAAAATAGACCTCAATAATATGGGCACCGTAACTCATATTATCAATAATCTTTGCCTGTCCCATCACATCCACAACACCGATCAGATAAGCCAATGAAGACTCCTGAATCAAGGCAATGAGCATGTTGCCGAAATTCGGAAGTGCCACATAGACCACCTGAGGCAGAATGATCAGACGTATCGCCTGCGCCGGCGTCAGAGCTGACATCAAAGCCGCCTCCATCTGCCCTTTGTCCACAGACAGATAAGCCGGACGTATGATTTCAGACAATGTACCCGATGCATACATTGTCAACGCTATGATTGAAAACACAATTTTGTTGACACCATTGATATCAATGCCCGCCAGTCCAAAAAGGACCGGCAGACCATAATAGGCGAGAAAGATCAGTACAATCACCGGCGTACACCTGATAAATGTTGTAAACAGGTTGGCAATCGTCTTAAGTATTTTGATACGGCACATCTTCATTGCCGCCAACAATGTACCGAAGACCAGACCCAATGCCATACTTGTAAATGCAATTAAAATGGTAACTCTTAAAAAAGGAATCAGTTTTAAAACTGTTGTAAGAAAAAATTCCATCTGTATCCTCCGCTTCTATTCCTCTGTATCTGTAATATACGGAAGAATATCTTCACCAAAATACTCTTTTGATTTTTCTGAAATAAAACCATCGTCTTTTAACTGTTTCAATGCCTTATCATAAGCCGCTGCCAGTTCTGTTTCTTTCGGGTTAAAGAGACTCCATGTTTTAATTGCTGTAAATGAATTAAACTGAATCTGATCTCCAAGGCCAATCTTAGGCAATGTGTCATCCACAACATTCTTGGAGGCAACGGCCACATCATATCTGCCGTCAGCTACCCATTTATACTCATCCGCTGCATTTGTCCATTCTGCATCCACAAGATCGATCTGGTTATCCGAATGTTCGTTGTTGTATTCAACAACAATCCCATACATGCCGGATGTCGGTGCAATCGGAACCACGGACTTCTTATTTGTTGCTACATCCTCCAGTGTCTTGATATCCGCTTCATCGCTCTTTCTGACTGCCAGACCGATAATATTGCCGCCGATGCATTCCTCAGGGAACAGATATTTGGCACGTCTGTCATCATTGGAATAAAATCCGGCTACTGCCGCCTTATATTTGCCAGTATCAAGGCCTGTCAGAAGTGCTTCCTGAGAGACCGCTTCATATTCAAATTCATATTCTGGAAGGAGTTCATCAATTTTCTTAATAACATCAATATCATATCCTGCCGGTTCACCCTGTTCATTAATATAGGATGTCGGATATAAATCCTGTCGAATACCGATCAGAACTTTCTGTACTTCTCCTGCAGATGCGCTGTCCGCGGAAGTATCTGCTGCATCCGATGATCCGGCGGCTGATTCTGCTGTTGCTGATGATGCCGTCGTTGATGATGTGCCGTTTGCTGTGCTGCTGCCGCAGGCTGTGGCACCAAATACCAGAATTGCAGTTAAACCAACCAATGCTAACTTTCCTAATTTCATATCTTTTATCCTCCAAATCTTCTTTAATTTCCAAAAACACTCTCTATTCTTTTTAATGCTTCTTCAACGATACTTCTCGGACAGGCCAGATTCAGCCTGATGAAGCCTTCGCCCTCCTTGCCGAACCATCCGCCCAGATCTCCGGCCACCTTCGCCTGTTCCAGAAGCTTTCGATTGATCTCATCCGATGTCAATCCCGTCTTTCTGAAGTCTATCCAAAGGAAATACGTCCCCTCTGTCCGGCTGACAGCTGCATTCGGAATATTCTCTTTGATATACTCCGCTGCATATTGAATGTTGGCACCGATATAAGCCAGCAATTCCTGCAGGTAATCCTCACCATATGTATAAGCTGCTTCCGTGGCCGGTAATCCGAAAAAATTCAAGCCTGCGGCCTCATCCGCTCTGATCTGTGCCATATATTTTGCTCTTATTGATTCATCCGGTATCACAACGATCGATGTCCGAAGACCGGCCAGATTAAAGGTCTTGCTTGCCGCATAGGCCGTGATGATATTTTTCGTCCCGGCAATTTTCAATGTCGGTGTATACTTAAAACTTTCCATGATCAGATCAGAATGAATCTCATCTGAAAAGATCAGTACATGATGTTTCTGACAGATTTCGACAATCCTTCGAAGTTCCGCTTCTGTCCATACTCTTCCCACTGGATTATGCGGACTGCACAAAATGAATAACTTCGTGTTCTCATCCTTGGCCTTTCTCTCAAAATCCTCAAAATCAATGGTATAACTGCCATCCTTTTCAATCAGCGGATTCTCAACAGCTTTTCTATTATTATAGGTAATACACCTGTCCTTGAAAGGATAATAAACCGGCGGCTGAATCAGAACGCCGTCACCTTCGTTTGTGAATGCCTGTACCGCATAGGTGATGGCCGGTACCACGCCCTGAGTGATCACAAGGCTTTCTGCCGTCACACCCAGGTCATGTCTCTTTTTGATCCAGTTGATAAACGCATCGTCAAAGCTTTTGCCCTTTGGTGTCGGATAACCATAGATGCCGAAGGCTGCCTTTTTCTTCAGGACCTCAATAACTTCATCCGGTGCTGTAAAGTCCATATCCGCTACCCACATCGGCAATGCACCGGAGGCATTATAGCCCGGAAATCTACTCTCAAAACCGTCCCATTTGCTGCTGTCGGTACCGCGTCGTTCTATATATCGGTCAAAATTATATTTTCCCATAGGTAACGGTTCCTCCTAAATGTAAAGACTCGGACTTGCCTTTGTAAACAGTTCAATACCTGTCTTTGTTACAAGGAACGTGTCCTCAATATTGTATGTCTGATTCTTTGAGCTGTAATACGGCAGTTCAATGTTCATCACCATATTTTCCTCAAAGACTCTGTCTTCACCCGGTGCGATGAATGGATATTCTTCACTGAACAGTGAGCATCCGATGGAATGACCCTGATGGCCTCTCACATAGCCATTGAAGCCTCTCTCCTTTAACACTCTGTGTATGCCATTGAAAATTTCGCTCATTTTCACCCCCGGTCCGATATTGTTGATGGCATATTCATAACCGGCCCAGAGATGTGCGTATAATTCTTCTCTGTTCTTCGCCGTTGCTGTTCCAACCACAAATGTTCTGGCCAGATCGGAATTGTAACCTTTTAATGTCGGACCGCCGTCCAGACGAATAATATCGCCTCTGTTGATTCTTGTATGCGGCGGAATAAAGGATGGTGTAAAGTTCTCACCAATAGTATGGGCATTGGCCACATCAATGATATCCGGTGACCATGAAAATGCAGTTGTATTGAAAAGCTGAAGCACATCGGCCTCCGTCATGCCCGGAACAATGGCCTTTGCTACTTTGTTCATGGTCAGTTCACTGTAATGGGCCGCTTCCCTGAGCACTTCGATCTCCCATGGTGTTTTGATGGCTCTGGCCTCAATGAGCAGTTGCTTGATATCAACGAGATTTTTCTCTTTAAAGGTATCTGTCAGAAACTGCCATGCATACGGTATCAGATAAGATGGCTGCACACCGATTCGAAGATCCTCTTTCTTTTCAGGCAAAAACTGAAGGGCCAGCTTATAGGTTTTGTTCAAATCCGGCTGGACTTCCTTTTCCATTCCCTCAATGGCATAATCTTCGATATAGATCCATGTCGGATAAGAGATGATCTCCACACCATCCACGGCCATTTCCGCTGTTCTTCTTGCAAATTCGCTGACAACAATTCCGGCCCTGCCATCTTTTGTGACAACAGCTACCGTTCCGCCTGTCTGCCCGTTTTTATATAAATCTCTTGATGCATAACCTGTTGCATAAAATACCGCATCACCTGATGTCAAAATCAGTGCATCCAGATTGTCTTTGTCCATCTGTTCTGTCAGTCTCTGAATTATTGCTTTCTGATCTCTTTCTGCCATTTTGTTGTCCTCCTTAATGCTGAATCTCAAATGCTCAGTCTTTCATTTTTAATTTTCTAATGGTACAAAAAAATCCGTACATGTACGGATTCAAACAACACCATCTATCATCTATTTCAGATCAATCATCTATGCTGACTGTTCTCCCATTCGCGCACAATATTTCGGTCTCATATCTTCTCTTTTATTCATACAACACATATTCATCTTACAACAACACATACACATCATGATTTTCTCTCCTTGTTTTTTTGTTTTTTATATCATACTATTCCGATATGATAATTGTCAAGACTTTTTTTACTATTACTCTTTATAAATGCAATCTATATCGGCTTTAACAGACATCCACCTTTAATAATTACATTTCCATAACGATTTGTGTCCATTCTTCACTTTTTATTCAGAACTTCGACACAATTTGGTCACAAGCGAATGGTATAGTATAGACATAAACGAAAAGGAAACGACAAAGTTTTCGTTTATAAATCTTTTTCATAAACTTTCCTCTTTTTAATAATAAAAGCGCTGTACTGCCAACAGCGCTTTTATTATTTTTAATTATTCAGAACCAACTATATACCCATGTATTTTGCCAGGCTTTTTCTCATGACCATCGGCATTGCCATTTCGGTCAAATCCAACCTGGGCGTATCCCCTGTCAGCTCTATCCCATATACCATGACCTGTGTCTGGGGCATTGAAATGGGCAAGGCAACGATTTTGTTTCACACTATTATTGTCACAAGGCTTTTCGGACAGCAGCGTGATCGGCTGCTTTACGCTTAAAATATTGTAACTGTGCAGAGCTAATCTCCAAAATGCTACGCATTTCGTCGGTGTGGCGTATCCGCCAAATAAAAAGGAGCTTTGCACATTAGTGCATAAGCTCCCCTTTCAAAAAATCAGAAGGTGAAATAGCCTTAATTTCTGATTTCTCATAATCAGCAATATTGCGCGTTACAATATATTTCGCCCCATAATCCCTGGCACATTCCATTTGAAGACAATCTTCAAAATCAGAAAAATCTTCATTTTCAAGTCCAATTATTAGTTTTGTCTTGTCAATACCAATAATATCGAATATCTCACATATACTAAATAAAATTTCTCTTCGTTCTTTTATATTATAAGTTTTTCTAAGAATAAAAAACATATTAGTTATTGAATGTGCTGCTACACATCCTCTATAAATGCCATCTACACATCTTCTAACTATTTCACTGGCATTATCATAAAAAGGCTCCCTCATAAGTAAATAGTCCAATAAAATATTTGTATCCAATAAAATTTTATCTACCATACTTTTCCTCACGATACCTTTTCAATTCATCATTTTCATTTATATCTGCTTTCTTCCGCAAATGTTCCAGCCTCTTGAAAGCATTCTTTTTAGCTAGACGTTCATCCTCATCTAATCCATTAATTCCCCGCATAATCTGAAGAACAAATGTTATTTTATCTTCCGGCAGTCTTTCCAATTCGCGCATCGCGCTCTGTCTTAATATAGTCATCACGCACCTCCTTGTAATGCCTTTTCCATAAAATCTTTTTATTATTATATCATAACCAATTATCAAATACTATCATAAAAAATCGCCCACAATAGTTTGATGCTGGCGTAAAACTATCATGAGCGATTTTTCTATTGATTATTTATTGATAACTCGTTTTACATATGTTGTATGCAGTACTTCATGAGCCTTATGGCTTCCCGGTTCGCCAAAGTACTCTTTGTAGAGCTGCTGGATAGCCGGATTCTCATGAGACTTACGAATTGGTTTAGCCGCATCGTTCTCATACAGAGCCTTTGCACGGATTGCACGTACATCTGTAAAGTTACGAACGCTGCCGCGTACCTGAGGCTGACCGCCGCCGTTGACACAGCCGCCAGGGCATCCCATGATCTCGATGAAGTGGTAGTTTGCTTCGCCGGATTTCACCTTATCAAGAAGCTTTCTTGCATTGCCGAGTCCGGATGCAACTGCAATGTTGATATCCATGCCTGCAACATTGTATGTTGCTTCTTTAATGCCTTCTGTACCACGAACTTCCTGGAATTCTACATTCTTCAGTTCTTCGCCTGTCAGTGTTTCAACTGCAGTTCTTAAAGCAGCTTCCATAACGCCACCTGTTGCACCGAAGATAACAGCTGCACCTGTGGATTCACCCATCGGATTATCAAACTGTTCATCCGGCAGTTCATTGAACATCAAGCCGACTTTCTTGATCATACGAGCCAGCTCACGTGTTGTGATTGCGATATCTACATCAGGAACACCTGCTGCATCTTCGTCATCTCTGCCGATTTCAAACTTCTTCGCTGTACATGGCATCACACTGACACTGACGATCTTCTTAGGATCAATGCCCATCTTCTCAGCAAAATAGGTCTTTAATGTTGCTCCGAACATCTGCTGTGGAGACTTGCAGCTTGAAAGGTTCTCTGTCATATCAGGGAAATAATGTTCACAGTATTTGATCCAGCCTGGTGAACAGGATGTAATCAGAGGTAATTTGCCGCCATTCTGAACTCTGTCAAGGAATTCATGTGCTTCTTCCATGATGGTTAAGTCAGCTGCAAAATCTGTATCAAAGACTTTATCGAAACCAAGACGACGCAGTGCTGCAACCATCTTGCCTTCTACATCTGTGCCCATCGGATAACCGAATTCTTCACCCAGACCTGCACGTACACTTGGTGCTGTCTGAACAACAACGTATTTATCAGGATCTGCAATTGCTGCAAAGATTTCGTCTGTGTTATCTTTCTCATGTAAAGCACCTGTCGGACAGACAGCGATACACTGACCACAGGATACACAGCTTGTATCAGCCAGATCCATGTTGAATGCTGTACCGATATAACTCTTGAAACCACGTTCATTTGGTCCGATCACGCCGATACCCTGAACCTTCTCACAGACAGCACTGCATCGACGGCAAAGGATACATTTGCTGTTATCCCGTACCATATGTGCAGCGGATGTATCAATCATCGCCGGTGTCATCTCACCATCATAATAGTTCTGATCTTCAACACCCAGTTCCTTACATAACTGCTGCAGTTCACAGTTTCCGCTTCTGACACAGCTTAAGCATTCTTTCTTGTGGTTGGAAAGAAGCAGTTCCAGTGTCTTCTTACGGGATTCGATAACCTTCGGTGTGTTGGTCCAGACTTCCATACCCGGATTGATCGGATATACACAGGAAGCAACAAGGGATCTTGCACCTTTTACTTCTACAATACACATACGGCATGCGCCGATTTCATTGATTTCTTTTAAATAGCAAAGTGTAGGGATGTCAATATGTGCCAGTCTGGCAGCCTCCAAAATGGTAGAGCCTGCTGGTGCACTGACTTCAACACCATTGATTTTGATTGTAATATTTTCCATTGTCTGCTCCTCCATTACTCTTTGTAGATTGCGCCAAAGCGGCATTTTTCCATACAAGCACCGCACTTCAGACACTTAGACTGATCGATAACATGAGGCTCTTTGAGTTTGCCTGAAATTGCACCATTCGGACAATTTCTTGCACATAATGTACAGCCTTTACATTTATCTGCATCAATCTTGTAGGACAGCAGAGCCTTACAAACGCCGGCAGGACATTTCTTGTCTACGATATGAGCAATATACTCATCTCTGAAATAACGAAGTGTGGACAGAACAGGGTTAGGGGCTGTCTGTCCCAGACCACATAATGCATTATCTTTGATGTAGTAGCAGAGTTCTTCCATCTTATCAAGATCTTCCAGAGTACCTTCACCCTTTGTAATCTTATCAATCATCTCATACAGACGTTTTGTACCGACACGGCAAGGTGTACACTTACCGCAGGATTCATCTACAGTAAACTCCAGGAAGAACTTGGCAATATCTACCATACAAGTATCTTCATCCATAACGATCAGACCGCCGGAACCCATCATGGAACCGATGCTGATCAGGTTGTCGTAATCGATTGGAATATCCATATGTTCTGCAGGAATACAACCGCCGGAAGGTCCGCCTGTCTGAGCAGCCTTAAACTTCTTGCCGTTTGGAATACCGCCACCGATATCCTCGATGATGGTACGAAGTGTCGTACCCATAGGAACTTCTACAAGACCTGTATTGTTGATCTTACCATTGACAGCGAATACCTTTGTACCTTTGGACTTCTCTGTACCCATGGAAGCAAACCATTCAGCACCCTTCAGAATGATCTGCGGAATGTTCGCATATGTCTCAACATTGTTCAGGATAGTCGGGCTTGCGAAAAGACCTTTGACAGCCGGGAATGGCGGTCTTGGTCTTGGTTCGCCTCTGTTGCCTTCGATGGATGTCATAAGGGCTGTTTCCTCACCACAGACGAAAGCACCTGCACCAAGTCTGAGATCAATATCAAAATCAAATCCTGAATCGAAAATGTTCTTGCCTAACAGACCATATTCTCTTGCCTGTTTGATGGCAATATTCAGACGTTCAACAGCAATCGGGTACTCAGCACGGACATAGATATAACCCTGGGAAGCACCAATTGCATAACCTGCGATAGCCATTGCTTCCAGAACAACATGCGGGTCACCTTCCAGAACGGAACGATCCATGAATGCACCCGGGTCACCTTCATCGGCATTACAACAGACATATTTCTGAACGTTGCCTCTGTTGCCTGAAGCAAATTTCCATTTCATACCGGTCGGGAATCCGGCACCGCCGCGGCCTCTTAAACCACTGGCAAGAATTGTCTCAATAACATCATCCGGACTCATCTCTGTCAGTACACGGCCAAGGGCTTCATAACCGCCTGTACCAATGTATTCATCGATACTCTCAGGATTGATGATACCGCAGTTTCTAAGGGCAACTCTGTGCTGCAGACGATAGAAATCTGTATCTTTCAGGGCTTTGGCCTTGCCGCCGTCCTCTACATATAATAAACGTGTAACAACACGACCTTTTAACAGATGTTCACTGACGATCTCAGGAATATCTTCCGGTTTCACCATTGAGTAAAATGTTGCATCAGGATAAATAACCATAACAGGACCCTGTGCACATAAACCATGACATCCGGTCTTAACAATGGCTACTTCATTCTCTAAGCCGTTCTTCTTCAGTTCTTCCTGAAGAAGGCTGATCAGCGTCTCACTTCCGGAGGATGTACATCCGGTGCCGCCGCAAACTAATACATGGGAACGATACATAGCTGTCTACCTCCTATAAATTTGTTGCGCTTAATGTATATTTGCCAAGAACCTGACCACGGATCAGATGCTGTTCTACCACTTCATCAGCCTTCTCCGGTGTCATCTTAATATAAGTCACTTTCTCTTTGCCAGGTTCATAAACTTCTACAATCGGTTCATACTGACATAATCCAATACAACCTGTCTGTGTAACAATAACATTGTCCAGATGCTTAGCCTGAACATCTTCAGCTAACTTATTAAGCACTGGTCTTGCGCCGCTGGCAATACCACATGTTGCCATACCGACAACCACACGAATATGATGAGAATCATCATCCTCTCTCATATTGACCTCACCCTGCATTCTGTCACGAATGGCTTTCAATTCTGCAAGTGATTTCATGCTGTCTCCTCCTCATTCTATACAACTGCACCGCCGTCAACTTCATGACTGTTTTCGTTAAGAAATTGACGAATATACTCTGATACCTCAGGATTATTCAGCGGTACGCCCTCCAAAATATTCTTAAATTCTCTCGTATCCAGCGTAAAGGAACGCTGATCGAACGTATATGTATACAAAAAATCTATCTGTGTGTTGAATGTGATCAAAGTATAAATCGTTCCATTCATATCACCAAGGGGCATCCTGTCAATATGGGATAAACCGAATACCGCTGTGACCTTCGTCCCGACACCGGGCTCAGACTGAATAGAAAAACTGCCTCCCGTACTCTCGGCAGCCATCTTGAAAAACGGAACCCCCAGACCAATCTTGCGGGTGGTGCGGGTTGTAAAGAACGGATCCGTCACACGGGCTGTCTGTTCTGCTGTCATACCGCAGCCATTATCTTCTATAATAATGGTCAACGTATCCTCCGCTTCATCCACAGTCACTGAAATCTGTATCAGTGACGCCTTTGCTCTCACGGAATTCTGGGCAATATCCAATACATTCAACGCAATCTCAGGCATCATGACTAGTTATATTTCTCCAATACACCATCAATATCGTCTACAGTCAATCGACCGTATACTTCACCATTCACCATCATAACCGGTGCAAGGCCACAGGCACCGACACAACGACAGGCATCCAGTGAAAACTTACCATCCGGTGTACACTCACCGCCTGCAATATCAAGCTTCTCCATGAGCTTATTGTAAATATCTCCGGAACCCTTAACATAACATGCAGTACCAAGACAGACGGAAATCTCATACTTGCCCTTCGGATTCAGGTTGAACCATGAATAAAATGTGGCAACACCATAAATCTTCTCAAGAGGTACATTCAATTCATCAGAAATGATTTTCTGAACCTCAATCGGAAGGTACCCGTAAATCTCCTGCGCTTTCTGCATGATCGGCATCAGACATCCCTTCTCATCTCTGAGTTCCTGGATGACTTTCAGCAATTGTTCTTTCTGCTCTTCTGTACCATAGAAAGGTACTGTTTTCTTATTTGAAGCCAAAAGAATCCCTCCTTCTTTTTTCTCATAATATTACAGGTCGATTGTCCTGCTAAAAAAACATAAATTTGCTTTCTTATGACAGCATATCACTATTTTTCATAATAATCAACCTATTTTTAACGCAGAGTTTAGTAAGTTTTTAACAACGTTTGTTAAATTTTTGTTTTTATACAAATACACGCCGTCATTCTCGCTAATTTAACCCACATATATTTTAGCACTTTTTGTTGAAATCGTACAGCACCCATGCTATACTGTTTAGGAATAATATTATCCCTTCTCCGCAATACAACAGCCAGACAGCGTTTACACCTGTCGTCCGCTGTTCAAAGCAGTTGGAAGCCTGCACGGAGAAACAGACAGGAGGAATTTTCATGCTTGTAAGAGATCTCATCCCATTGCTGGATGCTGAACTGATTTACGGATCAGATGATATTGATATACGAGAAATCCATTCCGGATGCGGTTCAGATATGATGAGCGATGTTTTGGCCTTTGTAAAAGATCAGCCGGTGCTGCTTACAGGCCTGTGCAACCCGCAGGTTATCCGCACCGCTGAAATGATGGATATTATGTGTCTGGTTTTTGTACGTGGTAAGCGGCCGGATGAGAAGATGATCGAGCTGGCCCGTGAGCGGGGCATCTGCCTGCTCGCCACACCGCATACGATGTTTACGGCGTGCGGCATACTCTACAAGGCCGGACTGGTCGGAGGTGCTTAAGGTGGACGATACGATAAAGTTAGAATATACGGTCTCTGGCGAAGATTTCACCCGCGCCGGTGAAGCCAGCAGTGACCTCAAGAATGTGCTCAAACAGCTGGGTGTTTCCCCTGATGTTGTCAGAAAGGTATCCATTGCCATGTACGAAGGTGAGATCAATATGGTGATCCATGCCAACGGCGGCATTATCACGGTTTATATCTCCCCTACAGAAGTCACCATGATCCTGAAGGATTCTGGCCCGGGTATCCCTGATATCGACAAAGCCATGCAGGCCGGCTACTCGACAGCTCCTGACAATATCCGTTCCCTTGGATTCGGTGCCGGCATGGGATTGCCTAATATGAAGAAATACTCCGATGACATGAAGATAGAAACAGAACTGGGTGTCGGCACCACTGTAACTATGACTGTCCGAATCTGCTAATATGTAACTGAAAGGAAGGTGATAGAATGAACAAAAAATTCTTTCATTCTGTATACCTTGACGAAAGCCTCTGCAAAGGCTGTATCAATTGTATCAAACGCTGTCCGACCCAGGCCATCCGCGTCCGCAACGGCAAAGCCCGCATCACCAGTCAGTTCTGTATTGACTGCGGTGAATGTGTCCGGACCTGCAGCCACCATGCAAAGAAAATACATATCGATTCTCTGGATATACTCAACAACTACGCATACACGGTTGCTCTTCCTGCACCTTCTCTGTATGCACAGTTCAATAACCTGGATGATGTCAATATTCTGCTGACAGCCCTCATCTACCTCGGTTTTGATGATGTCTATGAAGTCGGCGCAGCAGCAGAACTTGTCTCGGAAGCCTCAAGAAAGTATGTAGATGAACACAAAGATCAATGGCCATTTATCAGCACGGCCTGCCCATCTGTTGTTCGTCTGATCAGAGTCCGTTTTCCGAACCTCATTGACCATCTGCTGCCTATTCTTCCTCCCATTGAAGTGGCAGCTACCCTTGCCAGAAAACGAGCTATGGCCAAGACGGGCCTGCCCGCTGACAAGATTGGCATTATTTTTATTTCACCATGTCCGTCCAAGGTCACCTATGTCAAATCCCCGCTGGGAACAACCCGCAGTGAAGTAGACGGTGTTCTGGCCGTCAAAGATGTCTATCCCCTTTTGCTGCCGCATATGAAGATTGCTGAACAGCATCCCATGGATCTGGCGATTTCCGGCAGGATCGGCATTGGCTGGGGCTGCAGCGGCGGTGAGGCCGGCGGCATGATCACCGACAGCTATCTGGCTGCCGACGGCATTGAGAATGTCATTCGTGTTCTGGAAGACCTGGAAGATGAGAAGTTTGCAAAACTGCAGTTTATTGAACTCAACGCCTGCAGTGGCGGCTGTGTCGGTGGTGTTCTCAATGTAGAGAACCCTTATGTTGCCAAAGCCAAGATCAAGCGTCTGAACAAATATCTGCCTGTCGCCCGAACCCACAGCGAAGATATTCCTCAGAAAGTGGAGCTTGGATGGCATACAACGGTTGAATACGAACCGGTTTTCAGGATCGGTGATACCATGCTTGAGAGCATCACCAAGATGAAACAAATCGAAGAACTCTGCAATGAATTTCCGGGACTTGACTGCGGTTCCTGCGGTGCCCCGTCATGCCGTGCCCTGGCAGAAGATATCGTCCGTGGCAAAGCCGAGAAAAACGATTGTGTTTACATTCTCCGCAATCACATTCATCTGCTTTCCGAAACCTACTCACGCTTCTCACACGAAGCCATTGTAGACGGCGAAGACCCGAATGCATGCATCCATATTCTGATGCATTATATGGACAAACTGACAGAAGAGATCGCATTGCTTGACTCACACAATCTGATCAATTCAGATGCTGAATCCGAGGAGGAACAGGACCATGACCATTAAAGAATTAATTGACAGCGGCTTATTTAAAACAATCAATGTCGGAGATGACACAGACCGCAACATCTCCGGACTTTTCTGCTGTGACCTGCTGAGCATTGCCATGAGCAAGGCACCGGAAGACAGTGTATGGGTCACAGTCATGGGGAATATCAATACACTGGCCGTTGCCGCCCTGTGCGATGTCGGCTGCATCGTCCTCGCCGAAGGAATTTCTCTGGATGACGCCGCCACGGCCAAGGCCGTCCAGCAGCATATCACCGTTCTCAGCACGGATATGCCGATTTTTGACGCCGCACTGAAGGTTCACGAGCGCATCCATGCCTGATTTAAGCTATGATCTCCATATCCATTCCTGCCTTTCCCCATGCGGGGATGATGATATGACACCGGCCAACATTGTGGGCATGGCCATGATCAAAGGCCTTGATCTCATCGCTGTGACAGACCACAATTCATGCAAGAATTGTCCCGCAGTCCTGACTATGGCGGAGGCTTACGGTCTGACCGCCCTCCCGGGAATGGAACTGACTACATCCGAGGAAGTGCATGTGGTCTGCCTCTTTGCAGACCTAAAGGATGCTCTGGCCTTTGACGAATATGTCTACAGTCATCTGATGGCCGTCCCGAATAATGAGAAGATTTTCGGCAAGCAGCAGCTCTATAATGCAGACGATGAAGTGATCGGAACGATCCCAAATCTGCTGATCAACGCCACAACGATTTCATTTGATGACGTCTTTGCTCTGACTAGGGATTACAATGGGATCATGATACCTGCCCATATTGACAAAACGGCCAACAGTCTGCTGGCCAATCTCGGTTTTATTCCGCCGGACAGCCGGTTTACCTGCGTCGAAATCAAGGATATGTCGCACTATCACACATTAAAAAAGCAGCACCCCTATCTGGAGAACTGCCATATCATCAGCGATTCTGATGCCCATTATCTGGAGCATATCAACGAACCTCATTATACATTATCTGTTAAGAGCCGGAATCCGAAGGATATCCTGCAGGCTTTAATCACACCTGTATAGCCATCGGGGCTGATGCACACAATACGCCGTGCATCAGCCCCTTTTTTTTCTTATGACACCTATAGAATAACTGCCATACCATAAGTACTGTGTCGTAATTACCGCATCATAATTACTGCATATCCAGATCCTCCGGAAGCGCATCTTTGCTCCAGCCGCCATCTACGAACAGTGTCTGTCCGGTGATACCGCTGGCCTCATCGGATGCCAGAAAAGCAACTGCATTGGCAATTTCCCCAACCTCGATCAACCGTTTCATCGGAATCACTTTCACCGGATTTTTATAAAACAAAAGAGTGCATGAAAAACTATTTTTCACACACCCTTCTGCGATTATACATATAAAAGGATTTTTATGTTAGAAATTTTCTAAAGTTGTTTTTGCTCATTAAATGAACATTGGAATGAAGTATAAGCCCAGGCATGTGATAACAATCCAGAATACGCACATGAATGCCATGAAGCCCCATACATCTTTCAGTTTCATACCTACTACAGACAGTGCAGGAATAACATACAGAGGCTGTAAAAGGTTTGTACACTCATCACCAAATACGAAACCATTCAAGCAGTTAACCAGGTTTGTACCAGGGATAGACTGAGCAGCCTGTACGATCAGAGGACCCTGAACAGTGAACTGACCACCCTGTGATGGGATGAACAGGTTAACAACTGCTGCTGACAGGAATGAGAATACTGGCATTGTCTCTGCTGTTGCAACAGATACAATTGCGTTAACAATAACAGAGCCGAGACCACCTTCAACATACATCATACCCATGATCGCACCATAGAATGGGAACTGAAGAATAACGTCTGTTGCCAGATGCATGCTGTCTGTGTGTGCTTCCATCCATGAATGTGGCTGTGGGAACAGGAAGCAGTTGATACCAACGAACATAAAGATAACCATGTTCATATTTAATGTTGCAAAGAAACCTTTTGTTGCAATTGAATAAATGATGTAGATAAAGATAGCTGCACCAACAATCCACATGATTGGTTTGCATGTGTTCATCTTTTCAGCCGGAGTTGTAGCTTTTTCACGGCTCTGATAATCCTTTGGAGCTACATCTGCCTGTGTTGCAATGTTTCTTAACTCTACTAACTCGTCATCGCCCGGCTGTGTAAATAATACTAACACAACAAAGCAAACAGCGAGGATAACCCAAAGTACAACGTTAACCGGGTTATAGCAAGTTTCAGCAACTGTCATTGTCTGACCTACGATTTCAGCATAGTTGCTGCCTTCTGTCGCAAGGTTTGAATACAGTGTTGCGGATGGTCCAAGACACTGGCCAAGAATCATACAGCAGTAACCGCCTGCAACCATCATTGGGAAATGAAGACCTTTGACACGTTTAGCAAGCTGCATAGCCAGGATAGGTGTAACGATTGTACAGAATGCCCAGTTCAGCATGGAAGATACATAACCAAATGCCATTAACAGAATCAGAGCTGCTGTACGTGTGTGTACAAGACCTGCAAGGCCATCAAGTAACTTGGAAACCTGTGGGCTTCGAGCACATGTTGCACAAACAACAACCATCAGGCCCATCTGGAAGGCCAGTGTAAACTGACTGCTTAAGCCATCCCACCATGATGTTAACAAATTAATCGGTGTAATATGGCAAACAACCAATGATAACACAGCTACAACCAGTGTTAAAACTACACAGAAAACAAATGAATCCGGAATAATCTTCTCAGCTGCAAAGTTGAACTTTTTACTGATGTGCCAAAGCGGCGTTCCTTTTCTCTTCTTCTCGCTCATAATCTACTCCCTTTCTCTCTTTAAAACCCTCTGTCTCCCCAGAGAACTAAATTTTTAACTGTCCGAAGACAGTTAAAAACGTCTTCGAGCAGTTATTTTATTATTTACCGTATAACATCTTGATCAGATATTCATTCAGACCACCGTTGATCTCAGCAATTTCATCTTCAGTGTAGGACATAAAACCTGTCTTCTTGCCGTCTTTTGTCTCGGCTCTGAAGCCCATCTTGCCTTCGTCGATCATTTCCTTCAGAAGTGGGGATGGTTCATGGCTGTCTTCAAGGTCTTTTAATACATAATCATGAATGTTATAAGTCAACTGAGTACCTACCATATCAGAATTTACCAGCGGTGGTAAGTATGGCAGTCTTAAACCAAAGCTGTATTTGCAGGCATCATCAACGGTTTTAGCGTCTGCAATACCTCTTTCAACGATGGAAATTGCTTCACGCCATAATGCATGCTGCATTCTGTTGGCAATAAATCCAGGTACATCTTTCTTGCACAAAACAGGTTTCTTGCCTGCTCTTGTCAGCATATCCATAACTGTTTCAACGACTTCATCTGTTGTCGCTTCTGTTCTGACAACTTCTACCAATGGAATAAGAAAACCAGGATTCCAGAAATGTGTACCTACAAGTCTTTCTTTATGTTTGCATTTTGCAGAAATCTCTGTAGGGCTCATAACGGATGTATTTGTACAGAAGATCGTATCTTCGGAAACAATGCCTTCCAACTGTGCAAACAGATCCTGTTTCAGCTGCATATCTTCCAGTACACATTCTACCACGAGATCCGCACTCTTAACACCTTCGCTCTCGATATCCTGT
>OLRE01001019.1_pt1 | contig 29592 bp, 22 predicted proteins | sample 1672461 | NCBI WGS metagenome assembly OLRE01 (sample SAMEA3136688, study PRJEB25190) | human gut metagenome | biome: human gut; feature: human-associated habitat; material: faeces | place: Austria | collected 2013
TTTCATTGTTTGGTGCGATGGAAGGGACTCGAACCCCCGGCCTACTGATTCGTAGTCAGTCACTCTATCCAGCTGAGCTACCAACGCATACGTTCCGGTCGGAACAAGATGTATTTTATCACGCAGGGCGGGGTTTGTCAACAGTTTTTTGCAGATTTTTTGATTTTATTTTCGTTTTTTATTTTTCCACGCAGAAAAGTACGTCTTTTCGTTTTTTCAATATTTTCCGTGCGGACCTCAGGCTTCCTCTGCCAGACGCTCGGCGATGCGGACACCGGTCGGCGTTGCGGCGAGGCCGCCCTGGCCGGTCTCCCGCAGATCGGGGGAGAGCAGACTGCCCACACGGCCCATGGCATCGATGACTTCATCGCAGGGGATGGCGTAATCCACCCCCGCAAGCGCCATATTGGCGCAGGAAACGGCGTTCACGGCACCAACAACATTGCGCTTGATGCAGGGCACCTCCACCAGACCGGCCACAGGGTCGCAGACCAGGCCCAGCAGGTTGCCCAGTGCCATAGCGGCAGCGGCGGCGCACTGCTCCGGCATGCCGCCCTTCAGGTGGCAGAGGGCGGCGGCGGCCATGGCACTGGCGGCTCCCACCTCAGCCTGACAGCCACCCTCGGCACCGGCCAGAGTGGCCCGGGCGGCGATGACCTGCCCGAAGCCTGCGGCCACATAGAGGGCATCACAGATGGCTTCTTCATCGGCCTCGCCTGCACGGGCAAGGGGAAGCAGCACCGCCGGAAGCACACCGCAGCTGCCCGCCGTGGGGGCAGCAACGATCCGTTTCATGCAGGCGTTGCACTCGGCGGTCTTGAGGGCTTCGGCGGTCACCTCTGCAAGGTAATCCCCGCCATAGCTTCTGCCCGCCTGATGGGCCTGTTCCACCTTGGCGGCATCGCCGCCGGACAGGCCGCTGCGGCTGCGCTGAGCAGGGTCATAATCCCGGCTGGTGGCCTCCATCACATGCCACAGGTGGTGCATGGCATGGCGGCTGGCCTCTTCGGTCAGGCGGCTCTCGGCCAGATCACTGCGCAGGATGGCCTCGGCAAGGGAGAGGTTCTGGCTGCGGGCAGCGGCCAGCATTTCTTCACAGGATAAAAAGGACATGGTCATTCCTCCGCGTCTTCTTCGGGCTCGTCGATGTTCAGGCAGGTCACCTTCAGGATGCCGGGCAGGGTCGCCAGCTTCCGTTCCAGCGGGTGGGGGATGTGGGAATCGCACTCCAGTACCATAACGGCATAGCCGCCGGTTCCTGCGCGGAACACCTGCATCGATGCAACGTTGATCCTGCGCACGGCAAGGCAGGTGGTCACCTCGGCGATGCAGCCGGGGGTGTCCTCATTGTGAATGATCAGGGTATTGCTGTCGCCGCCGAAATCGGCAGGCACGCCGTCGATTTCGGTCACGCGGATGCGCCCGCCGCCCACCGAAGCGGCTTTCATGGAAAGCACCCGTCCCTCCCGGCCCGTCAGGGTGAGAACAGCGGTATTGGGGTGCGCAGAGCGCAATTCCACAGGATGGATCCGGAATGCCATGCCCTGCTCTGCGGCCAGGGCAAAGCTGTCGGGCAGGCGGGGATCATCGGGCCGCAGGCCAAGCAGGCCGGCGACCAGGGCTTTATCCGTGCCATGTCCCTTTCCGGTGGTGGCAAAACTGCCGTACAGGCCGATATCCGCCTGCACCGGGATCTCACCCAGAAGCTTCTGGGCCGTGTAGCCGATCCGGGCGGCACCCGCTGTATGGCTGGAAGAGGGGCCGATCATAACCGGCCCGAGAACGTCAAACAAGCGCATCCGATGCACATCCTTTCGTGCTCCGCCGGGCAAAAATCGCCCGCTTCGCACTTTTTCTCTCTTTTATTATACCGCTTTTGCCCCACTTGTGCTATAATAACTTTATTAATGTTTGAAATCGCTCCTTTTGGGGCAACACGGAGGTTGGATTCCTATGAAACTGGTAAGCGTGGAAACTCCCGAAAAGAGTGTCTGCAAGATGACCTTCAGCGCAACGGCTGAGGAGCTGGAGACCGCATCCAATGCGGTGTATGAGCGCACCCGCGCCAGCTACACCATCAAGGGCTTTGCCAAGGGCGAGGCCGACCGTGCTCAGATCGAGGCCGACCGCGGCGAGCACACATTCTGGTATGATGCCATCAACGACCTGATGGATCGCGATGTTCCTGCCCTGTACGAGGCCGCCATGGCCGAGCACGGCTTCAAGGCGGTGGATGACCCCAGCTATGACCTGGTCAGCGTTAAAAAGGACGAGGGCTTTGTAGCCACCGCCACCACCCCGCTGCAGCCGGAGCTGAACCTGACCCAGACCACCGGCTTCCATGTGGAGTGCGTGACCCCCGCCGTCACCGACAAAGAGATCGATGCCGTGCTGGAGCGTCGCCGCAATGCTGCTGCCGAACTGGTACCCCACAAGGGCCCGGCCGTCAAGGGCAACATCGTTCACATCGATTACGAGGGCCTGCTGGACGGCAAGCCCTTCCAGGGCGGTTCCGCACAGAACCAGCCCCTGCAGCTGGGCAGCGGCCGGATGATCCCCGGCTTTGAGGACGGCATTCTGGGCCACAAGGGCGGCGAGGAATTCGAGATCAACGTCACCTTCCCGGTACGCTATCACGTCAAGGACCTGGCCGGAAAGCCCGTTGTCTTTAAGATCAAGCTGATCGATGTCTGCGTCCGCCAGCTGCCCGCCCTGAACAGCGATTTTGCCAAGAAGGTGGGCAAGGTGGACACCATGGAAGCGTTCCGGGAGCAGGTGCGCAAGCAGCTGCACGACGGCAAGCACGCCAGCGCCCTGAACCGCGCCAAGGATCAGGTGTTGACCCAGCTGGCCTCTGCCGCTGAGGGCGAGCTCCCCAGCGTTCTGGTGGAGAGCACCTACCAGCAGGAGATGCAGAACATCCAGCAGCAGCTCCAGATGCAGCGCATGAGCCTGGACCGCTACCTGAGCCAGATTCACCAGACCCGCGAGAACTTCACGGCCAACGTTCACGCCGCCGCCGAGAAGAACACCCGCGCCCGGATGGCTCTGCTGCAGGTCGCCCAGAACGAGGGTCTGGTGCCCACCGATGAGGAGATCACCAAGAACCTGCAGGAGCGCGCCGACCGCACCAAGAAAACGCTGGAAGAGGTCAAGGCCAACGCCAACATCCCCGCCATGCAGCGCAGCGAGGCCATCCGCCGCGCCGCCGACTGGGTGATCGAGCACTCCACCATCGAAGAAAAGTAAACTTTTTGCGTACCACTTGACTTTTTTCAAAAATCGCATATACTAAGGTTGCAAGGAATTCATGAGGTTCTAAGCTATCCACGCAAAATGGCCCCCGAAGAGATGTCCGCTCTTCGGGGGCCTTGTGCTTACTCGCCCTTCTCATCGTCCGGGTCAAGCCACTTGCACAGGAAGTGTCCGATCACCTGTGCTCCGACCGAGACCAAAAAACTCATGAGGTATTCCATCGCTATCCACCTCCTCCCTGCTGCGGGAGTAATGGAAGGGCAGCACAGTAAGTATAACATAGCTTCTGACGCAATACAACAAAAAGAGCCTGTCTCCAAGGAATTTCGGGAGACAGGCCCTTTTCTTTTGCGGTTTATTTTGTCAGGAGATTAAAGCCCATGACCACGATGCCCAGCACGACCAGAACGATGCCGGTTGCACGGTTCAGGGTCTTGGCGTCGGCCTTATTGGCAAAGACAGCGGCGATGCGGGCCCACAGCAGGGTGAACAGGACGCAGAGGATGAACACGGTCCAGTCCGGTGCGCCGCCGATGGCAAAGTGAGAGGCCGCGCCGGTCAGGGCGGTGAAAGTCATAATGAACACGCTGGTGCCCACGGCAGTCTTGAGCTCGTAGCCCAGCACACTGGTCAGGATAAGCAGCATCATCATGCCGCCGCCGGCACCGATAAAGCCGCAGATCATCCCGATGACCACACCGCAGACGATGGACTGGAGGGCACGCTTCTTAGCAGAGACCCCCTGCATGGCTTCTTTGGTGGTCATAACGGGCTTGACGATGAATTTAATGCCCAGCAGGAACGTCATAAACACCGAGAAGCTGCCCATGGTGGTGGAAGGCACCAGGCTTGCCACCCAGCTGCCCACCACGGTGAACAGCAGCACGCTGGCCATCATGATCAGGCCGTTCTTGATATCCAGGTTCTTGTTTTTGTGGTAGGTGTAGGCAGACACCGCACTGGCCAGCACATCCGAGGAAAGGGCAATGCCGACCGCCATATAGGGGTCCATCCCCAGGAAGGTGATGAGCATCGGGCTGATGACCGCGGCGGCGCTCATGCCCGCAAAGCCGGTGCCCAGGCCCGCGCCCATTCCGGCAAAAAAGGTAACGATGATGGTAAACAGCAGGTTCATCTTATTCTTCTCCTTCTAGGATCGCATCCAGGTTTTCGTTCATCGTATCGATGACTTCAAAAAATATCTCGAGTTTTTCTTCCTCCAGTCCTGCCATCAGGCGGCGGATGAAATCATCCTGCATCCTGCGGCCCTGTTCGATGATGGACTGCGCCTTTTCGGTGCAGGCAAGCTCTGTTTTGCGGCGGTCGCCCGGCACCGGGCGACGCTCCAAAAAGCCCTCCTGCACCAGCTTGTCCACATTCACCGAGACAAGGTTCGCCTTGATGTGGCGCACCTCCACGATATCGCGGGCGGTCGTGTAGCTGGGGTTGTTGGCAAGGAACATCAGGATATCAAACGCTGTCTGCGGCAGATGCAGCTTCTGGCACAGCGGCTTGCAGACGGCGCTGTACACAAGGCCCGTCTTGTTGGCAAATTCCACGCTGGGGTTCAGCTCACGCATTGCGCGCCCTTCTTTCTCTCTTTTTGAATTATTCATTTTTGAAGTATTTTAGCACAGGAAATCTCTGTTGTCAAGGGCAGGCAGCGTAAAATTACCTAATCCATATATTTTTTCATCGCAAAAAGCCCGCACCATGAAGATTTTCACGGTACGGGCTTTTGATATGCTTCAGGACAGAGTCACAGCACTGCCACGGCGAGGAACCGCACAACGAGCGCGGCAAGCCATGCCACAACGCACTGGTTTACGACCATAACGGTGGCCCAGCGGCCGCCCATCTCCCGCTTGACCGATGCCACAGCGGCGATGCAGGGGGTGTAGAGCAGGCAGAACACCAGCAGGGGAGCCGCTGCCGCCGGGCTGAGCGCCGCGCCCAGTGCGGCAGAGGAGCCATACAGGATGGTAAGGGTGGAGACGACGCTCTCCTTTGCCATAAAGCCGGTGATCAGCGCCGTGGACACCCGCCAGTCGCCAAAGCCCAGCGGTGCGAACAACGGCGCGATGCCGCTGGCGATCCAGGCCAGAATGCTCTCCTGCGGGTCTGCGGTCAGGCTGAGCTGGAAGTCAAAGTTCTGCAGGAACCAGATGATGATGGTTGCCAGGAAGATGACCGTAAAGGCACGCTCGAGGAAATCCCGGGCCTTTTCCCAGAGCAGCTGGGCCACATTTTTCAGGCCGGGCAGGCGGTAGTTGGGCAGCTCCATGACAAAGGGCACGGCCTCGCCCTTGAACAGCGTTCCCTTGAGCAGAAAGGCCATTCCGATGCCCACAAGGATGCCCAGGAAATACAGGCCCACCATGACCAGTGCGGCGTACTCCGGGAAGAAGGTCACCGCAAACAGGCTGTAGATCGGGAGCTTGGCCGAGCAGCTCATAAAGGGCGTGAGCAGGATGGTCATTTTCCGGTCCCGCTCCGAGGGCAGCGTGCGGCTTGCCATCACGCCGGGGACCGTGCAGCCAAAGCCGATGAGCATGGGCACGATGCTGCGGCCCGAAAGACCGATACGCCGCAGCAGCTTGTCCATCACAAAGGCCACGCGGGCCATATAGCCGGTATCCTCCAGCAGGGAAAGGAAGAAGAACAGGGTCACGATGATGGGCAGGAAGCTCAGCACACTGCCCACACCGGTAAAGATGCCGTCGATCACCAGCGAATGCACTGCATCGTTGACGTTCCACGCCGTAAGGGCATTGTCCACAAGGATCGTCAGATTCTCAATGCCCAGTTCCAGCAGGCTTTGCAGCCCCGCGCCGATCACACCGAAGGTCAGATAGAACACCAGCGCCATAATGCCCACGAACGCCGGAATCGCCGTGTACTTTCCAGTGAGGAAGCGGTCGATCCTTGCGCTGCGCAGCTGCTCCTTGCTCTGGTGGGGCTTTACCACGGTCTGATTCACCAGCTGATGGATAAAGTGGAACCGCATATCTGCAATGGCGGCGGCGCGGTCCAGACCGCGCTCCTGCTCCATCTGCAGGATGATATGCTCGATCATCTCTTTTTCGTTCTGATCCAGCTTCAGGGCCTCCTCAATACGGGAGTCGCCCTCCACCAGCTTTGTGGCGGCAAAGCGCACCGGAATCCCCGCCGCCCGGGCGTGGTCCTCGATGAGGTGGATGATGCCGTGGATGCAGCGGTGAACGGCACCGCCGTGGTCATCCTCGCCGCAGAAGTCCATCCGGCCCGGACGCTCCTGATACTTTGCCACATGGATGGCGTGATCCACCAGCTCATCCACGCCCTCGTTCTTGGCGGCGGAAATGGGGACCACTGGGATGCCCAGCATCGCTTCCATCTCGTTGATGTTGATGGTGCCGCCGTTGCCGCGCACCTCATCCATCATATTCAGTGCCAGCACCATGGGGGTGTCCAGCTCCATCAGCTGCATCGTTAAGTACAGGTTGCGCTCGATGTTGGTGGCATCCACGATATTGATGATGCCCGTGGGCTTTTCGCCAATGATGAACTGGCGGGTCACGATCTCCTCGCTGGAATAGGGCGACATGGAGTAGATGCCGGGCAGGTCGGTGACTTCGGTATCGGGGTGCTCCCGGATGGCACCGCTCTTGCGGTCCACCGTCACGCCCGGAAAGTTGCCCACATGCTGGTTGGAACCGGTGAGCTGGTTGAACAGAGTCGTTTTGCCGCAGTTCTGATTTCCGGCCAGCGCAAATGTCAGCACCGTTCCATCCGGCAGCGGGTGTTCGCCCTTTTTGGTGTGGTAGCGGCCGCCCTCGCCCAGGCCCGGGTGCTCCACCATCCGGCCGGCCTTCCGTGCCGGAGCTGCTGCGGGTGCTTCCGCCGGGGTGATCTCGATCCGTGCCGCATCGTCCAGCCGCAGGGTCAGCTCATAGCCGTGGATCTGCAGCTCCATGGGGTCCCCCATGGGCGCAAATTTCACCAGCGTGACCTTCTCGCCGGGGATCAGCCCCATATCCAGAAAATGCTGGCGGAGTTCTCCCGTTCCGCCCACTGTATCGATCACGGCACTTTCGCCGATCTTCAGTTCCTTTAATGTCATGGCAGATGCCTTTCCTTCGACAAAATGTTAGTGTATATGAACAGTCTTAATATATGCTAACTCAAAGGCATTGTCAAGGCAGGAAGCGGCAAAAATTCTCGCCTGTCCCCGCTGTTTTTTGTGGAAATCCTTCTCCTGTTCCGGCAGGTTTCCGGGCAAAAGAAAACGCACCCCTGAATTTTCACGTTCAAAGGTGCGTTTTGAGAACAGTTCTGTTTACTTCACGGTGTGGTAACCGTCGGGGTTGTTCTTCTGCCAGTTCCAGCTGTCGGCACACATCTCCTCGATGCCGTACTCAGCCACCCAGCCCAGCTCGTTCTTGGCCTTGGTGGGGTCGGCATAGCACTCGGCGATATCGCCGGGGCGGCGGGGATCGATCACATAGGGGAGCTTCTTGCCGCAGGCCTTCTCAAAGGCATGGATGACATCCAGCACGCTGTAACCGTGGCCGGTGCCCAGATTGCAGATGAACAGGCCGCAGTTGGTCTGCAGCTTCTTGATGGCGCAGACATGACCCCGGGCCAGGTCAACCACATGGATGTAATCGCGCACGCCGGTGCCGTCGGGGGTGGGGTAGTCGTTGCCAAAGACGTGCACCTTTTCCAGCTTGCCCACGGCCACCTTGGCGATGTAAGGCATCAGGTTGTTGGGGATGCCGTTGGGGTCCTCACCGATCAGGCCGGACTTGTGGGCACCGATGGGGTTGAAGTAACGGAGCAGGGCCACGTTCAGGGTGGGGTCAGCCTTGCAGACATCGGTCAGGATGCGCTCAGTAAAGGCCTTGGTGGTGCCGTAGGGATTGGTGGTGGCACCCACGGGGAAGTCCTCGGTGATGGGCACGCTGGCGGGGTCGCCGTAGACGGTGGCGGAGGAGCTGAACACGAAGTTGCGGCAGTTGTGGCGGCGCATCACGTCCAGAATGACCAGCGTGCAGTTGAGGTTGTTATAGTAGTACTCGATGGGCTTGGAGACGCTCTCGCCCACAGCCTTATAGGCGGCAAACTGGATGACAGCATCGATATCGGGGCACTCGGTGAAGATCTTCTCCACGTCCTCGTGCTTTGTCATATCGGCCTGGTAGAATCGGAAGTCCTTGCCGGTGATCTGCTTGACCCGATCCAGCACCACGGGGGAAGCGTTGTAATAGTTATCTGCCACCACGATGTCAAAGCCAGCGTTCAGCAGTTCGATACAGGTGTGGCTGCCGATATAACCGGCACCGCCGGAAACCAAAATTGCCATAAAAGTACCTCTCTTCTCGTCACCAAAATTGCTTGCGCGGGGCAGGCCCGCCTTCTGCCACAAGGATACAACGTTTTGGCCGCAGAATCAAGTAACGGGAATTTTATAAGGATGGATTTTTGTTTCCAATTATTTTTCCGTGCATTGATTCACAAGCGTTTTTTGTGTTTTGCACATGGAGTGATGGAACACTTTGTGCAAATCAGAGAAAAAGCCCTCCCGGGCAAAGCCGTCAGGCTTTGAATGAGAGGGCTGCATTTTACAGTTTCCCGCACTGTTTGCCGGTGAAGAACCGCAGGGTGGTGTTGGCGCGGAACACTTTCCCGGCCCGCAGGGCGGTGGAGGGGAACTCCGGGTGGGAGGGGCTGCAGGGGAAGTGCTGGGTCTCCAGCGCAAAGCCGCCGTATTTCTGCATCGGCACGCCGCCCTTGCCGGGGGCAGGGCAATCCTGCAGGAAATTGCCGGTGTAGAGCTGCACGCCGGGCTGGGTGGTATAGACCTTCATGCTGATGCCGGTCTTATCGCTGGAAGCCCAGGCGCACAGGCTCTGGCTGGCCCCGCGGCCCCTGTCGATGACAAAGCAGTGGTCATAGCCGCCGCCCACCATGGTGGTCTGGGAAAAGCCGGTGTCGATGTCCCGGCCAATGGGCTTGCCCGCCCGGAAATCCATCGGCGTGCCTGCCACGGGCAGGATATTGCCGGTGGGGCAGGTCTCGTTGTTGCCCTCCAGATAGCGGGACGCATAGATGCGCAGCTTCTGGCCCAGCACATCGCCGCCGCCATCCAGATTGAAGTAGGTGTGGTTGGTCAGGTTGATGATGGTGTCGGCATCGGAGGAGACACGGTAATCCATCCGCAGGGCGTTGTCCTCAGTCAGGATATACCGCACCGAGATCTTCAGATTTCCCGGGAAACCATCCTCTCCATCGGGGCTTTCCGCCTCCAGAAGCAGGGTATCTCCAAAGGTCTTTACCTCATACAGCTTGCGCGGGAAGGTGCCGTGCAGGTGGTTTTTGCCGTTGTTGGCTTCCAGCTGATAGGTCTTGCCGCCCACATTGAACACGGCGTTCTCGATGCGGTTGGCGTACCGGCCCACGAACGCGCCGCAGCAGGTACTGCCGGACGATTCAAAGTCCTTGACGTAATCGGCGTAGGTGTCGTGGCCCAGCACCACATCCACCGGCCCGCGCTTGGTGGGCACCCAGATATTCTTGATGATACAGCCGTAGTTCAGCACACTGACCGCCAGCCCGCCGGGGTTCGAGATGATGTATTCATTGATCTTTTCGCCGTTTGGAGTCATGCCAAAGGGCTTGGAGAGAAACTGTGCCATAGGGCTCGCCTCCTTTTATATTTTTTGGGGACAGCACACTCTCTGTTTTATCCTTTATTGTTTTGATTATATCACAATTTTCTCCTTCTGTGTTGGCATTTTTTAAGGGATTCTATCCAATATTTCGAGAGTTTTTTTGTAAGTTCTGCCCCATAGGCAGAAAAAAGCCCCGGAGGGCCAGGGGTAGGCGCTCCGGGGCTTGGGATAAGTTCAGTTTTAAGATTTACTGGGGCTGGGCAGCTGTAGCCTTAAGAGTCACTGCAATGGCAATGTAGGTCTTGCCGTTCTTCGTCACAGCACCAACGCCCATTACTTCGATAGTTTTCTTCATCGCTTCGAGCGTATCCTTACCGAATGTGTTTACCATGTCCTGAGCCAAATCCTGTGCAAACTTCGGGTCTTTCAGCTGTGCGACCTGCTCAGCAGTAATACCGAGCGCGGTGCCTTCATGATCAACATCAGGGTAAATCACCCACATCATATTCTTTTTCTGATCAGCGCCAAAAATTTTTCCGTTGACGACTTTTCCATCTTCGCCAACATTGTCGGTGATGGCCTTCCGGGCCACATTCTTCATGGCCTCGTCGTTCTTAAATTCAGTTCCAATAGCCTGGTTAAATGCAATGAACATTGCATCTTCAGCCTGTTCCGCAGCGCTCTTTGCAGGAGCTTCATCGCCGCAAGCGGTGAGCAGTGCCAGAGCCATTACGCCGGCCAGCAGAAGGGCGGCCATTTTCTTGAGCATTTTCATTTGTAGAACCTCCAATGTAAAATGATATTTTACCACACAGAAAGCATACCCCTACACCTTCTGTATTGTGAACTCATTTTACATCTACCCCCCCCCCCCCCCCTGTCAAGATTTTTTATTAAATTCCCCAATTTTTGGAGACTGTGCCAAAACTGCGGAAAATTTTTTAGCAGATTGACAAAAAAAGCACCCCTCACATGGCTGTGAAGGGTGCTTTGGGGAAGGTTTCTTATGCAGAACATGATTCGGTAATTGCTTCCCGCACCTGTTCTAACGAAAGCTCTGTGGTCTGCGCGATCTTATCCAGATCATGCTCTCCGTTCTTCCAGAGATTGAGCGCAATGCGCTTTCCCTTTGCCACCTCGGCATCTTCTCGTTCCCGATCAACGATCACCTGCATTGTCTTGCACATAGCTGCCACTCCTTCCGTTTCTTCTATGTTTACTTTATCATGTTTCTAGTCATCTGACAAGATTTTATAACCTCTCAGTCATCTGCGCTTCGCTTGATGCCAGCTCCCCTAGTAGGGGAGCCCTTGGCATACCGTTTCGTTCTCAAAAGCTAGCGCTTCGCTACTAGTTATCCTGCTGACGTAAAAGTTTTTTCACAAAGAAAATCAACCTGCAATCCTGATTGATGACTTATAGAGCTTGTGGTAGATATCAGTTCTGGAGCGTCAGCGATATTAGCAAAATTAAATTTCTTGCCAAAGGCTCCCCTACTAGGGGAGCTGTCGAGCGAATGCGAGACTGAGAGGTTCTGGAGAAGGACTGCGTCCAAAGTTATCATAGTCATTGCAACAAAAAAGCACCCCTCACATGGCTGTGAAGGGTGCTTTGGGGAAGGTTTCTTACTCCGGCTGTGCGGCGTTCTGGGCGATATACTCGGCGGCATCATCGGGGATGTCGTCAAGGTTCTCGTCGCCGATATCCACGTTCAGCGGCGGTTTCTTGAAGAGGATGTCGTACATCAGGGGCACAACATACAGGGTCATCAGGGTGGCGTAGGTCAGGCCGAAGATGATGACGATGGCCATGCCGCTCATCAGCTGGCTGGCCATATCGCCGCTGAACACCAGCTGGAGCATGGCCAGAACGGTGGTCAGGGTGGTCATCAGGATGGGGCGCATTCGTGTTTTGCCGGTGGCGATCAGGGCCGCGCGGCGCTCCATACCACCGATGCGCAGCTGGTTGGCGTAATCCACGAACACAATGCCGTTGTTGACGACCGTGCCCATCAGGACGATGAAGCCCATCAGGGAGATCATGGTCAACTGCTGGCCGGTGAGCAGCAGGCCCAGCAGGCCGCCGGTAAAGGCCAGCGGAATGGTGAACAGAACGATGAAGGGGGAGAGCAGGCTCTGGAACTGGGCCACCATAACAAGGTAGACGAAGGGCAGAGCCAGGAACATCCACTGGCCCATCTGATCCACCACCATGCCGTTGATCTCAGAGCCGCCGCCCATATAGAAGCTGCAGCCCTCGGGCATCTCATCGGATGCAGCAAAGGCGTTCAGCTTCTTTTCCAGTGCGCGGGTCTCGGTGGTGGTATTGGTGCCCTCCACCGCGTCCGCCGTCACGCTGATATAGCGGGTCTGGTTCTTGCTGGTGATGGAGTCCGGGGTGGAGCCGGTGACCCAGGTGGCCATATCGCCCAGCGTGCAGGTGCCGGTCTCGGTGGTACCGTCGGCAGCCATGACGGAGGTCGTAAAGGTCATATCCATCATGTTTTCCTTGGTCATGGGGTCCAGATTGTTGCTGATCTGGACGTTCATGGTAGAGCCATCGATGGCAACGGGGGTCTGGGCCGTTGTGGTGGTGGTCAGCTTGGCGGCGATCTGCTGGTATACCTGCGCCACGGTCAGGCCGTAGGAGCGGACCTTATCCCGGTCGATCTGCAGGTTGATGGTGGCATCGCCGCTGCCCAGACCGTTGGTGGCATTGGTGAAGCCGTCCATCTCGTTGACCATATCCACCACCTTCTCGGAGAGGGCGGTCATGGTATCAATGTCGTTGCCGGAGACCTGAACGGTCAGGCCCATATCCAGCTGGCTGGTCAGCTCCTGCATTCCGCTGATCTCAACGGTAGCGGTGCAGTTCTCAACGCCGTTCACAGCTTCCTCCAGCGCCTCACGGGCCTGTTCGATCTGCCGGGAGGAGAGGCTCTCGTCCAGCATCACGTTGATCTGGTAGGTGCCGTAGCTGTTGGCGGCTTTCAGCAGGTCGGTGATGGTCTGGGGCAGGCCCAGCTGGCCGACATCCATTCCGGCCACGCGGCTGTCGGTGGTAACGCCCACCTCTTCCACGTTGTCCACAGCCAGCAGGGCATCAATGACATTCTCGGCCACAGCATAGGATTCTTCCTTGGTCAGATCCTTCTCGGTGGAGAGGGTGACGATGGCCTCGTTGCTGGTGATGGTGGGCAGCATCTCAACGCCCATGGACATCACGCGCCAGCCGCAGAACACCAGCAGCACCACTGCCGCGCCCAGCGGTGCCCAGCGGTGCTGGAAGCACCATTCCAGGCTCTTGACGTACTTTTCCTGCACCTTGTCGAACCACTTGAGCTCTTTGGGCTTGGAGTTTTTCAGCAGGGTAGAGGAGGCCGCCGGGGCAACCGTCAGGGCCACGATGAGGGAAGCAGCCAGACAGTAGCCGATGCACATGGACATGGGCTGCAGCAGGCTCTTGATGACACCGGAGGTGAAGATGACGGGCAGGAACACGCAGACAGAGGTGAGGGTGGAAGCCATGATGGCCATGCCCACCTGCTTGGTGCCCTGGACCGCCGCGCGGGCAGCGGGCACGCCGCGGCTGCGCAGACGGTAGATGTTCTCGATGACGACGATGGAGTTGTCCACCAGCATACCAATGCCGAGAGACAGGCCCGCCAGCGTCATAATATTCATATCCAGGCCGGTGAAGTACATGAGCACCACGGCAAACAGCACCGACAGCGGGATACTGATGCCGACCACCAGCGTGGGCTTGATGTCCTTGAGGAAGATGGCCAGCACGATGATGGCAAGGGCCGCGCCGATGAGCATACTGCTCAGGATGCTGCTGACGATGATGCTGATGTAGTTGCCCTGGTTGGACAGCACGACCACATGCAGGCCATCGTATTTCTGTTCCAGCTCCTTGAAGGCGGCCTTGCAGTTGCCGGAAACTTCACCGGCGCTGGAAGAATTGCTCTTGAAGATCTTCAGCACCACAGAGCGCTCGCCGTTCAGGCGGGTAAAGCTGTCCTCCGCGTTGTCAATGATCTGCACATCGGCCACGTCAGACAGGCGGACATCGCCAAAGCCGTCCACATGGAGCAGCAGGGCACCGGAGATATCCTCGATGCTGTCGTACTCCTCGCCGACCTTCAGCAGCCAGGACTTGTTGCTGGAATCCTTGACATAACCGGCGGGCATGGAGAAGTTCTGGGCATAGATCAGCTGTGCCAGCGTGTCAATATCCAGCATCTTGGCCACGTCGGAGTTCTCCATGGCCATCTGCTTGGCATCCTCGTACTGCTGCTTGGCATCTTCCAGCTGCTTCTCGTAATCGTTCAGCATCTCGCGGGCCTCGGTGAACTTGATATAGGCCTGCAGCTGCTGCTGGGAATAGCTGCCCACGATCTGGGTGAACTGATCCATCAGGCCGGGCACGTCGTCCATGGCCTTGATGGTGCTCTCCAGCGTGTTATAAATGTTGCTCAGGCTCTGCTGCACCTGCAGATCATCGACCAGCTCCCCGGCCGTTGTGCCGGCGGTGTCGCCCTGCGCGTTCAGGCGCTGCTGCAGATCCTGCAAAGCGGTGGTCAGCTTATCGGTGATATCGCGCAGCTCCGCCACGATCTCGATCAGAGAATCGATATCCTGCATTCCGGTCTCATTGAACTTGTCCACGACCCGCTGCAGGCCGTCCCGCACATCGATCAGGGCCTGCTGGATCTCAGGCTCGTTGACCACGGCAATGAGCTGGTTGACGCTCTCCAGAAGGGCCTGTGCCTGCTTCTTGACCAGCATGAAGGAATCCTGCAGTTCGCCGGAATACTGGCTGTTGATGGTATCGCTGACCAGCTTGTCGTAATTGGCCAGCTGGGTCTCGTACTCCTTTCTGCCTGCCTCGATCTGGGCCTCTGCAGCATCCAGCTGGGCCTTTGCATCGGCCAGCTGCACGTCAATGACTTCCAGCAGCTTTTCATTGATGGCATCGATCTTTTCCTGATCGAGCTGCACCTGCACCATCCGGGTGACCAGGCCATTGGCGGAAATATTGGAAACGCCGCCCTGACGCTCAATATAGGGGACCATGGTGTCGTTGACGAAATCGGCCAGCTCATAGGAATCGCTGCCCTCGCGGCTGACGGCCACGGTCATAAAAGCGTTCATGTTCAGGGTATATTCAATGATGGAGGGGGTCATACAGCTGCTTGGCAGGCTGGCGGTGGTCTGATCCACCTTGTTGGACACCTTGACCACGGCACTGTTCATGTCCGTATCATCCTCAAACTCCATCAGCAGCAGACTGTAGTTTTCTGCCGAGGTGGCGGTGACGTTTTTCACGCCCGAGATGGTGCCCAGCGCACTCTCCATCACGTCGGAGACCTCGTTCTCCACACGCTCCGGGCTGGCACCGGGATAGACCGTGACCACCATCAGGTACGGTGTGTTCACGTTTGGCAGCAGATTGGTCTGCATGTTCTGCACGGACACAAGGCCCAGCATGATGACCATGATGACTGCAACCAGAACGGTGAACGGTTTTTTGACGCTGAATTTTTCCATTTCTTCCTACCGTTTCTGTGTTTTCCCACGCATTGCGCGGCTGCTCTTTTTTCTCAGAGCGGATCAAAGGCGATACCCCTATTATACACCCGGTTCCGGGGCTTGCAAGGCTTGCCCGGAGATTCTTTAGCAAATCTTGAAAATCTTTTGTGAAATCCGGGTGATACCTCAGTTTTTTGACGTTTTGGAGATCAAATTTCAGACGGAGTTCAAGTGGGATACGAATGAGCGGGGCGGAATGTTGCAGAGGATGAAATTTTTTTATCGGCTCCCCCTTTGGGGGCAACGACGACGACCGCCGCCAGTGGCGGATTGAGGGAGGAGTTGTTGGGGCAGTGGCCAGCAAGGTGCGAGTGCAATTGCACGAAGCAGCTGCTGGGAGCCACAACCTGGGCTGGCGAACGAAGTGAGCCTGAGAGGGCTGTTCAATTTTCAACGTTTATGCTATAATAATCCTCAGAATGGATCTTCAGGCCCTTCTGTGGGCCTTTTTACGAGATAGGGGATTTTCCCCTGTGAGGAACAGTATGAAAAAAGTCATCTCTGTCCGTTTCAAGGAAAACGGCAAAAGCTATTATTTCGACCCTGCCGGGGCCGACATCAAAACCGGCGAATACGTGATCGTGGAGACCGCCCGCGGCATTGAGTGCGGCGAGGTGGTGCAGGGCGTGAAAGAGATCGCCGACAGCGCCGTTTCCAAGGCGCTCAAGCCCATCACCCGGATGGCCGACAGCGTGGATGTGCGCCGGATGCGCCAGAACCGCGAGGATGAGAAGCGCGCCTACCACACCTGCCAGGAGTGCATTGCCCGCCACGGCCTGGAAATGAAGCTGGTGGAAGCTGAGTACACCCTTGACCGCTCCAAGATCATGTTCTACTTCACCGCCGACGGCCGGGTGGACTTCCGCGAACTGGTCAAGGATCTGGCCGGCATCTTCCACACCCGCATCGAGCTGCGCCAGATCGGCGTGCGCGACGAGAGCAAGATGATCGGCGGCCTGGGCATCTGCGGCCAGCCCTTCTGCTGCAGCCGCTTCCTCAAGGATTTCCAGCCCGTTTCCATCAAGATGGCCAAGGAGCAGGGCCTTTCCCTGAATCCCACCAAGATCAGCGGTGCCTGCGGCCGGTTGATGTGCTGCCTTTCCTACGAGGAAAACGCCTACGAGTACCTGAACAGCATCATGCCCATGGTAGGCAGCACCGTGCGCACACCGGATGGTCTGGGCACCGTGCTGGAAGTGAACCCCATCTCCGGCTACCTGCGGGTGCGCTGCGGCACCGAAGCCCTGACCCCGCGCTACTATAAGGTGGGCGTGTGTGAGTATATCAGCGGCGGCAAACGGGCACCCCGCCGCCCCGACCCGGACGACGATTATTCCGGTGTGCGCAACCCCGCCCCGGTGGTGGCAGCCGCCGATGAAAAGGGCAATGTTGGCTGCGGCAAATGCCCCAAAAAAGAGAAATAATTCCCAGAAAAATAGTGGGATATCACGGCGGTTAGTATCGCAAAACTAACCTTTCTTCGTGATTTTCGCCAAAAAACTCTCTTAATTTTCCCGCAAAGTTAGGCCTTGCTTTTGTGCAACCCCACAAAAATAAAACTTTGGGCTTTTATGGCACACGGTTAGTCTTGCCTTTTCTTTTCCACTTTGTTAGAATGCAGACAAGGATGAATTCCGGGGAAGCCTGCTGGCACCGTGCGAGGGCAGACTTCTTCTTAAAGCTAGTGCACGGGTGATAAAAGGAGAGTTTTATTATGGCACACAAGGTTTCTGACGCATGTGTTGGCTGCGGCGCTTGCGAGGGCGCTTGCCCCGTTGGTGCTGTCACCATTGAGAATGGTGTTGCAGTTGTGAATGCAGACGCTTGCATCGATTGCGGCGCTTGCGAGGGTGCTTGCCCCACCGGTGCTATCGCTGCTGAATAATTTCACGGCGAACACTGAAAAAACGCATCAAAAGCAGCAGACCTGTCAAAAGCGGGTCTGCTGCTTTTCTTTCATGCACAATTTTCCCCGATTTTTCCGCCCGATATTTTGGCAGTGGATTTTAGGTGCTGTATATGGAACATTCCACCGAGATTTTGTATAATAGAACAAGAGTCTATTGTTCAGCCGTGCACCGCTTTGGCTCGGACGCGCTGCTGCTGGCCCGGTTTTCGGAGCCAAAGCGGGCCTGGCACGCCGCCGACCTGTGCTCCGGCTGCGGCATCGTGAGCCTGGAATGGCACGACCGGGGCCACCGCGGCCCCTGCCTGGGGCTGGAGCTGCAGCCCGAAGCCAGCGCGCTGCTGGCCGCCGCCTGCGCCGAACAGGGCATTGAGCACATCACGCCCGTCTGCGCCGACCTGCGCTCCTTCCGGGAGGGCGCGGGCAGCTACGACCTGTGCGCCTGCAACCCGCCCTATTTCACGGCAGGGGAGCAGGCCGCCGACAGGGCCCGGGCCACTGCCCGCCACGAGACGGACTGCACGCTGGACGATGTCTGCAAATGCGCGTTCCGGCTGTTGAAGGATGGCGGGCGGCTCTCGCTCTGCCACCGGCCTGAGCGGCTGGCCGAGGTGCTGGCAGTCCTGCGGGCCAACCGGCTGGAGCCCAAGCGGCTGGCCTTTGTGAAGAACCGGCCGGATGCCGCCCCCTGGCTGTTTCTGGTGGAAGCACAGAAGAACCGAAAAACAGGGCTGCGGGTCGAGCCGGATGTGCTCATCTCGGCAGGCGCGGCAATGTATGGACGCTGAACCTCTCAAACGCTGCGCGCCAAGTACGGGTTGCGGCTCCTAGCAGGGGAGCCAAATGTGCTTGCCTCTCCTATTAGGAGAGGTGGCATCCCGTAGGGATGACGGAGAGGTTTTGTACAAATCAAATGGGAGGATACTATGGCAGGTACTCTTTATATTGTTGCCACACCCATCGGCAACCTGGATGACATGCCGCCCCGTGTGGCAGCCACCTTTGGCGCGGCAGATTTTATTGCCGCAGAGGATACCCGCGTGACCATGAAGCTGCTCAACTTTCTGGGGCTGAAAAAGCCGATGGTGAGCTACTATGAGCACGCCCTGCAGAAGGGCGAGGGGATCCTGCGCCGCATTGAGGCAGGCGAGAACTGCGCCCTGTGCAGCGATGCCGGAATGCCCTGCGTGTCGGACCCGGGCGAGGTGATCGTGCGGGACGCGCTGGCCCGGGGCATCAAGGTGGTGCCCGTTCCGGCAGCCTCCGCCTGTGTGACGGCGCTGGCCGTCTCCGGTCAGGACACCTCCCGCTGGGTGTTCGAGGGGTTTCTGCCTGTGAACAAGAAACAGAAGCGGGAGCGGCTGGCCGAGCTGCAGGGGGAAAAGCGGACTGTCATCTTCTACGAAGCACCCCACAAACTGCGCACCACGCTGGACGACCTGACCGCCGCCTTCGGCCCCGAGCGGAGCATCACCCTCTGCCGGGAGCTGACCAAGCTCCACGAGGAGATCTGGAAAACGACGCTGGGCGAGGCTCAGACCCATTATGCCGAGAATGACCCCCGCGGCGAGTATGTTCTTGTGATGGCCGGTGCGCCCGCCGCCGAAGCCGAAGAAGAGCTGACATTGGAGCAGGCCGCCCAGCGGGCGCTGGAACTGACCCGGAACGGCTACGCAGCCTCTGCCGCCGCCAAGGCCGCCGCGCAGGGCACGCCGTATTCCAAGAGTGAAGTGTACAAGCAGCTGCTTGCTTTGCAGGCAGATTGACCTCTCTGTCCATGCTTCGCATTGCCCCCTCTCCTGACCTGTCGCCGAAGGCGACTGAGAGGTTTAATACGTATAAATAAGGAGGACGTAGTCCCGTGACGAAACTTTTGATCCTGAGCGACAGCCACAACAGCGCCAGTGCAGTGGAGCGCATCCTGCACGCAGAAAGCGATGCAAATGCCGTTGTCTTTTTGGGGGATGGCCTGCGCGACCTGGAAGAGGCGCTGACCCTGCACCCCAAAATGAAGGTCTACGCCGTGGCCGGCAACTGCGATTTTGGCGCGTTGGAGCCGCTGGACGGGCTGGCCGCCTTCGATCAGGTGGTCGTTTTCTATACCCATGGTCACATGTATGGTGTAAAATACGATCTGGACACGCTGGCGGATGCCGCCGCCGCCCGCGGCGCTGAGGTGGCATTGTTCGGCCACACCCACAAACCCATCGCCCTCCAGAAAAACGGCGTGTTCCTGTTCAACCCAGGTTCCTGCGGCCGCTGCTACACCGGCCCCAACACCTACGGCGTGATGCTGTTGGACAAGGGCAAGATCACCAGCTTTACACACAAAGAGGTACCGCAGCAATGAGCATCAATGAGGTGCGTTATCTGCCCGAATGCGGCAGCACCAACGCGTATATGAAAGAGCATTTTGAAGAGTTTGGCCCGGTGGGCGCGGTATACACCACCAACCAGACCGCCGGGCGGGGCCGCCTGGGCCGCACCTGGGTCAACGCCGAGGGCAAGGCGCTGTACTACACAGTCGCCATCCGGGAGCCGCTGGCGCAGCCCGCCACCCTGCCCCTGCTGGCCAGCCTTGCCGTGCGCAGGCAGCTGGCCCTGCGCTACGGCGTGGACTGCCAGATCAAGTGGCCCAACGACCTGCTGCTGAACGGCAAAAAGATCGTGGGCATCCTGTGCGAAAGCGTCTGCTACGGCTACCAGCAGCAGGGCCGGGGCATCCTGTGCGGCATTGGCATCAACCTGGCCCAGCCGCAGAGTTATTTTGATGCCGCCGACCTGCCCCATGGCACCTCGCTGGCCCTGCAGGGTGCCGCGGTCGATCTGGAGCAGGATCCCGGCTGGCTGGCCGAGGCTTTGACGGATTTCGGCTTTGATCGGCCCCTGTACACCTTTGCGCGGGATGGCTTTGCACCTTTCCGGGAGGAGTACAAGGCCGCCTGTGTCAACATCGGGCGGCGGGTGACCTTTGACCTGCCGGACGGCGGGCAGGGAGCAGGCGAGGCCGTGGATGTGGACGAAGAAGGCCGTCTTGTTGTCCGCACCGACAGCGGCGAGGAGCATGTGTTCACCGGCGAGGTCTCCGTGCGCGGCATCTACGGTTCCCTCTGAAACTTGATATAACACAGCACCCCCGGCAGAGGATCGCTCCGCCGGGGGCGCTGTTTCAGACAAACGAAAGTCCCCTCCGGCGCTTGCGGTACACCGGAGGGGACTTTCGTTTTGGGGTATTGCTTTGGTGTGAGGAGGAATCATGTGCAAGGGAGACGGTTGCGGCCCCGCTCCCTTGTGCTCATAGTATACCCGATTTCGGCGCAAAAGTCATTACTTTCTTGTGAAATCTTGTGAAAATTCTGTTAAGCTTCGCACGAAATTATTTCGCTCACTCGTTTTCACCTTTTTCCTCTTTCCGCAGGGCTGCGGCGTGACGGCGGCCCTCCCCCACATAGTGGGCGGCATTGGCAAGGCTGGCGGCTGCCTGTTCGGGGCTGACCTGCTTGATGATCTTCCCCGGAACCCCCACCACAAGAGAATCGTCCGGGATGATCTTGCCTTCCGGTACCAGCGCACCGGCCCCGATGATGCAGTTTTTGCCCACAACACAGTGGTTGAGCAGGGTGGCGTGCATCCCGATCAGGGAACCGTCTCCCACGGTGCACCCGTGGACAAGGGCACAGTGGCCCACGGTCACGTTTTTGCCCAGCGTGACCGCCCCGCCCGGGTCACAGTGGAGCACTGCATTATCCTGCACATTGGTGTTCTCGCCCAGGGTCAGGGTGCCGTCGTCCCCGCGCAGAACCGCACCGTACCAGACCGAGGAACCCGGCCCCAGCACCACATCGCCCAGCACCGTGGCGTTGGGTGCCACGAACACCGCCCCCTCGTCCCGGTGAACTTTTCCACCAAAAGGCAACAACATTGTGAAAAACCACCTTTCTCTTTTCCGTCATTTATGGTATTCTTTTATATAGTATTTTAGTTTTTGATTCAGGGAAGCCGGGAGCTTCCGTTGGAGGATACGCTTATGCAGAACTCTACTCTCTTCCGCCGGGCGGCGGCCCTGCTGCTGACCGCAGCGCTGGCCCTGACCCTTGTCCTGCCCGGTCTGGCCGCATACGAAATGCCCATCCAGACCGTGAACGAGGGCGAGTCGGTCTATCTGTTCAACGCAGACATCGACAAGCCCATTCTGGAACAGAACGCGGACCAGCAGCGCTACATTGCCAGCCTGACCAAGATGATGACAGCCCTGCTGTTTCTGGAAAGCGGCAAGGACATGAACGCGGAGATCACCATCCCCGCCAGCCTGACCCAGGAGTTCAAGGACATCCAGAACGCCAACGGCAGCACCATCAACCTGCGCATCGGTGAAACGGTGCGCCGCATCGACCTGCTGTACGGCCTGCTGGTGGCCAGCGCCAACGACGCAGCCAGTGCGATCGCCAGTGATGTTTCGGACGGCGACCTGACCGCCTTTGTGGCCCGGATGAACCAGCGTGCCAAAGAGCTGGGCTGCACCAGCACCAGCTTTACCTGTGTGCACGGCCTGTATGATTACGGCAACGTCTCTTCGGCCCACGATCTGGCCCTGATCGCCAAGGCCTGCGCCGAGAACGAGACCTATATGCAGGTGGCAAACACCCTGAGTTATACCCTGCCTGCCACCAATCTGCACCAGAACGAGCGCACCATCACCTCCACCAACCTGATGCTCAACCCGGAGTACCCCTACTACCGGGATTACATCCGGGGCATGAAGACCGGTTTTACCACCCTGGCGGGCCGGTGCTATGTGACCTTTGCTCAGAAGGATGGCCACACCTACGGGCTGGTGGTGCTGGGCTCCGACCTTGACAACATTTACAGGGAGGCCTCCGAGATCCTGGACTGGGCCTTTGCAAGCTTTTCTGACCGGGAGCTGGTGGACACCGAGACCCCGCTGACCACCGCCCCCCTGAAGAAGTGCCGCTCTTATGAGGAAGTGGAGCTTTACGCTGCCGCGCCGGTCAGCGGCTACGGCCATGCGGACGACAAGGTAACCTTCACCTACGACCTTCAGGAGAACATCTCCGCCACCGTCAAGGATGGGGCCGTCCTTGGCACAGCCACCGTTTATCTGGACGGCTATGAGGTGGGCACGGTAGACCTTGTGACCCATCAGGAGTATGTCTCCGACTTTCGCACCGACCTTCAGTCCACGCTTCTCCTGATGGCGGCCCTCATCGTTCTTCTGGCTGTTCTCAGCTTCTTCACCCTTGTTACCGGGGGCGGCTCACTGAATCTGGGCCGGCGCAGAAAAGCACGGAGAAGATGATCTCACCCTCTCAGTCTCGCTAACGCTCGACAGCTCCCCCGAAGGGGGAGCCAAGGGCTATTCCATATATAGCAGCATTTACCCTCTTTGATGTTTTGCCTCTCCCTTCGGGAGAGGTGGCATTGCGCAAGCAATGACGGAGAGGGTAAAGGCTGCTCTTTTTTATCAGAATGTCCGGAACTTCATTGCCAGCACACTCAAGGTGATCTTGGGGTTCACCTGTGCGCCCAGCCGCCGGATCGCCGCATCGGCGGCTGCAAGGGCCTTGCGGGCGGCATCGCCCTGCACCGGGGCACGGGGGCTGCCGCGCAGCCCTGCGGCCGCTACGGCCCGGAAATCAGCCAGCAGAGCGGCGGCACCCACCTTATCCTTTTCGTAGGCCGCCAGCAGAACGGCGGCGGCATAGCTGTCCTGCGCGGCCGCTGCTTTGGCGAGGGCAAGCGCCTTGTCCACCTGCGCCCGGCGGGCCTCATCCCGGGCCGCATCCAGCACTGTGCCGATGTGGCCATCGAACAGCTCACTGTACAGGGCGGCATCCTTGCTGTCCACCCCCTGTGCGGTGCAGTAGCGGGCGCAATCGGCGGGGGAGACCGGAGCCACTGCAAAGCTGATGCAGCGGCTCCGGATGGTGGGCAGAACGCCCGCCAGCGAATCCGCCGTCAGCAGAAAAAGCACGCCCTCGGGCGGCTCCTCCATGACCTTCAGCAGGGCGTTGGCCGATTCCTCGTTCATCCGCTCCACATGGTAGAGCAACACAGCGCGCCCCTCTGCCGAAAGGCTGGTGTTAAAGATCTCGCTGCGCATGGCCGTGACCTGACCGACCAGATACCGCCCGCCGCTGCCCATACCGGTCACGGAGATGGCTTCCCGGACGATGCCTGTCTCGATCTGGCCGCTGTCGCGCTTACCGGCCTTTGCCACGGCACGGCAGCACTCGCCCCGGAGCAGGGCTTCGGCGGGCGCGCCGCCGTTGGGGTAAAGGTAATCCGCCGCCACACAGCGGGCCGCAAACCCGGTTCCCAGCCCCTCTTCGCCCACCAGCAGAACACTGTGGGTCATGCGGCGGCCCCCCAGCATCAGCCGGACGCTGGTCTTTAATTCCGAATTGCCTTCCAGACGATCAATTAGCATAACTTTTCCGTTTCTTCTTTTCCTATGCGTCTACGCAAACCCCTGCCTTACTGCCAAGGGCTCCCCTACTAGGGGAGCTGGCGAGCGTCAGCGAGACTGAGAGGTTTAACGCCGATTTTTCCTCTTCCACTGCTCCCGGCGCACCCAGGCGCGGATGTTATGCCAGGCCTGCGGCCCGAAGAACAGAAGGAAGCCCAGCATACAGAGCAGATAGTTCAGCTTGCCCAGCATCCCCATGCTCAGGAAGCTGAACACCCACAGGGCGGCGGCAAAGATGCCGAAATACTTCACCTTGAGGGGGATGACGAAGAAGAGCAGCACCTGCAGCTCCGGGTAAAGCATGGCAAAGGCCAGCAGAAGGGAGAGGGACAGGCAGTAGGTATCGGCAGAGCCTGTCAGAAGGCAGGCCAGCCACGCGCCTGCCATCCCCAGCAGGACGTAGAGATTGAAGCGGAAATCGCCCCACTCCCGTTCCAGCACACTGCCGACGAACCAGGTAAAATAGATGCCCAGCACCACGCTGAGCGGCCCGCCGCCCGAAAAAGGCACCAGCACAAAGGTGAACAGCCGCCAGATCTGCCCGGCGAACAGGGCACTGCGGCTCAGGGAGAGATAAAAGGAAATATACTGGTTGACAAACAGTTCAATGGCGTAGACCAGGATCTGGCCGCCGATGAGGATGTTGATGAGGTTGGGAATGCAGAACCGGCCGTATTTCCGTTCCAGCTTGGTGATCCAGTTCATAGGCAGAAGCCTCCGTTATTCGTAAAATTTGCGTCCCGTTGGCCGGGAACTCTCTCTTTTTTCATTGTACCATGATTGGCAGAGCCATTCAAGGCGAAGGGTGTGAACAAAGGGATCTGGCTGTCTGTTCATCCGAGTGCTAAAACAGCAGGTTGTATCCACTTTTGGTGTGTTCAGATGGATTTATCCACTCTTTCCACTGGGTTTTCCACCGGAATTGTGAAAAAAGCCCCGGTTTTCCCACGATGTTTTCCACTTTTTCCACTGAGTTTTCCACATTTTCCTGCGAAGTTGTTTATACATGGTGTATTGTACCGCGCGGATCTTTGCGAAAATCAGGGGAATTATGGGCCTTTGCACCTTTTTTCTGAAAGAAAGTCAAACCCGAAAATTTACTTTTTACAGCAGGCAGAAAATCCGCTCGTTGAATTTCTCCCCGTTGGAATGAAGGAACCGATAGTTTTCCACACCCGTTTTCTACAAAAATCGACCTGTGGAAAACAGCGGGAAAACTTGAGTTTTCAACAAAAAGAAACAGCCCTCTCTGGCAAAGCCGTCAGGCTTTGACTGAGAGGGTTGTTCCTATAAAATCAAACGTTACATCATATTCCGGAACACGATCTGCGCGATCTGGAAGTACAGGATCAAGCTGCAGGCATCCACGATGGTGGTGATGAAGGGGGTCGCCATGATGGCCGGGTCCGCACCCAGCTTCTTGGCGGCAAGGGGCAGCATACCGCCCACCAGCTTTGCCAGGATAACGCTGAAGAACAGCGACACGCTGACAACGATGGCGTAACCCATCACATTGTCATACTGACCGGCAAAGATGAAGGTGTACATCAGGTAGATGCGCAGACCGTTCACCAGGCCCAGCACCGCACCCACGATCGCAGAAACGCGGAGTTCCTTGGCCAGCACCTTGAGGAAATCGGCGGGTTCCACCTCGCCCAGCGCCAGACCGCGCACCATCAGGGTGCTGATCTGGTTACCGCAGTTGCCGGCGGTATCCATCAGCATGGGCATGAAGGAGACCAACAGGGGCAGGCTCACAAAGGCTTCCTCGTAATGGGTGGTGACCATGCCGGTAAAGGTGGCCGACAGCATCAGGATCAGCAGCCAGGGGATGCGCTGCTTGGCGTGGGTCCAGACACTGGTGCCAAAATAAGTGGTGGCCTCATCCGCGGGCAGAATGGCGGCCATCTTCTGCATATCCTCGGTGCTCTCATCGGTCAGAACATCGATTGCATCATCGATGGTGATAATGCCCACAAACATGCCCTCGTTGTCCACAACGGGCATTGCGGTAAAGTCGTAGCGCTGCATCTCACGGGCCACGAACTCCTGGTCATCGGTGACCTTCACGGTGACCACGTTGTCGTCCATAATATCGACCAGCGGGGTATCAGGGTCTGCCAGCAGCAGGTCACGGGCAGAGACAACACCCATCAGGCGGTTGCGCTCCACAACATAGTTGATATAGATGGTCTCGGCGTTCTCGCCCTGCCGCCGGATGGCATCCAGCGCCTGCCGGACATTCATCTCTTTTTTCAGCCGGACATATTCAGGGGTCATCAGGCTGCCGGCCGAGCTCTCGGGGTAGTTCAGCAGCTTGTTCAGGCTCTCGCGGGTCTGCTTGGAGGATTTCTCCAGCACCCGCTTGACCACGCCTGCGGGCATATCCTCCAGCAGGTCGGCGGCATCGTCCAGGCTCATCTCTTCAATGGCGCTGACCAGCTCCACGTCCGAGAATGCGTTGACCAGGTCATCCCGGGCTTCATCGGACATATAGGCGAAGGCCTCAGTGGCCACTTCCTTTTTCAGCAGGCGGAACACCACCAGACGGTTGTTCTCGTCCAGCTCTTCCAGCAGTTCGGCCAGGTCGGCGGGCTGCTCTTCTTCGGTGACCTCGCGCAGCTTGACGTACTGCTTTTTGATCAGCAGCTTCAGCAGGCGGCTCTTGGTGAGCATTTCGGGGTTGGCCTTGACCTCTTCGTCGTTGGCCTCCTCTTTTTCGGCCTCGCGCATATCCTGCTTGAGGTCCTCGGTGGCTTCCTCGTTCAGGTCCTCTGCCAGCTTCTGGCGCACCTCAGCGGGGATATCGGCGGGCAGTTCCTGCACCGGCAGGGCCTGTTCTGCCGCCGTGTCGATCTTCTTATCTTCCATTTCCATGGGCGTACCTCCTCAGTTTTGTGTCCGGAGGACGCAGCAGATCGGGAAACAAAAATGCGCCGCCTCATGCTGCCCGGAAACTGCTGTTTCTGAGCGCACAAAACCGCGCCTTCCTTCTGTTGTTCTGCGGAAAAAAGCGCCTCAAAAAGACGCTTTGCCGCTCATCTCAGCGAAAAAGGCGAACGCAGCTGCTTTTGTTGTCCGATCCACCGCGCCGGGCGTTCGGTTTGGACTATGATCCGGGTCCATTGTTCTGCGTTCACCTCCCGTTTTTCCAGAATCCTATAACCGTTTTTATTATAGCGCCGCAAAAAAACAGGGTCAACCCTAAACCATGCATTTACAGCAATTTTATTTGCCGCCTGCAAAGCCTTTACATGTTCCGGACGGCAGAAACAAAACGCCCTCTCCGACGTTGCGGCGCGTCGGAAAGGGCGTTTTGTTTGGATATTGCCTTGGTGTGAGGAGGAATCATGTTACTTGGGAATCGGTTGCGGCCCCGCTTCCCATGGCAAAAGTATAACAGCTTTCACATTTGATTTCGTTAAGAAGCTATGAAGAAAGTGTAAAAACGCCGTGGAAAAAATTGGAAGTTTTTGTGTGAACCCGGACACACATAAAAAATACGCCCCGGTCATCGTTGCCGATGAACGGGGCGCTAAAAACGATATCCGTTTTTTCTCTGCGGCAAGATCCCTGCAAAGCAGGTCTTATGCAGCAGGCGGAACAAGGTATCTGCAAGCAGACCTTATGCTCCTGACACACGCGGGGTGTGCTTTCAAGGACCCTCGCGGGCGCTTTGGTATCTCAGACCCCGCTGCTGCGTCTGCCCGAAGGCAGCCGCCAGCCGGAGCGTGAAATCAGTTGGTTGAACCGTTTGGACGATAAGGGGCTGCACTTCAGCCGCATCGCCTGCACTCTGTGGGCCATACACACAGTTTCGCACTGCTGCGTTGCGCAGTAACCGCCAGTGCGGAGCAGCCGCTCCTCTCATTTGCGGGAGCTGGGTGCCGCCGTGGCTGCGGCCCGGTGGATGCAGGGGATCTGCTTACTTGTACAGGTCGACCAGACGGGTCAGGTGCTCGTAGCGGTCGTTTGCAACCTGCTGGTTGCGTGCGAACAGCTCCTTTGCACGGTCGGGGAATGCACGGGTCAGGCGGCTGTAACGGGTCTCGTTTGCCAGCAGTGCCTGATACTTGTCGTTGTCCACGGCCTTGGAGGTCAGAGTGAACGGGTTCTTGCCCTGAGCCTTGTTGGCCGGGTTGAAGGTGAACAGGTTCCAGTAACCAGCCTCAACTGCCTTCTTCATCTCGTTCTGGCAGTTGGTCATGCCGCCCTTGACACCGTGCAGCTCGCAGGGAGCGTAGCCGATGATCAGAGACGGGCCGGGATAAGCCTCGGCCTCAGCGATGACCTTGACAGCCTGAGCCATGTTGGCGCCCAGAGCGATCTGAGCAACATAGATGTAGCCGTAGGTCATGCAGATCTCAGCCAGAGACTTCTTGCTGATCTCCTTACCGGCAGCAGCGAACTGGCAGACCTCACCGATGTTGGAGGCCTTGGAAGCCTGTCCGCCGGTGTTGGAGTACATCTCGGTGTCGAAGACCATAACATTGACGTCGTGGCCGGAAGCCAGGACGTGATCCAGGCCGCCGTAACCGATGTCATAAGCCCAGCCGTCGCCGCCGAAGATCCAGAAGCTCTTCTTGGCCAGGTACTGCTTGTCCTTCAGGATCTCCTTGGACTCGTCGCAGCCACAAGCCTCCAGGGCAGCGATCAGGGCCTTTGCGGGCTCGTCGTTGGCCTTGGTGTTGTTCTTGGTCTCCAGGAACTTGTCGATGACAGCATCCAGCTCAGCATTCTTGCCCTTCAGGGCCTCAACCTTGGTGATCAGGTTGGCGCGGACGGTCTCGTAACCGATCTGCATGCCCAGGCCGTGCTCAGCGTTATCCTCGAACAGAGAGTTGATCCAAGCGGGGCCGTGACCGGACTCTTTGTTGGTGGTGTACGGGCTGATAGAAGCGGTACCGCCCCAGATAGAGGAGCAGCCGGTGGCGTTGGAGATGAACATCTTCTCGCCGAACAGCTGGGTGATCAGGCGGGCGTAAGAAGTCTCGGCGCAGCCTGCGCAGGAGCCAGAGAACTCAAGCAGCGGCTGGTTGAACTGAGAACCCTTGACGGAAACCTCGGAAACAACACCGGGGACGTTGTCCTTCTTGCGGATGTTCTCGACGCAGTAGTCGAAAGCAGCCTGCTGCTCGGACTGGCTCTCCTGCGGCTTCATCTCGATAGCGGCAGTCGGGCAGACGGTGACGCACTCGCCGCAGCCCATGCAGTCCAGAGGAGACACGGCCATGGTGAACTTGTACTCGCTTGCCTTGGGCTTGGTGTCGGCCAGCTTGGTGGAAGCGGGCGCAGCCTCAGCCTCGGCAGCCGTCAGGCAGAACGGACGGATGGTGGCGTGAGAGCAGACGAAGGCACACTGGTTGCACTGGATGCACTTCTCGGCGTTCCACTCGGGAACCATAACAGCCGTGCCGCGCTTCTCGTAAGCGGAAGCACCCTGCTCCCACTCGCCGTTGACGTTGCCCTCGAAGGCGGAGACAGGCAGGCTGTCGCCGTCCATACGGGAGATGGGCTCCATAACGTCGCGGATCTGCTTGACCAGAGCCTCGGGTCCCTTCAGGGCCTTCGGAGCCGGATCAGCAGCGGGGTTGGACCAGGAGGCGGGGACCTCGACCTTATGGACAGCGTCCAGGCCGGCGTCGATAGCCTTCCAGTTCATCTGGACAACAGCGTCGCCCTTCTTGCCGTAGCTCT